>ERZ724504.96-NODE-96-length-46695-cov-8.775407_pt1 | contig 46695 bp, 47 predicted proteins | sample MGYA00376037_ERZ724504 | MGnify/ENA primary metagenome ERZ724504 (study PRJEB28724, sample SAMN07190888) | wastewater metagenome | isolation source: influent of sewage treatment plant in Hong Hong | place: USA: Christiansburg, Virginia | collected 2016-03-01 ... | reverse complement strand
CCTGACCAGCGCCTTGACCAGTATCGCCTGGGGATTGATGCGCGACTCAAGGACAAGCGCCGCCAGTACCAGCGAACCAGCAGCCGTAAACCGGTAGATAAATGCCCATTGATGGATCGCCATGCAGAGCAGTCCGACAATCAGCAAAAAGCCACCCAGAGAATAGGCATATCGCTGCGACCATTCGGCGAAGCCCCTGTTACCCGTCAGCAAGGCCAGCACAAAACCGATCAGGAACTCGTACAGCAACTTGCTGGACAGCACTGGCGAGAAGGCATACCCCCCCGGAAAGACAAAGGGCAAGCTACCCAGCAGCACAAAACAGAGCAGTAGCCCCCAGCGTTGACTGATCAACAGGCAGACAGCCAGTGCAATATAGAAAAACATCTCGAAATCAAGGGTCCAGCCGACCGTCAACAACGGATAGACACCGAGCCCCGACGGGTTCGAGACGGGAATGAAGAACAGCGACTTCAGCAGGCTGCCCAGGTTGTAGTCCGTATAGCTGAAGCCTTGCGGAAACAGACTGATCCCAGCAACAACAAGCAGGGTGTGAAACCAGTAGGCCGGCACAATACGAAAAACCCGGCCGACGGCGAACCGGCAGGCGCTGACGTGGCCTTTGTTCACCGCCGAAAACATGACGAATCCGCTCAGGACAAAAAACAGGTCTACGCCGAACCCACCATAGCGCACGAATAAAGCGCCCAGCGAGAACCCGTCCACGTCGAGGCCAAAAAACAATTGCATGAAATGGTGATACACCACCATCCAAGCCGCGATGGCCCGCAGCATTTGCAAGGATTTTATTTTTTCAGACAAGGCGACCTCCTCGATACCCTGACGGGAGCGCCTACGGCAAACAACACCGGTAATAGCCTGCGCTTATCGAGAAGCGTACGTTGTCACCGGTTCCAAACCGGTTATAAAGCAGTTATAAAACGGTGACAAAAAGTACAAACGGGCCGCGGCGTAAGCTGCAGCTGTCCTGAAAATCAGATCTTCACCGGAATACCCTGCCCCGGTGAGTGCCCCAGCCCGCCATGTTTATCAGAGACTTCCGATGAGCGTCGCCAGCCGGCCATTGGCGAGCGACAGCAGCACCGTGGCCGGAGCGTGCCCGATGCTTACTTGACGCTGATCTGGTCGAACACCCCGCCGTCGGCAAAGTGGGCCTTCTGGGTCTTGGCCCAGCCGCCAAACACGGCGTCGATGGTGAACAACTTGACCGGCGCAAACTGCCTGGCGTACTTGGCGGCGATCTTCGGGTCGATCGGGCGGTAGTAGTTCTTGCCGGCGATCTCCTGGCCTTCGGGCGAGTACAGGTATTCGAGGTAAGCGGTGGCCACCTTGCGGGTGCCGCGCTTGTCGACCACCTTGTCCACCACGCTCACCGGCGGCTCGGCCAGAATCGACAGCGACGGGGTGACGATGTCGAACTTGTCCGGACCCAGCTCCTTGACGGCCAGGTAGGCTTCGTTTTCCCAGGCGATCAGCACGTCGCCGATGCCGCGCTCGGCAAAGGTGGTGGTGGAGCCGCGGGCGCCGGAGTCGAGCACCTTGACGTTGGCGAAGAGCTTCTTGACGAAGTCCTTGGCGGTGGCGTCATTGCCGCCCGGCTGCTTGAGGGAATAACCCCACGCGGCCAGGTAGTTCCAGCGCGCGCCGCCGGAGGTCTTGGGGTTCGGGGTGATCACCTCGACGCCCGGCTTGACCAGGTCGTTCCAGTCCTTGATGCCCTTCGGGTTGCCCTTGCGCACCAGGAACACGATGGTCGAGGTGTAGGGCGAGGCGTTGTGCGGCAGACGCTTCTGCCAGTCGGCCGGAATCAGCTTGCCGTTGTCGTGCAGCGCATCGACGTCGCTGGCCAGGGCCAGGGTCACCACGTCGGCTTCGAGGCCGTCGATGACGGCGCGGGCCTGCTTGCCCGAACCACCGTGGGAGGCCTTGAAGGTGACGACTTCATTGTTCCTGGCCTTCCAGTACTTGGCGAAGGCGGCGTTGTAATCCTGGTAAAGCTCGCGGGTCGGATCGTAGGAAACGTTGAGCAGCGTCACGTCCGCCTGGGCCAGACTGGAAAAACCGAGGACGAGCGCCAGGGAAACAAGGGAACGACGAGCAAGACGGGATTTCATGAGAGTGCCTGTGAAGTAACGATGAGTAAGGCAAAGTCTAGAGAGGCACTGATAATTGGCGAACCAAGAAAAATTCGTATGCTTATTCTGTGGCGAATGATTTCCTTTGCAGCCCCGCAGCGGGGGACAGGCAAAACCGGCTGCCCGCAGACACGGACAGCCGGTAGCCGAACCCACGCTCAGCTCCCCTCGACAAGGGCGCCCGCGCCTCAGTGATCGGCCCGGAAGCTCACCCCAAGGGACATGGGCTTGTTGAGGAGGATGGTGTGGGCATCGCGGGAGATGAAGACGAGCACGGCAATGGTGGCCAGATACGGCAGCATCGACAGAAACTCGGAGGGAATTGCCAGCCCCAGCCCCTGTCCATGAAACTGCAGCACCGTGACACCGCCAAACAGGTAGGCTCCCAGCACCACACCGCGGGGCTTCCAGGTGGCAAACACGACGAGCGCCAGCGCGATCCAGCCGCGCCCGGCCGTCATGCCTTCCACCCACATCGGCGTCAGCACCATCGACATGTAGGCGCCCGCCAGCCCCGCCAACGCACCGCCAAACAGCACCGCAGCGTAACGCAGGGCAATTACCGGGTAGCCGATGGCATGGGCACTGTCGGGGGACTCGCCAATGGCGCGCAGGATGAGGCCCGGACGACTGTGCGCCAGCCCCCAGCCAACCGCCACCACCAGCAACAGCGCGGCGTAGACCAGGCCGTCGAAGCGGAACAGCAGCGGGCCGACAAACGGCAAGTCCGACAGAAAGGGAATGAAGATCCGCGGCAGCGGCTCGACCGTCTGGCCGGCCAGCCCCTTGCCGGCAAACGCTGACAGGCCAACCCCGAAGAGCGTCAGCGCCAGGCCGGTGGCCACCTGGTTGGTCTGCAGACTCAGGGTCAGCACCGCAAAGATCAGCGCCACCGCCATCGCCGCCCCCATCGCGGCCAGCAGCCCGAGCGTGGCAGAGCCCGTGACGAGGGTCACGCCAAAACCCGCCACGGCGCCGGTCAGCATCATGCCCTCCACGCCGAGGTTGAGCACCCCGGCGCGCTCGGTCACCAGCTCACCGGTGGCAGCCAGGATCAGCGGCGTTGCCGCCCCGGCAGTGCTGGCCAGAAAGGGAATCAGGTCGTCGATCGTCATGCTGCGTTACCTCCCGAAGCAGCCGGCAACGCGGACACACGTGCGGCAGGTTTGAACCGGTAATGAATGAACAGATCGGCGGCCAGCAGATAGAAAAGCAGCAGCCCCTGGAACAGCCCGGTGATTGCCGACGGCAGTTGCAGCTCCATCTGCGCCGACTCGCCGCCGATGTAGAGCAGGGACATCAGCACGGCGGCCAGCACCACCCCGAGCGGATGCAGGCGCCCGACGTAGGCGACGATGATCGCGGCAAAGCCGTAGCCCGGCGATACCGAGGACTGCAACTGGCCGATCGGCCCGGCCACCTCCCCCACCCCGGCCAGACCGGCCAGCCCGCCGCTGAGCATGAAGCCCAGCCACACGTTGCGCTTTTCGCTGAAACCGGCATACGCCGCCGCCGCGGGCGCCATGCCGCTGACCTGCATCCGGTAGCCGGCAAAGGTGCGGGCACAGAAGAACCAGGCGCCGCCCACCAGCACCAGCGACAGCGGAAAGGCGGCATTGGTGCGCAGGCCCTCGAAGAGCAGCGGCAGCAGCGCCGCGTCGTGGAACATGCGCGACTGGGGAAAATTGAAGCCATCCGGATCGCGCAGCGGGCCATGCACGAGGTAGCTGAGCAACAGATACGCCACATACACCAGCATCAGGCTGACAAGAATCTCGCTGGTATTGAAACGCGTGCGCAGCAGCGCCGGAATGGCCGCCCAGGCCATGCCCCCGAGCGCCCCGGCGAGCAGCATCAGCGGCACCAGCCAGACCGCTTCCACATCCTGAAAGTACAAGGCGACACAGCCGCCGGCAATGGCGCCGACCGTCAGTTGCCCGTCGGCGCCGATGTTCCACACGCTGGCCCGGAACCCCAGCGCGAGGCCCACGCCGCACAGGATCAGCGGCGTTGCCTTGAGGAGCAGCTCGCCGATGCCATAGGCGGTGCTGGCCGGCTTGATGAAATACACATAAAAGGCATGCAGCGGCTCCTGGCCGAGAAAGCTGAACAGCAGGGAACCGCTGACCAGCATGGCCGCCGCGGCGATCAGCGGCGAGGCCAGCATCATGGCGCGGGAGGGTTCGAGGCGGGCTTCAAGCCGGGACATGGTGGCGTACTCCTGTAGAGGGGGTTGCATCGGTGCGATCGGTGAAGTTGCCGCTCATCCACACGCCGATCCGGTCCACGCTGGTTTCACTCACTGGCACCCGCCGCGACAGGCGGCCATCGGCAATCACCGCCAGGTGGTCGCACATCATGAAAAGCTCGTCGAGTTCTTCCGACACCACCAGCACCGCCACGCCCTGGTCGCGCAGATCGATGATCGCCTGGCGGATCAGCATCGAGGCGCCGATATCCACGCCCCAGGTGGGCTGGGCCACCACCATCACCTTCGGCGCCAGCAGCGTTTCGCGGCCGACAATGAACTTCTGCAGGTTACCGCCCGACAGGCTGCTCGCCAGGGCGCTGCTGCCTCCGCACTTGACCTTGAAGTGCTCGATCACCTTGCGGGCAAAGCTGCCCACCGCCCCCGACTGGATCAGGCCGCGGTGCACCATGCCGGTACCGCAAGCCTGCACATGGCCGGTCAGCAGGGCGTTGTCGGCCAGCGACAGGGCCGGCACGGCGCCACGTCCAAGGCGCTCCTCGGGCACGAAGCCGAGGCCGATTTCGCGCCGCTGCGCCGGGTCCATCCGGCCCGCATCCACTCCGCACAGTTGCACCGCGGCGGCCTGATCAAGGCGTCTCTCGCCGGACAGCGCCTTGAGGAGTTCCTGCTGGCCGTTGCCGGACACCCCGGCGATACCGACGATTTCGCCGCTATGCACCGTCAGGCTGATGTCGTGCAGATCGGTGCCGAAGGGATCGTCGCTGGGCAGGCTCAACCCGTGCAGCGCCAGACGGACCTCACCGGGTGTGCGCGGGGTCATGCGGCAGGCCGGGAGTTCCTTGCCGATCATCAGTTCGGCCAGCGACCCGGTGGTTTCTTCGCGCGGATTGGCGATGCCGGACACGCGCCCCGCCCGCAGCACCGTGGCCTTGTCGCAGAGGGACTGGATCTCGTCGAGCTTGTGACTGATGTAGAGAATGCTGCAGCCCTCCGCCGCCAGCCGGCGCAGCGACGCGAACAGCGTCTGGACGGCCTGCGGAGTGAGCACCGAGGTAGGTTCGTCCATGATCAGGAGGCGCGGCGACTGGAGCAGGCAGCGCACGATCTCGACCCGCTGGCGTTCGCCTACCGACATGCTGTGCACCAGCCGGTAGGGGTCGAGCGGCAAGCCGTATTCCTCCGACACGGTACGAATGCGCGGGGCCAGTTCGGCCAGCGGTACCCGCTCGTCGAGGGACAGGGAGATGTTCTCGACCACGCTAAGGGTCTCGAACACCGAGAAGTGCTGGAACACCATGCCGATGCCCAGGCTGCGCGCCGCCGACGGCGAAGTGATGCGCACCTGGCGCCCGTCCCACAGCATCTCGCCCGCATCGGGCCGGGTGACGCCGTAGATGATCTTCATCAGCGTACTCTTGCCGGCGCCGTTTTCGCCGAGCACGGCGTGGATCTCGCCCGGCATCACGGTCAGGTCGATCCTGTCGTTGGCCACGACGGAAGGGTAGGCCTTGGAAATCCCCAGCAACTGCAGGCGGGGTTCCGGGCGCACCGACGGTACGACGGAAACAGCTTCGCTCATGGACTGGGTACTCCTTCGAAGAATGGCAAAACCGGCAACGGCGAAGCGCCCTCTGCAAGCAGCTCACGCAGTTCCAGCAACTGTGCCGCCACCGCCACGGCAATGGCCGCCGGCAGCTTGGAACGGACACCCGGGGCACCGATGGGACACACGATGCGCGCCACCGCTGCCGCGGAGCAGCCCTTGTGCAGCAGACGCTGACGAAAGCGTGCGTCCTTGGTCCGCGAGCCGATCAGGCCCAGGAAGCCGAAGCGTCCGGTCCTGAGCAGGCTCTCGCAGATGCTCAGGTCCTGGTCATGGCTGTGTGTCATCACCAGGTGCCAGGCCCCGGCCGGCGCAACAACGGCCTCGACGGCCGGCTCGTCGGTCGCCACGGCCTGCACCGCAGATGCGCGACGCGGCGACAAATCAGCCATCGCCGCGGTCAGCGTAGCCTCGCGGCTGTCGATCCAGGTAATGCGAAAAGGCAGATCCGCCAGCACATGCGCCAGCGCCTGGCCCACGTGGCCGGCACCATAAATCCACAGGGGCGTGCTGTCGTCGGTGAGGCGCTCGACAAAATACGTTCGCCCGGCATACTCAAGCAGGCCTGCCCGCCCGGCGAAATCCGGCAACGGCAAGCCGCGGGCGCGCGCCTGGCCGGCGCCCACTACAAGGCCGAAGTCACTGCCATCGACGACGCAGTAGCGCAGCAATCCTGGCGCCGACACCAGGCCTTGCGCCTGCAGCTGCGTGTCGAAACGCTCCCAGTAGAGTTCCACCGAACCGCCACAGCACTGGCCCAGCGAAGCACCGAGGGCAAAGCGCTCGATCCGCCGTCCGGCCGTGGCTTCGCCGAGCATGTCACCGGCGATTTCCATCGCCCGCGCCTCCAGGTGGCCACCGCCGATGGAACCGCGGCTGTGCGCCGTGCCGTCGGCGTCCCGCCAGAAGAGCAGCGTGGCGCCGGGCTCGCGGGGGACTGAGCCGCGCAGCGTCGCCACAACCACCCGGACCACCGCATGGCCGGCAGCCAGCAAAGCCGCCAGCGAGTCGATCCAGTCGTTCATGACAGCCCCGCGCCGTCGAGTGCGCCAAGGGCACGCAGCACCGCCTCGGGCGTCGCCGGTGCCATCAGCCGGGCGGCCGCCCGGGCACCCGCCTCGCCATCACCAGCCGCGGCCGAAACGGCTTCGCGCAGTGCATGAAACACCGACATGGCGAGCATCAGCGGCGGTTCGCCGACGGCCTTGGCGCGGAAGATGGTGTCTTCCCGGTTGTCGGCCCGTTCCAGCAACTTGACGTGGGCCACTTCGGGCCAGTCGCTGACCGCCGGAATCTTGTAGGTAGACGGGGCATGGGTCTTGAGGCGGCCCTCCCGGTCCCACCACAACTCTTCGCAGGTCAGCCAGCCGACCCCCTGCAAAAAGCCGCCCTCCACCTGCCCGATGTCGATGGCCGGATTGAGGGAGCGACCTGCGTCATGGAGGATGTCCACGCGCAGCAAGCGATGCTCGCCGGTGAGGGTGTCGATGGCCACTTCGGACACCGCCGCCCCGTAGGCAAAATAGTAGAAAGGCCGCCCCATCATGCTCTTGGGGTCGTAGTGGATCTTCGGCGTGGCGTAGAAGCCGGTGGACGACAGGGACACGCGGGCGAACCAGCTCTGACGGGCGGCTTCGGCAAACGGCAGGTGGGTCTCGCCGATGTGTACTTCACCTTGGGTAAAACGCACGGCAGCGCGGTCGGCGGCGTACTTGCCGGCCAGAAAATCCTGCATGCGCCCGCGGATGATGCGCGCCGCCGCCTGGGCGGCCTTGCCGTTCAGGTCGGTTCCCGACGACGCCGCCGTGGCCGCCGTGTTGGGCACCTTGGCGGTGTCGGTGGCGCTGATCCGGATCGCCGACAAGGGCAGGCCGAACTCGTCGGCCACCACCTGGGCGACCTTGGTATGCAGCCCCTGCCCCATTTCCAGCCCACCGTGGTTGAGCAGCACGCTACCGTCGGCATAGACGTGCACAAGGGCGCCGGCCTGGTTGAAATGGGTCGCCGTGAAGGAGATGCCGAACTTGACCGGGGTCAGCGCGATACCACGCTTCACCAGCGAACTGGCGGCGTTGCTGCGCGCAATGGCGGCACGGCGGGCCTGGTAGTCGCTGCTCAGGGCCAGCCGGGAAACCAGGTCGGCGATGATGTTGTCTTCGACACGCATCTGGTAATGCGTGACGTCACGCGTACCGATGCCATAGAAATTGCGCTGCCGCACCGCGAGCGGATCGCAACCGAGGCGGCGGGCGATGGCGTCGATCACCGCCTCGATGACCATCATGCCCTGCGGGCCACCGAAGCCACGAAAAGCAGTGTTGGACACCGTGTGGGTCTTGCAGCGGTGCGAGACGATGCGCACGTTGTCGAGGAAGTAGCAGTTGTCCAGGTGGAACATGGCGCGGTCGTTGACCGGCCCGGACAGGTCGGCCGAATAGCCGCAGCGCGACGCCAGCATCACATCGAGGGCCAGGATGCGGCCACCGGCATCGAAGCCGACCCGGTAGTCCGCCTCGAAGTCGTGACGCTTGCCCGTCATGGTCATGTCCGCATCCCGGTCGAGGCGCAGCTTGACGGCCCGCCCGAGGCGGCGCGCGGCGATGGCCGCAATCGCCGCAAACAGGGCCGGCTGGCTCTCCTTGCCGCCAAAGGCACCGCCCAGGCGCCGGCACTGGATGCCGACCTCGTGGGCCGGCACGCCCAGCGCGTGGGCCACCACGTGCTGCACCTCGGTGGGGTTCTGGGTGGAACTGTGGATGACGAGGGAACCGTCGTCCTGGGGCAACGCCACTGCCACGTTGGCCTCCAGGTAGAAGTGCTCCTGGCCGCCCAGACTGAAGCTGCCTTCCAGGCAGAACGGCGCAGCACCCAGCGCGACCTCGGCATCGCCCCGCTCCAGGCGCACCGTGGGCAGTACGAAGCTTTCCCGGGCCAGCGCCTCGCGGATGTCAAGAATGGCCGGCAGCACGTCGATGTCCACCCGCGCCAGGCGCAGTGCCCGACGGGCCGCATCCATCGACGTGGCGACCACCGCAAACAGCGGCTGACCGACGTGCTGGACTGCGTCAAAGGCGAAGATCGGATCGTCCTTGAGCACCGCCCCGTAGTTGTTCTCGCCGGGCACATCGGCGGCGGTGAGCACCGCCACCACGCCGGGCGCTGCCCGTACCAGCGACAGATCGAGTTCGCGGAGGCGTCCGTGAGCCACCTCGCTCTGGCCGATGGCCACATGCAGGGCACCGACCGGCAGCGGAATGTCGTCGGCGTAGTGCGCCCGCCCGGTGACGTGGAGCGGCGCACTCTCGTGGCGGATCGCCTTGCCGGACACACCACCGGCCGGATTCTCGACGCGTGATGTGCTCATCATGCATCCCCCACCAAAAGGCTGACCGGTTGCAGCGCGTCAAGGCGCTCGGCAGATGTGCCGTTGCGCTCGAACCAGAAGCGGCGCAGCAGGTTGGCAGCCACCGCGACCCGGTAGGTCTGGCTGGCGCGCATGTCGCTGAGCGGCGCGTAGTCGCGGGACAACGCCCACGCGGCAGCGTCCACCGCAGCCATGCTCCAGGCTTGCCCGAGCAGGGCCTGTTCGGCATGACGGGCGCGGGCCGGCGTAGCCGCCATGCCGCCAAAGGCAATACGGGCGGCACTGACCTGTCCGCCACAGACGGTCACGGCAAAGCCGCCACACACAGCGGAAATGTCCTGGTCGCGGCGCTTGGCAATTTTGTAGACCGCCAGGTGGGTATCGGGCGCCAGTGCCGGCACGAAGACCGACTCCACGAACTCGCCCGGCGCCAGATCCTTCTGGCGATAACCCAGGTAAAGGTCTTCAAGGGGAATCTCGCGGGTCGCCCCACCCTTGCGCAGGCGAACCCGGGCGCCCAGCGCAATCAGCGCCGGCATCGCGTCGCCGATGGGCGAGCCGTTGGCGATGTTGCCGCACAGGGTGCCGGCATTGCGTATCGGCCGCGAGGCGAAACGCCGGGCCAGTTCTGCCAACTGCGGGCAAGCCGCGACGATTGCCGCGAAGGCCGCCTCCAGGCGCACCGCCGCGCCAATGCGCAAACCCTCCTCGGTGTACGCGATGGCTTTCAGTTCGACCACGTTGCCAATGTAGAGCAAGGGCGGCAGCGTGCGCATTTCCTTGGTCACCCACAAGCCGATGTCGGTGCCGCCGGCCAGGATCAGCGCATCGGGATGGGCTTCGTATTCGGCGGCGAAGGCGTGGAGGCTGCGCGGGGCCGTATAGCCGGGCAACCGGCAGTCCTGGCTGCGCTGCAGCGCCCGCAGTCGTTCGATACGCGCCGGGTCGGCCGCATCGGCAGGACTCCAGCGGGACGGGGCCGGGTAGCGCGTCATCGCCAGCCCGGCGTCGATGATCGGCCGATAGCCGGTACACCGGCACAGATTGCCCGACAGGGCATCGAGCACGCCTTCACGACTCGGCGCGGCATCGCCCAGCTCAAGATAGTGGGCCAACAACGACATCACGAAACCCGGTGTGCAGAACCCGCACTGGGATGCGTGATTGTCGACAAGTGCCTGCTGAACCGGATGCAATGGCTCGTCTGCTGCGGCGAGTCCCTGGGCGGTGAGCACCTCCTTGCCGTCTACGGTGGGCACCAGGCACAGGCAGGCGTTCACGGCCCGCCAGTCGATGCGCGCGCCGTCGAGTTCACCGATCACCACCGTGCACGCACCACAGTCGCCTTCCGCACAGCCCTCCTTGACACCGGTACACCCCTGCTCGCGCAGGTAATTGAGCAGGGTCGTGGAAGGGGCCAGCCCGTGGGCTTCGACCGGCGTTCCATCCACGATGAATTTGATCGCCTGTTCGGCTTGCGCCATCATCCAGTCCTCATTTCGGCAAAGCTCGTCGACGGGCAGCATCACGTTTTGTACACCGCGTGAGCACGGATTGTGTGTAATGCTTCTAGCAATTCATGTGCCACTCAAGCCGGCCGGCGCCGGCTGCCTGCAATGGAGTCCGTTGAAGATGACCAGCAAACCCCGCCCTGCCCCGCGCACCCCCGCCATGCCGCCTGCAACCACGGCAAAACGGGGCACCATTGCGGTGGACCTGCAGATCTACAAGGCGGTTTTCAACGCCGTGATGAGCCAGCGCCTGCCGCCCGGCACGCGCCTTGGCGAGGCGGAATTCTGCGAGCTGTACCAGGTCAGCCGCACAACGGTGCGCAAGGCACTGCAGCGCCTCGCCCACGAACACATCATCGAACTGCGCCCCAACCGGGGGGCGGTGGTGGCCTCACCGTCGCCGGACGAGGCGCGACAAGTCTTCGCCGCCCGCCGGGCCATTGAGCGCGAGATCGTGCCACTGGTCATCCGCAACGCCGGACCGGCGGCCCTGACACGTCTGCGCCTGGCCATCCAGGCCGAACATCAGGCCCTTCACGCGGGCGATCGCCCCAACTGGATCCGCCTCGGCGGCGAATTCCACCTGCTGCTGGCAGAACTGGCGGGCAACACGGTCCTGCAGCGCTTCATGAGCGAACTGGTGTCGCGCTGCTCCCTCATCATTGCCCTCTACGACACGGGCGGAGCGCCCATGTGCGCCGATGACGAGCATGAGCATCTCGTTCAACTGATGGAGGCTGGCCGTGCCGAGGAAGCCACGACGCTGATGGAAAGCCATCTGCAGGCCATCGAGACGCGCCTGCGCCTCGGCGAGCCGAAAAAGAAGCTCAGCCTGGCCGAAGCCCTGTCGGGCTGATCCGCCGGCTCGGCGGACGCCTCAAACGCCCCGCTCTGACAGTAAAAAAAGATAAAACGGGAAAGTGAAATATTTTTTTGTATACAATTTACCCCCCTATCTTCTTCCTCTTTTTTTGCGCCCGACTTTCTTTTGCACCGCACCATAAAAGGTCCTGCACGGACCCAGAATCCCCACAATAGTGCTTCACATCAAGGTTAAACCAGCCTTCCCCACTGGCCACAGGCATCCCCAAAGTCATTGCATCCCGCTGAAAACAGCTCTTTTCGAGTACCGGCTTTTAGCTGGCCCGCTATTTGCAAGCGGTGTCGCCAAGACGGAATGAATCCAATTTCTTGAAACATTGGATTCAAAACAATTCCGATCAAGCGACCCACCAAACGCAAAAGGAGCTGTCATGAAGTGCCGGACTTTCGAACGCCTCGCCCTCTCCATCGCCCTGGCTGCCTGTGGCTCTGCCGCACAGGCGGCCGAGTGGAGCGACACCTCCATCGGATACCGCTACGGGACCACCTTTGGCGAGCCCTTCAACAAGGAAGACATCGCCAAGAACATCTTCAACCTGACCCACGTCAGCGGCTACAAGTACGGCACCAACTTCCTCAATGTGGACATGCTGCTGTCCGACAACAAGGATCCGGCCAGCAAGGGCTCGTCAAGCGGGGCGCAGGAAGTCTATGTGGTCTATCGCCATACCCTCGACATCGGCAAGGTGAGCGGCAAGGACTTCAGCTTCGGTCCGGTGCGCGGCATCGGCGCGACGGCCGGGTTCGACCTCAACACCAAGAACGACGCCGGCTACAACTCGAGCAAGCGCATGATCGTCGCCGGCCCGACCCTGATGATGAACGTGCCCGGCTTTCTCAATGTGAGCCTGCTGGCCCTGTGGGAGAGCAACGCGCCCTACAACAGCTACACGGGCGTCCACACCCCGCGCTACGATTACGACGTGCATCCCATGCTGAACCTCGCCTGGGGGATTCCGTTCGATGTGGCCGGCGTGGCACTGTCCTTCGAGGGCTTTGCCAACTTCATCGCCGCCAAGGGCACCAATGAATTCGGCGGCGGCACGGCAGCCGAAACCAACATCGACATGCAGGTCATGTACGACGTGAGCCCGCTCATCGGCGCCAGCAAGAAGACCTTCAAGGTCGGCCTCGAATACCAGTACTGGCGCAACAAGTTCGGCAACCCCCACTCCGGTCCGGCTGGCGATGGCGCCTTCGCCAAGACCCCGATGATCCGCGCCGAATACCACTTCTGAGCACAGGAGAACGCCCCATGAAACGCCGCACATTCTTTGCCCTGGCAAGCCTGAGCGCTGCCACCCTGATGACCTCCGGCGCCCCTGCCATGGCCGCCGAGCCGCTGAAGATCGGCTTTGTCTATGTCGGCCCGGTCGGCGATGCCGGCTGGACCTACGCTCACGACCAGGGCCGCCTGGCCCTTGAAGCCGCGCTGGGCAACAAGATCAAAACGACGTATGTGGAAAACGTGCCCGAAGGCGCTGACGCCGAGCGCGTCATCCGCAAGCTCGCCACCGAAGGCAACAAGCTGATCTTCACCACCTCCTTCGGCTACATGAACCCCACCGCCAAGGTCGCCAAGGACTTCCCCGGCGTGGTCTTCGAACACGCCACGGGCTACAAGACCGGCAAGAACCTGGGCACCTACGAAACCCGCTTCTACGAGGGCGCCTACCTGCTTGGTGTCGTGGCGGGCAAGATGACCAAGACCAACACGCTGGGCGTGGTCGGCTCCTTCCCGATCCCGGAGGTCGTGCGCAACATCAACGCCTTCACCCTCGGGGCGCAGAGCGTCAATCCGGCCGTCAAGACCAAGGTGATCTGGGTGAACAGCTGGTACGACCCGGCCAAGGAACGCCAGGCCGCCGAAACCCTGATCGCCCAGAAGGCCGACGTGCTGAGCCAGAACACCGACTCCCCCGCCGCGCTGCAGGCCGCCCAGGAAAAAGGCGTGTATGCCTTCGGCTGGGATTCGGACATGGTCAAGTTCGCCCCCAAGGCCCACCTGACCGCCAACATCAATGAATGGGGCGGCTACTACACCGATACCGCCAAGGCCGTGCTGGCCGGCACCTGGAAGCCCCGTGAAGTGCGGGGCGGCCTGGCCGAAGGCATGGTGCGCATGGCACCGCTGAACCCGGTCGTCCCGGCCGATGCGGCGGCACTCTTCAACGAGAAGAAGAAGCTCATCGCGGAAGGCAAGTTCCATCCCTTCCAGGGCCCGCTGAAGGATCAGTCCGGCGCCATCAAGGTGGCCGCCGGCGCCGTGATGCCGCTCAAGGAACTGCTGTCGTTGAACTACTACGTGCAGGGCGTCGAAGGCAGCGTGCCGAAATAAGCCTGCGCAGGGCGAGGCCGGCGACATCGGCCCCGCCCTGGTTCGATCCCGGTACTCAACGAAAGACCATGATGAATTCGCCTCTACGTGACCCCGCAATCCTCAACGACTGGCACCCGGTCGGGATCGCCGCCGGGCTGGCTGCCGGACAGCAACTGCCGACCCAGTTGCTCGACCTTTCCCTCGTCGTGTGGCGCGACAGCAACGGCGCCGTGCACGCCTGGGAAGACCGCTGTCCGCATCGGGGGATGAAACTGTCGATGGGCCAGCTGGAGGACGACCGCCTGCACTGCCCCTATCACGGCTGGTCTTTTGGCATTGACGGCCACTGCCGGCACATTCCGGCATTGCCCGCACTGCAGGACGCGCAGTTGAAGGCCCGCGTCACGCGCTTCGCGGTGCAGGAATGCCACGGCCTGATCTGGGTCTGCCTGGGCACGCCGGCCAACGCAGTACCCGCCTTCCCCGAACTGGCCGACGCGCGCCTGCGCAAGGTGTGGTGCGGCCCCTACGAGGTACTCAGCAGCGCACCGCGCATCATCGAGAACTTCCTCGACATGGCGCACTTCGCCTATGTGCATGAAGGCATCCTCGGCGACAGGGCGATGACGGCGATCCGCGATTACGAAGTGAGTGCTTTCGACGACGCCGAGTACGGCCGCGGCATCCGCGCCACCGGCTGCTACGCCTGGCAGCCCCGCCCCAACAGCCTCGCCACCGAGGGCGGTGACGTGGAATACACCTACCGCGTGGTGCGCCCACTGACCGCCATCCTGACCAAGGAACCCCAATCCCAGGACAGCTTCCGCGAGGCCATCGGCCTGCACCTGCAGCCGCTCACCGAAACCACCACGCGGGCCTGGATCATTCTGGCGATGACCAATTTCGAACAAAGCGACGAGGCCCTGCGCCAGTTTCAGGACACCATTTTCCTGCAGGACAAGCCCATCGTCGAAAACCAGCAGCCGCTGCGCCTGCCGCTTGTCGCGGGCGCCGAGGTCTCGGCAAGCTGCGATCGCATGTCGCTGGCCTACCGGCGCTACCTGAAGGACGAAAAGCTGCGTTACGGTGTCATCACCGCGGAGTGACATGATGGTCGAACGCCTTTACCTGCGCCGGGCCATGGTCCTGGCCACCCAGAACGCCGACCGCCGGGAAATCCGCGACGGTGCCGTGCTGACCGAAGGCTCGCGCATCCTGCAGGTCGGCAGCACCGCCGAACTCGATGCGTGGCTCGCCCGGCACCCCGAGCACTCGCCCACGCGCACCCTCGACGCGAGCGGCTGCGTGGTCGTGCCCGGGCTGGTCAATTGCCACCATCACATGTACCAGACGCTGACCCGCAGCATCGGCACCGCCAAGGGCCTGGCCCTTTTCGACTGGCTGAAGATGCTCTACCGGGTGTGGGCCGGCCTGACGCCCGAAGCCGTACGGGTAAGCACGCAAATCGCGCTGGCCGAACTGCTGCTTTCCGGTGCCACCACGGTGGCCGATCACCTCTATCTGTTTCCCAACGGCTGCCGCCTCGACGACGAGATCGAGGCCGCCCGGGAGATGGGCGTGCGCTTCCACCCCACCCGCGGCAGCATGAGTGTCGGCGAATCGGCCGGCGGCCTGCCACCCGACACACTGGTCGAACGGGAGGGCGACATCCTGGCCGACTCGCAGCGCCTCATCGACACCTGGCACGACCCCGCAGCCCATTCCATGCTGCGCATCGGACTCGCCCCGTGCTCGCCCTTCAGCGTCAGCGGCGACCTGATGCGCGAATCGGCCCGACTGGCCCGCAGCCATCATCGAGTCGGCCTGCACACCCACCTCGCCGAAACCCTCGACGAGGACCGCTACTGCGTCGAGCGCTTCGGCATGCGCCCCATCGACTACGCCGAATCCGTCGACTGGCTCGGCCCCGACGTGTGGTTCGCCCACATGGTCCACCCCGACGCCGGCGAGATCGGCCGCCTGGCCCACACCTGCACCGGTGTCTGCCACTGCCCGAGCAGCAACATGATTCTCGCCTCCGGCATTGCCCCGGTGCGCGCCATGCAGGATGCCGGCGTGCGCGTCGGGCTGGGCGTGGACGGCTCGGCCAGCAACGACGGCAACCACATGCTGGGCGAAGCACGCCAGGCGATGCTGCTGCAGCGGGTCGGCTGGCCGGGTTTCGAGTCGGACGCAGCGCGCTTTTCAGCCCGCGAAGCCCTCGACCTGGCCACCCTCGGCGGCGCCCGCACTCTCAACCGGGACGACATCGGCAGCCTCGAAGCCGGCAAGGCCGCCGACCTGGTGGCCTTCCGCGTCGATGACCTGGGTCATGCCGGCGCCCTTGGCGACCCGCTTGCCGCGCTGCTCACCTGCGCCCCGGCCAGCGCCTGGTTATCCATCATCAATGGCCGCATCATCGTCGAAGACGGGCGCCTGCCCGGCCTCGACCTGGGGCCGCTGATCGAGCGTCACAACGCACTCAGCCACGACCTGCTGTGCAAGGCCGGACTGGCCTGAGACAAGCCGCACCGACAACGATTTTCAGGAGACAAAACCATGGGACGACTCACCACCCACGTGCTCGACACCGCCAGGGGCAAGCCCGGCGCCGGCCTCGCGATCACCCTGTTCCGCCTCGACGGCGGACGCCGCGAGCTGCTGCGTACCCTTACCAACCAGGACGGCCGCTGCGACGCACCGCTGCTGGAAGGTGCGGCTTTCGAGCAAGGCCGCTACGAAATCGTCTTTGCCGCCGGTGACTACTTCCGCGCCCAGGACCCCGGCCTGCCCGAACCGCCCTTCGTCGATGAAGTCGTGCTGCGCTTCGGCGTGGCCGATCCGGCCCAGCACTACCACGTGCCGCTCCTCGTTTCCCCGTGGAGCTACTCCACCTACCGCGGCAGCTGATCCGGAACCGATACACCATGGAAAGCTATCTCCTCGACTGGGCCAACCTGCTGCTGCGCTGGCTGCACCTGATCACCGGCATCGCGTGGATTGGCGCCTCGTTCTACTTCGTGATGCTCGACAACTCCCTGCGGCCGCCGAAGAAGCCCGAGGACAGCAGGCGCGGCGTGTTTGGCGAACTGTGGGCAGTGCATGGCGGCGGCTTCTACTGCAGCCAGAAATTTCTCACCGGCCCCCAGGGCGAGCCCCTCACCCACGACCTGCACTGGTCCAAGTGGGAGGCCTACACCACCTGGCTGTCGGGCATGAGCCTGCTGGCGGTGATGTACTGGATCGGCGCCACCACCCACCTGATCGACACCCGCGTCATGGACTTGTCGCAGCCTGCGGCAATCGGTATTTCGGTGACCTTCCTCACCGTCGGCTGGCTGATCTACGACGCCCTGTGCCGCAGCCTGATGGGCCGCGACGGCGTGCTGGCGCTGCTGGTGTTTGTGCTGGTGGTCGCCGCCGACTGGCTCCTGCACCAAATCTTTTCGGCCCGCGGCGCATATATCCACGTGGGGGCCATGCTCGGCACGATGATGGTCGCCAACGTCTTCATCCACATCATCCCCGGCCAGAAACGCATGGTCGACCAGATCCGCAGCGGTCAGCCGGTGGATTCGCGCCCCGGGCAGGTGGGCAAGCAGCGCTCGGTGCACAACACCTACTTCACGCTGCCGGTGCTGTTCATCATGATCAGCAACCACTATCCGATGACCTATTCGCACCCGAACAGCTGGCTGGTCCTCATCGTCATGATGCTGGCCGGGGTGCTCATCCGCCAGTTCTTCGTGCTGCGCCACCGGGGTCAGGTCAAGTGGTGGCTGCCGGCCGCCGGCGTCGCCCTGCTCGCCCTGCTGATCGTGCTGATGGCCCCCAGGCCCATCGCCGCCGGTACCGACAAGGTGGCCTTCAGCGCCGTCGCACAGATTGTCGAGAAGCGCTGCGTCACCTGCCACGCGGCCGCCCCGACCCAGCCCGGTTTCGCCCAGCCTCCCAAGGGCGTCGTGTTGCAAACCCCCACGCAAATGGCCCAGCACGCCGCCAAGATGGCCGAAACGGTGGGCAGCGGCTACATGCCCCTCGGCAACCTTACCGGCATCACCGCCGACGAGCGCACACTGATCGTCACTTGGCAGGCGCAAGGTGCGCCGCTCGACCACTGATCGCCCGGATACGCCCGACATGACTCCGAACCCGACTCCCCGCCCCACCCTGGCCGCCCTCTCGGCCCTGCCCCGGCCCGACTTCGCGACCCGCCTCGGCGACATCTTCGAGCACTCCCCGTGGATTGCCGAACGCGCCTGGGCGGCCCGCCCCTTCACCAGCATCGAGGCCCTGCACGCCGCGATGGTCGCCGTCGTCGATGCCGCCAGCGAAGCCGAACAGCTCGGCCTGATTTGTGCCCACCCGGAGCTGGCCGGCAAGGAAGCCGCTGCCGGCACCCTCACCAGCGCCTCCACCGGCGAGCAAAAAGGCGCCGGTCTCGACCAGTGCAGCGCCGACGAAATCCAGCGCCTGCGCCAGCTCAACGCCACTTACCGGGAACGCTTCGGCTTTCCCTTCGTGATTGCCGTCAAAGGGCTGTCCCGCTACCAGATCATGGAGGCCGTTGAAGCCCGCCTGCAGCATGACCGGGCCACCGAATTCCGCGCCTGCCTCACACAAATCGGCCGGATCGCCCGTTTTCGTCTCGACGCAATGCTGGCCTGAGCCCCTGCAAGGAGCGACACCATGACGATGGATCCCACTTATCCGCGTGACCTCGTCGGCTACGGCCGCAATCCGCCCCACGCCAACTGGCCGGGGGGCGCCCGGATCGCCGTGCAGTTCGTGCTGAACTACGAGGAAGGCGGCGAAAACTGCGTGCTGCACGGCGACGCCGGCAGCGAGCAGTTCCTGTCCGAACTGTTCAACCCGCCCAGCTACCCGGCACGCCACCTGTCGATGGAAAGCGTCTACGAATACGGCTCGCGGGTCGGCGTGTGGCGCCTCCTGCGCGAGTTCGAACGCCGCGGGCTGCCACTGACGGTGTTTGGTGTGGCGATGGCACTCGAGCGCCACCCGGAACTCACCGCCGCCTTCACCGAACTCGGCCACGAAATCGCCTGCCACGGCTGGCGCTGGCTCAACTATCAGAACGTGGACGAAGCCGTCGAGCGCGAACACCTGCAGACCGGCATGGCGATCATCGAGCGCCTCACCGGCGCACGGCCGCTGGGCTGGTACACCGGCCGCGACTCGCCCAACACCCGGCGCCTGGTCGCCGACCACGGTGGCTTTCTGTACGACTCCGATTACTACGGCGACGACCTGCCCCTGTGGACCGAGGTCACAAAAAGCGACGGCAGCACCACCCCGCACCTCGTCGTGCCCTACACCCTCGACACCAACGACATGCGCTTTGCGCTGCCCCAGGGTTTTTCCCACGGGGACGCGTTTTTCGACTACCTGCGCGACGCCTTCGACGTGATGTACGCCGAGGGCGACGAACGCCCGGCGATGCTCAGCGTGGGCATGCACTGCCGCCTGCTCGGCCGGCCTGCGCGCTTCAAGGCGCTGCAGCGCTTTCTCGATCACATCGAAAAGCACGACCGGGTATGGGTGTGTCGCCGCGTCGACATCGCCCGCCACTGGATCGAACACCATCCATTCAGCCCCCAAGCCCGCTAGAGAACCCAAGGAGCCCCACCCATGGCCAGCCATACCCCCGGCGCCCCCGTCTTTGCCCCGCCCGCCGACCTGCCCGAGTGGGCGCAGCGTTCCGTCGACCTCGCCAGCCCGCGCCTCGGTGCGCGGACGCTCGGAGCCTCCGACGATTTTTTCGCCGAAGTTGCCCGCATGCTCAATCCGGAGCCGGCCCAGTTCGTGCCCGGCAAATACGACACCAACGGCAAGTGGATGGACGGCTGGGAATCCCGCCGCAAGCGCGTCGCCGGCCACGACTGGGCGCTGGTAAAGCTTGGCGTGAAGGGCGTGATCCGCGGTTTCGACGTGGATACCAGCCACTTCACCGGCAACTATCCGCCAGCGGTCTCCATCGAAGCCACGGTATCGCTGAGCGACGAGATGGATGCCCTCCAGGCCGCCAGCTGGACCGAAATCCTGCCGGCCACTGCCCTCGGCCCGAGCAGTCATCACCTCCTAGAATGCACCAGCAACGATGCCTGGACCCACCTGCGCGTCAACATCTTCCCCGACGGCGGCATCGCCCGCCTGCGTGTCTATGGCCGTCCGGTCGGCGGGCTCGAAAGCCTGTCCGGCGACCAACTGGTGGACCTCGTGGCGGTAGAGAACGGCGGTCGCGCTGTGTCATGGAACGATGCCAGCTTCGGCTCCAGCGTCTCTGCGCTGCTGCTGCCCGGCCGTGGCCAGAACATGGGCGACGGCTGGGAAACCCGGCGGCGGCGCGAACCCGGCAACGACTGGTGCGTGCTCGAACTGGGCGCCGCCGGCAGCATCGAAAAGATCGAAGTGGACACCGCCTTCTTCAAGGGCAACTACCCGGATCGCTGCGCGATCCAGGCCGCATTCGTCACCGGCGGCACCGACCGTTCGATCACCACCCAGAGCCTGTTCTGGCAAACCTTGCTGCCTGAGCAGAAGCTCTCGATGGACGCGGTACACACCTTCACCGAGCAAGTCGCTCAACTCGGCCCGATCACCCACGTGCGCTTCAACATCTTCCCCGACGGCGGCGTGTCGCGCCTGCGCCTGTGGGGCAAGGTGGCGCGCTGAGATCGGCCATGACGACGTTCCCCCTGACACCCGAGCCCCTCACACGCGAAGCCTTCGCGCCTTTTGGCGACGTGATCGAAGCCAGCGACGCAGTGCGCCACTTCACGATCAACACCGGCAACACCGAGCGCTACCACGACCTGGCCGACATCGACGCGGGGCCTGACGGCCGGGTGGTCGTCTCGATTTTCCGCGGCCAGCCGCGCACGCTGCCTTTCAAGGTGGAAATGATGGAACGCCACCCCCTTGGCAGCCAGGCCTTCGTGCCCCTGTCCGGCCGCCCCTACCTGGTGGTGGTGGCCCCGGCTGGCACGGCTCCCGGCGCACAGGATTTGCGGGTTTTTGCGGCTCGCGGCGACCAGGGGGTCAACTACGCGCCCGGCGTGTGGCACCACCCGTTGCTGGCCCTCGACACCGTCAGCGACTTTCTCGTCGTCGACCGCAGTGGCAATGCGCCCAACTGCGACGAGGTGCAACTCGCTCTTCCGGGGCTGATTCCGGCAGCGTGCCCAGGCTTGGTGCCGACAGCACCTTAATGAAGCACGTTAAAGCAACAATAAGCGACGTTTAGCGAAATTAAAGCCAAAACAGCACCATTTTCTACATGGCTTGGTTTTTGCATTGCTTACCTTGAAGGGTTTGGAACAGCCTGGTCGGTCAGCAGTCCGGCACCCAGCGCCAATCCCGTTTGCCATTCACCGCAATCAAGGAGCAAGTCATGTCGGAGTATTCCAGGACAACCACCGCCACCGGGGGCGACGCAGTCGATGAGCGCCTGCCCACCGGCCGCCTGTTCACCCTCGGTCTTCAGCACGTACTGGTGATGTATGCAGGTGCGGTAGCCGTGCCGCTGATCGTCGGTCGCGCGCTCAAGCTCAGCCCCGAGCAGGTCGCCATGCTGATTTCGGCGGACCTCTTCTGTTGCGGGCTGGTAACCCTGATCCAGTCGCTGGGTTTTGGCCGCTACTTCGGCATCAAGCTGCCGGTCATGATGGGTGTCACCTTCGCCGCGGTCGGGCCGATGGTGGCGATGGCCAATGTGCAGGGCGGCCCCGAAGGCGCCCGGGCAATCTTCGGGGCCATCATCGGCGCAGGCCTCATCTCGATGGCCATCGCCCCGCTGATGAGCCGCCTGCTGCGCTTCTTCCCGCCGGTCGTCACCGGCACCATCATCGCCGTCATCGGCATCAGCCTGATGCGCGTTGGCATTGGCTGGGCGATGGGCGGGCCGGCTCCCCAGGCCCAGAGTGTCGATGTGCCCAAGCTGGTCGCCATGGTGGACAAGGCCAGGGCAAGCGCCGATGCCGCTGCCGCCAGCCTTCCGCCGGGCGCCACGCTGCCCGAGATGAAGCTGCCGGGGCCGGTGCCGATGAAGGACAACCCGGGCTACGGCGCCCTCGACAACATGGGTGTGGCGGCTTTCGTGCTCGCCGTCATTCTGCTGCTGGTGCGCTACGGCAAGGGCTTCGTGTCCAACATTGCGGTACTGCTGGGCATCATCGGCGGCTGCTTCGTGGCGGTCGGGCTGGGCAAGATGCAGTTCGACAAGGTCGCCAAGGCGCCCTGGTTCGATGTTGTCACCCCCTTCGCCTTCGGCCTGCCAACCTTCGACGGGGTGATGGTGCTGACAATGACACTGGTGATGATCGTCGTGATGATCGAATCGACCGGCATGTTCCTGGCCCTGTCGGAAATCACCGGGCGCCGCATCAGCCAGCGCGACCTGTCCGCCGGCCTGCGTACCGACGGTCTGGGCACCCTGATCGGCGGCCTCTTCAATACGTTCCCCTACACCAGCTTCTCGCAGAACGTCGGCCTGGTCGGCGTCACCGGGATCAAGAGCCGCTGGGTGTGCGTGGCTGCCGGCCTGATCATGCTGGTGCTCGGCCTGCTCCCCAAGATGGCCGCGCTGGTTGAATCGGTGCCCGCCTTCGTACTGGGCGGCGCCGGCCTGGTGATGTTCGGGATGGTCGCGGCAACCGGCATCCGCATTCTTGCCAACGTGGATTTCAAGACCAACCGCAACAATCTCTACATCGTCGCAATCTCCATCGGGGCCGGCATGATTCCCCTCGTGGCGCCCCGCTGGGCGCAGCAAATGGCCCACAGCCTGCACCCGCTGCTCGAATCGGGAATTCTCCTGACCTCGATTTTTGCCGTGGCACTGAACCTGTATTTCAACGGCGGAAAAGCGAACGAAGCCGACATGATCCAGGCCGCCCGGGTGGCAGAAGCCCACTGAGGCAAGACGTTCGGCTAGGTTTTACCCGCCTTGCCGGACGACCCGAAATTGCTCAGATGCCCTTCCTGCGCCGCCCGGCGGCGGGCGCTGGCGATAATGCCGGCGGACTTGCCGGGGGCGGCAGGCATAGAGACGAGCTTTTCAACCTGTTCGGCAGCGCAGTGGGGACACGCCGGCAGGACGTCGGCGCGGACGATCCGCTCGAAGACGCGGTCGCAGGCGAGGCAGTGAAAATCGTAGATCGGCATGGCGGGCCCCTCGCGGGATAAGAATCAGGATGCGGACTTGGCTCCGCCTCCGGCACGCCGTGGGCGCGACGCGGGAGGCGGAGGGTTCAGAACTTGACCAGCACGTCCTCGTTGCGGGCGATGAACTGGCAGGCCAGCCGGTACGGCGGCGGCAGATCCTTCTCCTCGGCGTCGGCGATCTGCTCCTTGGTGATCTTGCCGGCCAGGCGCAGGGCAACCTTCTCCTTTTCGGTCAGGGCGATCCCCATCGGGGTCTTGTTGGAAAGGATCTGGACCTCGACGCAACAGGAACCGCATTCGCCGTTTTCGCATTCGAACTCGACGGGAATCTTGTTGTTCTGGGCGATCAGCAGGAGGGTGTGGGTGTCGCCGGCCGTCGCGTAAACCGTGACGTCCTTCTTCATCTTGGGCGAGCTGAAAGTAATGTTGGCCATGATGGCTTTTGCCTTTGTCCGATAGTTAAAAAAAGGGAGGCCCGCAGGCCTCCCTTTCCGCGCCGCTCAGCGGATGATGTCGTAGGAGTAGTCGGTGGTTCCGATGCCCATGGTGTTGGCATCGAGAGCCTCGAAGTACTCGTCGAGCAGCATGGTCAGCACGCGCAGGCCGCCCTGGTAACCCCAGATCGGGAAGCGGTGATGATGGTGGCGATCGAAGATCGGGAAGCCCAGGCGGATCAGCGGCGTGCCGCAATCGCGCTCCAGGTACTTGCCGTAGGTGTTGCCGATCAGGAAATCCACCTTCTCGGTGAAGAGCAGGGAGCGCATGTGCCACAGGTCGGCCTTGGGGTAAGCCTTGCAGTTCTTGCCGAAGGGGCTGGCATCGAGCAGGGCCTGAACCTTGCGACCCCACTCGGCGTCGCCGTTGGTGGAGAGCACATGAACCGGCTCGGCGCCGAGTTCGAGCAGGAAGGCGGTCATCCCCAGCATCAGGTCCGGATCACCGTACAGGGCAAAGCGCTTGCCGTGCAGGTGGGCCTGGCTGTCGGCGATGGCGTCCACCAGACGGCCGCGCTCGCGCTCAAGCTCCGGCGGAATCGGCTTGCCGGTGATTTCCGAGACCTTCATCAGGAAGGCATCGGTGCCGGTGACGCCCATCGGATGGTTGAAGGAAACGGTTTCGTGACCGTGCTCCTTGATCAGCTTCATGGTCTTCTCGGTGGAGTAGCCCTGGAAGCTGATGGTGGCCTTGGCGTTGATCGCGGCCTCGACCTGAGCCTTGCTGGTACCCCCGTCGAACATACGGAATTCGCCGTCGGTGGGGGTGTTCCACACGTCGGACGGATCGCACAACACGGTGTGATCGACGCCCATCAGGCCGAGCATGCGGCGGATTTCCGGCAGGTTGCCGCACACGAAGCCGTCGAAGCCGCCGATGAAGTTGATCGACTCATTCGGCACGCGGGTCAGGGCCGTGCCCTGGCCGGCCTTGCCGTCCCAGAAGTACTTGATGATGCCCTGCAGCGCGTTGTCGTAGCCGGTGATGTGGCTGCCGACGAAGGCCGGGGTGTGGGCGAAAGGCACGTCGAACTCGGCCGGAATGGAGCCCTTCTGCTTGGACGTCTTGATGAAGGCGTCCAGGTCGTCACCAATCACCTCGGCCATGCAGGTGGTCGACACGGCGATCATCTCGGGCTTGTAGAGGTTGTAGGTGTTGGCGAGGCCGTCGATCATGTTGTTGAGACCGCCGAACACCGCCGCATCCTCGGTCATCGAGGAGCTGACACAGGAGGTCGGTTCCTTGAAGTGACGCGAAAAGTGGGAGCGGTAGTAAGCCACGCAACCCTGGGAGCCATGCACGAAAGGCAGGGTCTTCTCGAAGCCGACGGCGGCAAACACCGCGCCGAGCGGCTGGCAGGCCTTGGCGGGGTTGACCGTCAGGGCTTCGCGGGCAAAGTTCTTCTCCCGGTATTCCCAGCTCTTGGTGTAGGCGATCTGGTTGGCCAGATCTTCGGCGGGCACGCGGAACTCGAAGTTGGTCCGCTTGTTCTCGAACATGGCCTTGTATTCCGGCTCGCGGAACAGGGTTTCGTGGTCAAGAACCTTTTCGACGTTTTGGGGCATGTCAGCACTCCTTGAATCAGTAATCAGGGCGGGGCGGCGGGGCCAGGGCCCCGCCCGGAAGCAGCCTTAGGCAGCCTTCTTCCACGGAGCCTTGGTGAGGCCCCAGACCGGCGAGTTGATCGCCATATCCATGTCACGGGCGAAGATCGCGAAACCGTCGTAGCCGTGATACGGGCCGGAGTAATCCCAGCTGTGCATCTGGCGGAAAGGCACGCCCATCTTCTGGAAGATGTACTTTTCCTTGATGCCGGAGCCGACCAGGTCGGGCTGGACCTTCTCGACGAACTTCTCGAACTCGTAGCCAGTCACGTCGTCGTAGATCAGCGTGCCGTCCTTCACGTAGTGCGTGGTGCGCTGGTAGTCGTCGCCGTGGCCGAATTCGTAGCCGGTACCGACCACTTCCATGCCCAGATCCTCGTAGGCGCCAATGACGTGACGCGGGCGCAGACCGCCGACAAAGAGCATCACCTTTTTGCCTTCGAGACGCGGCTTGTACTTGGCGATGACCTCGTCGACCATGGCCCGGTACTTGGCGATCACCACTTCGGTGTTGGCCTTGATGGTGTCGTCGAAGTGGCTGGCAATCTCGCGCAGGCTCTTCTCGATCATCGACGGGCCGAAGAAGTTGTACTCGACCCAGGGGATCCCGTACTTCTCTTCCATGTGCCGGCTGATGTAGTTCATCGAGCGGTAGCAGTGCAGCACGTTGAGCTTGGCCTTCGGGGTGTTCTCCAGCTCGGCGATGGTGCCGTCACCCGACCACTGGGCGATCACGCGGAGGCCCATTTCTTCGAGCAGGATGCGGCTCGACCAGGCATCGCCACCGATGTTGTAGTCGCCAATGATGGCCACGTCGTAGGGCGTCGCCTCGAAGGTGTTCTTGTTCGGATCCACCTTGTCGAAGATCCAGTCACGCACCGCATCGTTGGCAATGTGGTGGCCAAGGGACTGGCTGACACCACGAAAACCTTCGCAGCGCACCGGCACGATGGTTTTGCCGACGTACTCCTTGGCCTTCTTCTTCGACACCGCTTCGATGTCGTCGCCGATCAGGCCGATCGGGCATTCGGACTGGATCGTGATGCCCTTGTTCAGCGGGAACAGCACCTCGATTTCGTCGATGATCTTTTCCAGCTTCTTGTCACCGCCAAAAACGATGTCCTTCTCCTGGAAGTCGGACGTGAATTGCATCGTCCCGAAGGTGTCGATGCCGGTTTCGCCGATGTAGTAGTTGCGCCGCGAGGCCCAGGAATACTGGCCACAGCCCACCGGGCCGTGGGAAATGTGGATCATGTCCTTGATCGGGCCCCACACCACGCCCTTGGAACCGGCGTAAGCACAGCCACGAATCGTCATCACGCCCGGCAGGGACTTGATGTTGGACTTCACGCCGCAATCCGGCTTGCCCTCCTCGAAAGTGCCCAGATGCTTGGCACGCTTCTTGGCGGTTTTTTCCGGATAGGCCTTGAGCACCTCTTCGATCAGTGCCTTGTTTTCATCAACGGTCAGGCTCATTTCATCGCTCCTGTCATTTAATCAAAGTGGGTCGAGAGTAGAGAGCGGAGAGCCGGGAACAGGCCTTGTCGGCCGCTGCCCGAAGGCACCGGAGGAGAGCCGGCGCAACCTGCACCGACTCTCGACCCTCGACTCTCGACGGGTCAGGCCGCGACGGCTGCCTTGCCGATGACGGACTCGTCTTCCTTCTTCATGATCCCGAAGTCCATCAGCAGGTCTTCGAGTTCATCCATCGTGATCGGCGTCGGGATGGTCCCGTTGCCGGCGTTGTTGTGAACCTTCTGGGCCAGGGTGCGGTACTCGGCGGCCTGCTTCGATTCCGGGGCGTACTCGATGACCGTCATGCGGCGCAGTTCGGCGTGCTGGACGATGTTGTCGCGGGGTACGAAGTGGATCAGCTTGGTGCCCAGCTTGCCGGCCAGGGCCTCGGCCAGTTCCAGTTCCTTGTCGGTCTGGCGCTCGTTGCAGACCAGGCCGCCCAGACGCACACCACCGGAGTTGGCGTACTTCAGAATGCCCTTGGAGATGTTGTTGGCGGCGTACATGGCCATCATTTCGCCGGACATGACGATGTAGATTTCCTGAGCCTTGTTTTCGCGAATCGGCATCGCGAAACCACCACACACCACGTCACCGAGCACGTCGTAGGAGACGTAATCGACGCCGTCGTAAGCACCGTTTTCCTCAAGGAAGTTGATCGAGGTGATCACACCGCGACCGGCACAACCGACGCCGGGTTCCGGGCCACCGGACTCGACGCAACGGATGTCGCGATAACCCACTTTCAGGACGTCCTCGATTTCCAGGTCCTCCACCGAACCGGCTTCGGCAGCCAGGGACAGAACGGTGTCCTGGGCCTTGGCGTGGAGAATCAGGCGGGTCGAGTCGGCCTTCGGATCGCAGCCGACGATCAGGATCTTCTGACCCATTTCGGCCAGCGCGGCGAGGGTGTTCTGGGAGGTGGTGGATTTACCGATACCACCTTTGCCGTAGAAGGCAATTTGACGAAGTGCAGCCATGTTCAGATCTCCTGGATGAATAGAACGGTTGTTTTCAGCACTGACGAATTCCGGGTGTTGGGACCCATTTACCTTGCAACCGGAATGCAGCCTTCGTGTCAGTTTTGCTCTTCGTATTCACACGCTGCGGCAAGCCTTGATCGGTGCGACAAGCATTCAGCAATCGCCGTGCCAGATTCGAAAAAAATGCGCAAGCCACTGTTTAAAAAGAAAAATAATAAAAAATAGAGGTATCCAAAAGGGATTCCGGACTTTGTGTGGAATACGACAAAGGCCCCAGCGCTGTCAGGAATGACACAGGTCCTGCAATCCTTCAGTGGTCACCCTCCAAAAGCCGGCAGACACCGCCAAGCCCTTGACGGATAAGCGTTTATCCCAAAAGGCCGGGGTGTTTCGGGACGCGGCACAACAATTGCCTATAGAAGAATGAACAGGCGACTGTCGGGCTCTTCGGCCCCGGCGCCCCCCGCGACATGCCAGGAGCGATCACCATGAACAAGCGCGCCTCCGCCGCCCCCGAAACCCAGCCCCCGTGTCCCGACCGGGTCGTGGTCGGCTATCTGTCCCGCGACGGCTGGGCGGTGCCCCTGTATGGCGAACCGGCGCCGGTGGCGCAGGCGCTCCCCGCCCCCTCGGTGGCTTCGGAACCCGGCGACGGCAATCCCCATTTCGCCCAGCTGGGTGGCATTGCCGTCATCGAGCAACTGGTTGAACGCTTTTACGCGCTGATGGACAGCCTCCCCGAGGCGGCGGGCATTCGCGCCATGCACGGCCCCAACCTGGCCCCGGTCAAGGAAGTGCTGGTGCGCTACCTCACCGAATGGACCGGCGGGCCGCAGGTGTACTCCGCCGAACGCGGCCACCCGCGCCTGCGCCGCAAGCACCTGCCCTTCCCCATCGGCGCCGCCGAACGGGACGCCTGGATGCGCTGCATGACCGGCGCACTCGACGAGTTGGTCGCTGACCCGGAGCTCAAGAATCAACTCACCCGCGCGTTCCTCAAGACCGCCGATTTCATCCGCAATGACAAAGGAAGCAGCCATGACCACCACTCTCACTAATGCCATCCTCGACCTCGACGAAAAGGGCCGTCTGCTTAATCCGGTATTCAAGGGGGAAACCAAGAAGGCCGGCCGCTACGGCTTTCGTGGCGACGTCGCGCTGAAGTTTGCCGAGCAGTTCGCCGACGAAAAGCGCCCGCCGGAAATCTGCACCGACCAGGTCATGATGGTCTGTGATGACGGCGCCACCATTCCCTTCTTCACCAGCTTCCTGCTGTCCTTCGAATACCTGGCGCTGGTCCACGAGGTGATGGGTCCCTACTTCACCCCGACCGGCAAGTACATCGTCTTCTGCGACAACATGGACCTGTCGAAGAAGTACACCGTCAAAATGGGCGACATCACCTACAGCGTGCTGCCCATCGACGAGGCCACCGTCTACAACGAGACCCTCGACCTCTTCTACCTGGAGAAGATCGATCTCAAGAAATTCGATACCGCCGGCAAGCTCGACGCCGTGGCCAACGCCGCCACCAAGTTCTCGGCCAGCTACACCCCGCTGAGCTACGAAGAAGGCCTCAAGATCATGGGCCCGATCCGCGACCTTGGCGCCAACCGCCCGGTCTGATCCGGCCCACCGGAGCACAAGCGATGAACGAGCCGTCGCCCCGCCGCGGGGCGGTGGCCGAAGACTGGGCTGGAGACGGACGGGGCACCGAGCCCGACCGCTGGTACACGACCAACCTGGTCGGCTTGCCGGTCGGGCTGCTCGGCGCCACCGCCTTCAACACCCATCCCCGGCCGCTCTCCATCGCCGGCGTCCGCGAAACCCATCGCGGCCTGTTCCGGCTGCTCGAGGGCGCCGACAACCTGGCGGCTGCGTCCATCGTGTTTCGGCACTTCATGGAAATCGTCTTCGGCCTCACCCCGCCCGAGCCGGGCACCCGCGCGCTACCGCGGGCCCGCCACCGTTCCAGCTACCTCAAGCTGCTGCAGGGCTGGGGGCTGGACTCCAACTCCGCCGCCGGGGCGGTACTGAAAGGCTGGGCCGAGAGCCGCTTCGGGCTGGTGCCGACCTTTCACAAGGCCCCCCTCGGACGCTTCCCCTCCCCGGCGTGGATTACCTACATCGAGGAAAAGGGCGGCAGCCGCTTCCACAACAACTGCATCCATCAGCAACTCGACCTGCTCTTCGAATATTGCCAATGGGCGATCCAGCACTTTGGCCTGCCCGCCCGCGGCCACGTCACCCTGTGGCGCGGCATCAACGACTTCACCGAACAGCGCGTGGTAGCCGGCGACCGGCGTGACCGGACCTGCGTGCTGCGCCTCAACAACGTGGTGTCCTTCTCCACCTCCCGCGAACGGGCCGACGAGTTCGGCGACTGGATCCTCGAAGCGCGGGTGCCGGTGGTCAAGATCCTGTTCTTTCCCGATCTGCTGCCCGGCGTGCCGCTGGCCGGCGAGAGTGAAGTGCTGGTGATCGGCGGCGAATACGAAGTGGTGGCCCGCTATGCTTGACGCCCTCCTCCTGCGCCCGCGCGCCTTTGCGCTGCCCTCCGGCCTGCGCCCCGGCAGCCTGCTCGACAAAGCCCTCGGCGCCTACCTGGGGCTGGCCATCGGCGACGCCCTTGGCGCCACCACCGAGTTCATGACACCGCGGGAGATCGTCGCCCAGTTCGGTGTGCACCGCCACATGAGCGGCGGCGGCTGGCTCAAGCTCGCCCCCGGCCAGGTCACCGACGACACCACCATGTGCCTGGCCCTCGGCAAGGCCATCCTCGAGGCCGACGGCTGGTGCATGAAGGCCGTCGCCGAGTCCTACGTAGCCTGGCTGCGCAGCAAGCCCGTCGATTGCGGCAACACCTGCCGGCGCGGCATCCGGCGCTACATGGCGGATGGCTCCTTCGCCGGCCCGGCAGGCGATGGCGATGCCGGCAACGGCGCGGTAATGCGCAACCTGCCAGTGGTGCTGGCCACCCTCCACAACGAACCCGCCTTCGAAGCGCGCAGCCTGGCCCAGGCCCGCTTCACCCACAACAACGCCCTCTCCGACGCCGCCACCCTGATCTGCGGCCGGATGCTGCGCCGCCTGCTGCTCGGCGGCCACCTCGCCGACTGCCGGCCGCTGGCCGACGCCTTCGTTGCCGATCACCCCCTGTTCCGCTTCCAGCCCTACCCCGGGCGAGCCAGCGGCTACGTGGTGGACACCCTGCAGACCGTGCTGCACTTCAGCTTCGGTCAGGCGACTTTCGAGGATGCGCTGATCGGCGCGGTCAACCGGGGCGACGATGCCGACACCACTGCCGCCCTGGTCGGCATGCTCCACGGCGCCCAGTGCGGCGCCAGCGCCCTGCCCCGCCAGTGGCTCGACCGTCTCGACCGAACTGTCGCCACGGCCATCGTCACCCAGACCGACAAGCTGCTGAGCCTCGCCGCGCACCCGCGGCGCTAACCTCCAAAAGGAGACTGCAATGCCCCACGTACTGTTCTACGAAAAGCCCGGCTGCGGCGGCAACGCCAGGCAAAAGGCCTGGCTCGAAGCGGCCGGCCACACCCTGGAAGTCCGCAATCTGCTCGCCTGGCCGTGGAGTGCCGACAGCCTGCTGGCCTTCCTCGCCCCACTACCGGTCGCCGAGTGGTTCAACCGGGCCGCACCGCGGCTCAAGTCCGGCGAAGTGGTGCCGGAACAGCTCGAACCTGAAGCGGCACTGGCCCTGCTGCTCGCCGAACCGCTGCTCATCCGGCGTCCGCTGATGGAAGCCGCTGGACGCCGCCTGGTCGGATTCGAACCGGCCGCCGTAGCGGCCTGGCTGGACAGCCCGGCCCTGGCGGAGCTGGACGGACGGCGTACCGAAGGCTGCGCCGCCAACCAGACCGGCCGGCCGTGTCCGGCACCGGAAACATAAAGTTGCTTAATGTCTGGCGGTCAGACAAAGCTGAGCAATTCGATCGTCACCGCCTCTTCGCCCATCAGCGTCTGACAGGCCAGCCGCGACTTGCTACTGACCCCCACCAGGGCGTCAAGCTGCTCGTTTTCGATTTTCTGGATGCGTGGCAGGGTCTTGCGACCTTCCAGCACGAAGATGTGGCAACTGCCGCACTCGGCCTTGCCGTCACACTTGTGATGAATTTTTTCGCCGGCAGCGAGAATCGCCGACAGCAAGGGCGTGCCGGCGATAACGTCGACGACGGTGCCGGAGGGCTGGATGGTGAGTTGAGCCATGGCTGTTTCCTTGAGGGGTGGAGTGGAAAGAAAATGAACCGGAAATCGGAATCGGCTAGACCTGGCGCAGGTACTTCAGCAGCGCCGGCACGAATTGCTCCAGCGACAGGGGAATGCGCTCGATGCCCTGCTCGGCGAGAAAGCGTGTTTCCATGCGCGTCAGCTCGTCGGGCAACACGGCCCAGTGGCGGTCGGACGAGCGCTTCATGATCTGGCGGGCAAAGGCACGGGGCAGCTGATCATTGAAGCGGCAACCGACAAACAGAAAGTTGCGGCCGCTGCGCAGGCGCTGGACCTCGGCCGGAATCGGCGTCTGGATGTCGATCTCGGTGAGCACCTCGACGTAATCGGAATCCGACACCAGGTAGTTGCCGGCCGGAGCGTGGGCACCGATGGGCTTGTAGAGAATGGTTTTCCAGTCTGGCCGATAGTCGGGTACGGCCTGGCTGGCCGCGTCATACCAGCCGGTCCAGGTGCCGAAGTGCTCTGACTGGGCCAGGCCCTGCACCTGGCCCCACGACTCATTGCCGGCCTCGGCGGCCAGCGCGGCGCTCATGGCGTCGTCGTACCAGGCATCGACAATCAGCGGAAAGCCATAGCCGGCCAGCGCCATGTGCAAGGGAGACGGGCTGGGCGGCGCGGCGAAGGCCTCGTTCATCAGCCCGACCAGCGTCTTGCGATGCTTGAAGTTCTCGATGTACTGGGCCGACTGGGTCAGGCGCGTACGGATCTTGTGGGGCACCGAACTCTTGGCGGTGAGCAGCGCGACAAGGGCTTCCGGGGTTGCCGGAACCGGGTAGTCGGGCGCCTGCGCCAGCACACGGGGGCCGAGGTAAGGCACCACGCGGCCCTCGGCGAGGGCTTCGATCAGGCTGACGGGCAAGCCGTCGGGCAGGATTTCGGAGGGGAGCGGAGCAGCTAGGGTGGCGGTCATGGAAGCCTCTGGAAATGTCTTACAGGTAGATCGCGGCGCCGGCGCCTACGTTGGTGCAGGCATCCTTCAGCGTCTTGACGAGAAACCGCACCTCGTCGGCGTCCATCTGCCCATAGAAGGGCAGCGCCAGCGAGCGGTCGCCGATGCGTTCGGTGTTCTTCAGGCAACCGCGCTTGCAGTTGTGGGCCTCACCGAGGGGCTGATAGGCAAATTGCTGGTGCAGCAGCGCACTGAAGGGCGCCGCTTCGATCAGATCGGCCTCCAGGTCGTCGACGATCTGGGCCCGCGAGCTGGCACTGAAGCGCGCCCCCAGATGGACCACGTAGAGCATCCAGTGCACCTCGTCCACGTCCGGCCCCAGGTAAGGCGGCTTGATGCCCTCGAAGCTCTGCATCTCGTCCCGGTAGAAACCCTCGACGCGCTTGCGACGGGCCAGGATTTCGTCGAGACGTTCGAGCTGGGCCAGCCCGAGGGCCGCCGTCAGATCGCTCATGCCGGCCTGCAGCGGCACCCGGCTGCCGATCGACACGGAGGTGCGGTCGGCGAGGCGATGGGCGCGCAGGTAGCGCAGCTCGGTGGCCAGCTGCGGATCGTCGGTCAGCACCATGCCGCCCTCGCCGCAGCACAGGGCACCGGGCTGGGAGAAATCGAACACCGACAGGTCGCCGAAGCTGCCCACCGGCTTGCCCATGTAGCGGGAGCCGATCGCTTCCGTCGAATCCTCGATGAGGACGATGCCGCGGCTGTCGGCCAGCTCACGCAAAGCCTTCCAGGCCGCCGGGTGGCCGTTGCAGTTGTTGCCGATGATGGCCCTGGTGGCGGGCTTGATCCGCTCGGCCACCGCCAGCGGCGAGATGCAGCCCGACCAGTAGTCGATCTCGGCAAAATCCGGCGTTGCCCCGGCCAGCAGGATGGCGTGGGCGGTCTGGTGCCAGCCGTAACTGCAGGCGATCACCTCGTCCCCCGGCCCGATGCCGAGCGCGCGCAGGGCCAGCCACATGCCGAGGGTGCCGCTGGCGGTGGCGATGGCGTAGGTACGGCCGTGCCGGGCGGCGAATTCGGCCTCGAAATCCTCCACCCGGGTGCCGGCAGACAGACGCGAGCTGCGCAGGGCACCGATCACCCGCTGCAGCTCGAGGCCGCCCACATCGGGGTCGGTGAGCAGGATCCAGTCTTCGTCATGGTCGATGACGGCTTTGTCGACAGGTGCATCCATGATCAGCTCCGGGCTGCCAGCATGAGGCCGGCAGCGGCAGCGGGATCGGTCGTCATCGACCAGCAATGGCCGTCCGATTCCAGCAGGAAAACATTGGCGGCGGCGGTCACCAGCACCGGGGTTTCGCCACGCACGTCGAGGGCATCCACCACCGTCACACGCAGTTCGCGCCACTGGCTGCGGGCCGACGCAGCCAGGGCCTGCACGTCGGCGGCGATGTTGCCGAGCCGGGTCAGCACGGCCAGATCATCAGGGGTCAGGGCCATCATTCACCTCCCCCGACCTTGCGGGCTTCGACGGTGATCGGCAGGCGGGTGTCGGCGGCCATTTCGGGCAGGGCCAGCACCCAGCCGTTGGCAAGGGTGATGGTGCCGCCCCACAGGCCTTCCTTTTCCTTCGAGACCACCGGTTCTTCGAGGTCTTTTTTCGGCACGTAGGCCGACAGGCCCTGAGCGGTATTGCGCAGCATGAGTTTCATGGGGTGGCTCCAGGCGGTGGGTGCATCGGTTCAGGATCGGTTCATGCGGTCAGGACTTCGGCAAGCAGCGGTGTCAGGGCTGCCTGCAGGATCTGGATGACGGTGGCGATGTCGCCCGGCGTGGTGTCGGCCGACAGGGAGAAGCGCACCGCACCACGGGCGGCCGCCTCTTCCACGCCCATCGCCAGCAGCACGTGGGAGGCTGCCGTACCGCCGGCACTACAGGCCGAGCCACTTGAGGCACAGATGCCGGCGCGCGCCAGGCGCTGCAGCACCACCTCCGCATCCAGCGCCCCGAAAGCCATGCAGGTGGTATTGGGCAGGCGCGGCACCCCGGCGCCGAACACCCGCACATCCGGCAGCGCGGCGGCGAGGCCGGCTTCGAGGGCGTCGCGCAGGGCCGCAATGTGCAGCCCCTCGGCGCCTGACAGACTGGCCAGGGCGTGGCGGGCGGCGGCCGCAAAGCCGGCAATGCCAGGAAAATTCTCGGTGCCGCCGCGGCGCTTGCGCTCCTGCTGGCCGGGCAGCAGCGGGGCGAAGGGAGCACCCTTTTTCACTACCAGTGCGCCGATGCCCTTGGGACCGTGCAGCTTGTGGGCCGACACACTCACGAAGCGCGCCCCCAGGGCCGCACAATCCACCGGCAGGCGACCTGCCATCTGCGTAGCGTCCACATGCACCGGCACACCGGCGGCACGCGCCAGACGCACCACCTCGGCCACCGGCTGGATCACGCCGGTTTCGTTGTTGGCGGCCATCACCGAGACCACTGCCGCGCCATCGGCGAGCAAGGCCGGCAGGGCTGCGGTGACGATCACGCCGTGCGTGTCCACCGGCAGAATGAGGACTTCGACCCCCTCCCCGGCCAGCGCCTTTGCCACCTGCTGCAAACCGGCGTGCTCGATGGCCGACAGCACCAGCCGCCGGGGCGCATCCGGCACCGCCAGGGCCGCATGCAATGCCATGGCATTGGCCTCGGTGGCGCTGGCGGTGAACACCACTTCGGCCGGCTGGGCACCGAGCAGCCGGGCCACGTCAGCGCGGGCCTCGGTCAGCAGCCGGCGGGCCTCCTGCCCGGCCGGGTGCTTCGACGACGGGTTGGCCCAGTGCCCGCTCAGTGCCTCGGCGACGGCGGCAACCACCGCTGGCAGCGGCCGGGTTGTGGCGTTGTTGTCCAGGTAGATCATCGACGCCTCCTTATGGCCAGAACACCCGGTGGACATCTTCGACCACCAGGGCCAGCAGTTCCTCGATGCGCGCCGCGCTGGCCTGCCAGAGCCAGCGTCCGAGCACGTGGTCGCGGGCGTAGAGGCGCCACAGGTCGGGCTCCGGGTTTTCCAGGCGGGCGATGTCGATCACCCCGCCGTCGGCGTCCACATTGCGCGAGCAGCATGGGCTGCACACCTGCCAGCCTCCGTCGTGCCAGCTCACCTCGGGCCGCACGTAGCGGTAGCGGCTGCGCCGCTCCAGCTCGCGCAGGATGCGCCGGCGGACAAGTTCGCCGGGGCCGCTGACGGTGGCTTGGCGGATCATCGTCATCCCCCGCGACGGGCGGCGCTCAGGCCGCCGCCAGCTCCTCTTCGAGGCAGCCCACCACGCGCCCGATCCGGGCTTCGGTGGCACCGAACTCGACGATATAGACGGGGATGTTGGCTTCCTCATGGTGGCCGATCTGCACCACCTCGCCGGTCGTGCCGGCGGCCACGATCAGCTCGTCCTCGGGCACTTCCGGGTGGCTGCCATCGTTGAACAGATCAACAGCGGCCGTAACCGGCTGACCCCACTGATATTTCGCTTCACGCACTTCGGTCATGGTCCTACTCCTTGATGTGGGCGAGCAGCGCTGCCTTGTCGCCGAGGGCTTCGACGACATGGGGCGGCAACTTGTCGAGGGAGACGATTTCACGGGCGCGCATGCCGACCCGATGGCCGCTGGCGACGAACTCGACCGCGTAGATGTAGAACTGCTGGAGGAAGGTGCCGACCGAGGTGACGTAACCCACATCACCCTTGTTCACCAGCACCTCGCCCACATCCTTGCCGGGATAGGTGCCGTCGTTGCGCACCTTGTAGCGGCTGACGACCCGTTCGCCGAAGTCAAACTGGGGCGGGCCTTCAAGTTCGATCACGTCGCTGTCGCGGGAAATATCACCCATGGCGGGCCTCCGGTTTAAGAGTGGCAAGACGGTCGCGGGCGGCGTCGCGAACCTCGGCTTCTTCATCGAGGAGCAGGCTGCGGGCCAGCAGTTCGCTGGCCTTCTGGGCGACCTCCCAGCGCACCTCCCAAGCCGGATCGCGGGCCATTTCGCCGAGCAGCCCGGCCGGCAAGCGACGCGCCACAGACCGCCGCACGTCCACTTCCGGATCGTCGCGCAGTACCAGCAGGGCCGGCACCTGCAAACGGGCAGCCACCACCAGGCGCACTTCCCGATCGGGGTCGCGAGCCATGCGCGGCAGCAGCGGCAAGGGCAGGCGCTGGGCCACCAGCTGACGCACGAAGTAGTCCGGATCGTCGACCATTCCACCCAGCAGGCTGGCATCGAGGCGGTGGGCGACGCGGATGCGCACTTCCCGGTCCGGATCGGCGCGCAGCTCGGCGAGCAGACGCTGAGGCAAACGCAGGGCCACATGAAGGCGCACGGTTTCGTCCGGGTCGTACATCAGCCCGACCAGGCGAAAGACGTCGGCGGAGCGGGAGGCCACCGCACGCACCTCGAAATAGGGGTGTTCCAGGTAATTGTTGGCCAGCGCCGGATTCCAGCGGAAGAAACGGTCGATGCGCTTGGCGTAACGATCGAACACGCAGGAAAAAGCAGGCTGGCACTTGCCCTCGGCCAGCAGGCCACGGTTGTCGCAGGTGGCGCAGTCGAGGGCTTGCCCCAGCCAGTCCACGCTGGGCGGCTCGGCGGGGAGTCGGTGTGAGGTGGCAGTCATGAGGCAGGCTCCGGCTCGTCATAGTCCACGTCACGTCCGGCCCGGGCCAGCACCGTGCCAAGCACCCGGTGGCCAAGGCTGTCACTCGGATCGAGCTGTTCCAGCAGATCAAGCACGGCACGGCCCTCTTCCGCCGCCCCAAGGCGCAGGTTCAGGTAGGCGTAGCCCTTCAGTGCAAACAGGTAGAAGCGCGGGGCCACCGCGTGGGCCCGCAATTCGGCCAGCCGGGCGGGGCCCCACTGGGCTTCCGGCCTGACCTGTCGCCAGTCGGCGGGCAGACCGAGCTGCCGGGCGGCGAGGGCCACGGCGTCCAGCGCCACCGCCCGCGCATCGGCCAGGCGGTTGGCGTAGAAATGAAAACGGTAATGGGCAATCAGCGGTGCCGGGTGGGCGGGTGCCAGCGAGCGGGCCAGGAGCAGCATCTGCAGCGCCCCCTCGTCACCAATGCCGGCACGCCCGGCCTTGTCGATCAGCGTCTCGACGGCGGGGTCGAGCCCCGCGCCGAGAACGGCATCCTCGAAAGCGGGCAAGGCACCGGGAATCTCGCTGGCCGCAGACATGCCCGTCTCCGCTTCACGTACGCCGGATGGCGCTGATATCCACCGTCGCCACGCCCGGCGGCGGTGCGCTGGTGCCACTGCTCGACGAGCAGCCACAGGCACCCGCGTTGGGGTTGTGGAAGCTCAGGCCGCTGGCGGAAGGCGTATCGGCAAAATCGATGGTCACGCCTTCGAGGAGCAAGCGCGACTCGGCCGGCAGAAAGACATTCAGGTCGCCAACCGGCAGCACCTCGTCACCGTCGCGGGGCGTGCCCTCGACGGTGAATTCGGCGCTGTAACCCGAGCAGCCACCGGTCGTCACCGTCAGCCGGAAACCGGCCTCGGCGCCCAGCCCCGCAAAACGCACCATGCGGCGCATGAACTTTTCGGCGCCCGCCTTCACGATCACATTGGGCAGCATGGTCAGGCCTTCACGATGCAGCCATCGACCGGGCACACCGCCACGCATTGCGCCGAGTCGAAGTGGCCGACGCATTCGGTGCATTTGGCCGGGTCGATGATGAAGACGCCGCTCTTCTCGCGGATCGCTTCGTTGGGACATGCCGGGTCGCACGCGGAGCAGCCCGAGCAGGTGGAACCGATGATTTTGTAGGCCATGATGGTCTCCTTGCGGTGGTGGGTACGAAATGGGATATCAGGTCAGGCCGCCATCACGGCGCCCTGTCGGATGCTGGCGTCGCCGCGCTCGACGTGTTCGATCTCGCCCGCCGCAACACGCTTGCGGTAGCCGGCGAACCAGGCGAGGGCGGCCTTCTCGATGAACTCGTGGGCGTATTCCTCGACCGGCTCGATGCCGGCGGCCTTCAGTTCGTCCCGCGGGCAGGCACCGATCTTGGCCACCAGCACGGCGTGACAGTCGTTGATCGCATTGACGATGGAAGGCAGTTGCTCGTCCTCGCCATAACCGCCCTGGCAGTAGAGATCCACCCGGCGATGGCCGATGAAGGCGGTGGAGGCGCCGGTGAGCTCGTAGATCTGGAATTCGGTGGCGTGGCCGAAGTGTTCGTTGACCTTGCCGCCGCCGGTGGTTGCCACCGCCACCAGCACCTTCATGCCGTCGTCACCACCGGCTTCGGCCAGGGCTTCTTCCTTCGCGGCATGCTGGGCCTGGCGTTCGGACTCGACCTTCTCCTGGTACTCGCGGCGCTTGTCCAGGTCATAGACGATCTCCATCTCCTCGATCTTGTCGAGGGTGAATTCGTCGGAACGGTCTTCGCCGAGCAGGCCGACCGCATCGGCGCGGCACTGGCGACAGTGACGCATCAGGTTGGCGCCGCCGGCACAGGCGTCCTGCACTTCCTTCAGCTCCTGGGCCGAAGGGCCGCGCTGGCCGGTAAGACCAAAATGGGTGCCATGCTCCGCTTCGGAAATCAGCGGCATGATGTTGTGCAGGAAGGCGCCGCGCTTCTTCACCTCGCGGTTCACTTCCATCAGGTGCTGATCGTTGATGCCGGGGATCAGCACCGAGTTGATCTTGGTCAGCACGCCGCGGGCAGTGAGCATCTCCAGGCCGAGCATCTGGCGCTCGTGGAGGATCTTCGCCGCTTCGTAGCCGGTGATGCGCCGGTGATCCCAGTAGATCCACGGATAGATCTTCTCGCCCACCGCCGGATCGACCATGTTGATGGTGATCGTCACGTGGTCAATGTTGTAGCGGCAGATCTCATCCACGTAATCGGGCAGGGCCAGGCCGTTGGTGGAGAGACACAGCTTGATGTCCGGCGCCTTCTCCTGCAGCTGGCGGAAGGTCTCGAACGTCTTTTTCGGATTGGCCAGCGCATCACCCGGGCCGGCGATGCCGAGCACCGTCATCTGCGGAATCTCGCTGGCCACGGTGAGCACCTTCTTCACCGCCTGGTCGGGCGTGAGCTTTTGCGACACCACCCCCGGACGCGACTCGTTGGAGCAATCGTATTTGCGGTTGCAATAATTGCACTGAATGTTGCAGGCCGGCGCCACCGCCACGTGCATGCGGGCGTAGTGGTGGTGGGCTTCCTCGGAATAACAGGGGTGGTTCTTCACCTTCTCCCAGATTTCCGGCGGCATGTCGTCGGGGCCGTCAGAGGAGCCGCAACTGGACTTCCCGGCACTACCCGTGGTGGAACATCCGGACGCTGCGCTGGCGGCGGGTGCGGCCAGCGCATTGCGATTGGCTTTCAGGTCACCAAGGCTGATATAGGCGCTTTGCATGGGGGCGGCTCCTTGTCTCTGTTCGGGGGGCGTTTACGTGTCGTTTGAAAGACAAATAGCCAGATCCATGCCAGCGCATATTTTCTTTTTAAATCATTGGCTTGTTTTGTTTACGCAGGAACATGAGAAATGTAGTGGTCGTCACAAAACGTGCGGCACGCTGTTGGGCGTGTCGGTGTTGCGACAAAAGGAACAAGGCGCCGGAGCGCCCCGGCAGTCAGGACTTCATCGGGATTCGCTGCGGTACAACGCGCCTACCGTGGCCGCCTGGGCTGCCACCACTTCACGCAGTCTGGCGGGCGCCAGCACCTCCACATTGGCGCCACATCCCAGCACCCAGCGCAGCAACTGGCCGGTGTCCGGAACGGTGGCCCGGACGCGGGCGACAAAGGGGCTCCCCTCGGGCTCCTCCTCGATAAGCTGATTTTCGGACAAGGGGCAGTCGCGCAGCAGTTCGGCCACGTAGCCGCGCACACGCAGTTCAAGCGCAACCTGATGATCTCCGGCGAAATCCACCTGGCCCTTACGTACAGCGCTCTGCAAATTGAAGCTCCCTGAAATGCGGGCAGCACCATCACCGAGCTTCGCACTGATGAAACGGTGCAGCGCGTACATGCGCACCGGCTCGGCTTCATCGTTCTTCAACGCAAAGAGATACAGCCGCGGCCCCCGCTGCAGCAGGGCCTGTGGATGCAGGGTGGGACGGGTGAGCTTGCCCTCTCGATCCCGGTAGGCGGCCTGTAGCGTTTGCGACAGCGAAAGGGCCTCGAGCGTGGCGGCGAGCACATCCTCGCGGATATCCGCCGGCAACAGGCGCTGGGTATCGCTGAGAATGCACAGCTTGTCCTCCCCCAGTCCGAACTCGTCACCCTCCTCCCGCAACTTGGCCCAGATCCGCTCGAGCCGACGTTCCGGCAGGGCATCCCGGATCAGGGCGCCCATCAGCTGGCGGGCATAGTCCCACATGCGCAGGTCGACCGCATCGGCATTGACGAGACGGCGATAACGCAACGGCTTGCCACCGGGATTGACTACCGCGATCCGGCCCTCTTTCACCAGGGCCTCCAAATCCCGCTGGATCGCCCGGCGGCTGGCCCGCAGGTCGTACTGCTCGGCCATGCTGGTCAGCAGGCGGCCTGGATCCGGGCAATCTTCCTTCGCAAGATGCACCGGAATCAAGGTCACCAACATCGCCAGTCGATCAATACGCTCCTTGTAGGCTGCCATCTTTTTTCTCCTCGCAAAGACTTCCAGAGTACGACATTTCATGACGTATTCGACTGCTTAAATACGTCCATTGAAGCTGCCAGGAGAATGTAATGAGCCCCAAAAAACCCAGCCCCCTGTCATCCCGCGAGTTGCTCGCAAAGATTGGAATCGACGAGAGCAGCCCCGAGACGCTGCTGTTCGACGATGAACCGCTCGACTCGCCGCTGGACGATCTGGCCACCGCCCTACGCGCACGTTTCGCGAGCCTCAACTGCCGCCAGGCATTTCAGGCGGGTGACGTGGTCGGCTGGAAGGTCGGACTCAAGAATCGGCGCTGGCCAACCTACGGCAAGCCGGCCATTGTCGTCGAGGTACTCGATTCACCGGTATTCGATACGGAGAAGGATTCCGGTGACGCGTATTTCCGCGAACCCCTGGATCTCGCGCTCGGCGTCTTCATCGAGGAAGGCCCCCATCGCGGTGACTTCGTAGTGTGGCATTTCGACAGCCGTCGTCTGCAAGCCTGGACTTCCGAGGAGAACTGATCATGCCCAAGCCTTCCCCGTCGCCCCGCACGCCGCGCCCATCCATGCGTTGCCCCTGGCGTGCCGACTTCAGTGTGGTACCGGCCGAGCAGCGCAGGGCCGGCCGCTATGCCCTGCAACTGCTCACCCAGCGCCCCGAACTGCTCGGTCGACTCGAAGATTCGGATTTTCTGGGTGCGTTGTGGGCCCTGTGTGTGCCACTGATCGAGCCGCGCGTGCTGGTCACCCTCACAGCCCAGTGGCAGAAAAAGGAGGAAAGGGAAGTGGAAACCGGGGACAGTGCCGAAGACGCCTTCTGCGATGACGATCTGCCGGACTTCCTGGTTGCGCCCAGCCGTCGAAGCCTGCGCGGCGTGCCGGGCCAGCGCATGCGTGCCTACCTGGCCGACACCCTGGCCTCCATTCCGAAGACAACCCTGCAGCGCCTGGCGGCCCAGGACGGCACCACACCGACACACCCCAGCGTGGCGGTGATCGCGACCAGCGCAGGGCTCAACCTGGTCGAAACGGCGATCCTGGACTTTGCCGAGAAGCGCACCCAGACGCCGGCTTTTGGTGATTTCCTGCGCGAATCGCAGTGCTCGGGCCTGCGGAACAATTACGCCTGTCTGGCCGCCGCCCTTGACCAGCCCATCAGTGCACTCCAGCAGGCCCTGGGTCGCACCGGATCCCTGCGCAGCCTGCAACTGCTGAGCACAAGAAACCGGGCCCGCTGTGATCTGGAGGATTTTCTGACGCCGGAAGACCTCCTCAGCGACATCCTGATTATCGCTCCAGAGAATGACGCCGCGCTCTTGTCCGCTATCGTCGAACCAGCACCGGAGTCCCGCTGGACGCTGGCCGACTTTCCGCACCTCGGTCGCGACGGCGAGCGCCTGCAGCGCGTGCTGGCTCGGGCCGCCGGGCAGGGAGCGCAGGGAGTCAATGCCCTCCTCTACGGCGCGCCGGGCACCGGCAAGACGGAATTCGCTCAAGGGCTGGCCACAGCGGCCGGACTGACCGCCTACCGGGTAAAGACAGCCGACGAGGATGGCGAGGGGCTCTCGCGCCAGGGACGCCTCGGTGCCTACCTGCTTCTCCAGCGCCTGCTCCGCGGGCGCACCGACTGCCTGGTGATTTTTGACGAAGTGGAAGATGCTTTCGGCAGCGGACATCACCCCCTGCTGGCGCTGTTTGGCGGAATGGTGGGTCGCGTCGATGGCGACAAGGGCTGGATGAACCGCACCCTGGAGGACAACCCCATCCCCGCCGTATGGATCACCAATAACGCAGAGAACATGGACCCGGCCTTCCTGCGCCGTTTCCTGCTCCCGGTGGCGTTCACTACACCCCCTAAAAGCGTGCGCCGGCGGATGGCCGAATGCCACCTGGGCGACACCGTCCTGCCAGCCGATCTTCTCGACGAGCTGGCCGCCGATGCGGCACTCCTGCCTGCCCAACTGGGCGCCGCCCGGCGCCTCCTCGATCTGCAGCCGGATGCCGACCCGGTGGACGCAGTCCGCGACGGAGTGGCCGCCAGTCGGCGCCTGCTTCACGGTAGTGCCTCCCCCCGCCAGCGCAAGTCGGCCACCGCATTCGATGTGGCCTATCTGAACCTCGCCGGTGGCATCGCACCGGGGAGGATCGCCACAGCGCTCGAACGCAATGGGCAGGGACGCCTGTGTTTCTATGGGCCACCGGGCACCGGCAAGACCGAGTTCGCCCATGTGCTGGCCGATGCCCTCGGCCGTGAACTGGTAGTCCGTGCAACGTCAGATCTGGTATCAAAGTACGTTGGTGAAACCGAACGCAACCTCGCCACCCTCTTCAACAATCTGGATGCTGAACGCAGCGTGCTTTTTCTCGATGAGGTGGACAGCCTGTTGCGTGACCGCCGCCAGGCCAAGCACAGTTGGGAGACGACCCAGGTGAATGAACTCCTGCAGCAGATCGAGCACTTTCCGGGAATCTTCATCGCCGCCACCAACCTGATGGACGGACTCGACGCCGCTGCGCTGCGCCGCTTCGACTTCAAGCTGCACTTCCGACCGCTGGCGCCCGCCCAGCGCCTGGCCCTGTTCGCCCGCGAAGCGCTGGGCGGACAAGACATCAATGCCATTCCGCCACTGCTCGCCCGCAAACTGCAGAGCCTGGAACACTTGACCCCCGGAGACTTTGCGAATGTGGTGCGCCAGAGGAACCTGCTCGGCGAGGACCTGATGCCCGAGGAGTTTCTGCGCCGCCTGATGACGGAGTGCCGCTGGAAGGAGAAGAGTGGCGCCGTGGCGGCCTGAGAGGATAGTCCGGAAAGACAAGTCTGCTCCGGCATCAATACGCTTGCACGGCTGTTGCTGAATAATGCGAACCCGCCTTTCATCACCCACCCGAACAAGCATGGACAAGTACGAGCAATTTCAGATCGAACAAAGCACGCTTCTCAAGGCACTGGCGGAAACCGGGCCAAATGAGAACTTGATGCGCAGGATGCAGGCGCTCTACAAACACACCTGCGTCGTCGTGGCACTCGGTCCGACGACGGCGATAACACGCGCACCTGACGACGAAAGCCGGGTGTACGCCGATGAGAAAGACGTCGTGTTTTATCTGCAGGCCATCGAAAACGGTGCTCTGAGCAAGATTTTCGAAGCAAAGCCGTGGGGCGATGTCGTGCTGGAACACGAAATGCTTGAGTTCGACGGCCACGCCAGCCCTGGCGTCCGGGTGAGCTGGTCGAACAAGATCGCCTTCCTGGCGGCCGGTAAAGACGGCGCGCTCGACGAAAAGCTTGAAGGCATGGCGGGAGCGCTGGCAAAGATGTTGTCAGCCAAGTGGTATCGCTGGCAGGTACGCCTGATCTGATCGGACTCCTGCCCAAGCGGCCATTCCCCCAGGCGGGGATGGGCGGCTGTCTTGCTGCAAACGCAAACAGCAAGACAGCCATCCAGACGCGTGCAACCTGCGTTCCGCGGTCGGTGCTTTTGTCAGCGCATCAGCGGCCGATACGTCCCTTGCCGCGCGCCAGCCGGTGCAGCACCGCCACGAGGGTATCGATCTCGTCGCAGGTGTTGTAGAAGGCCAGCGACGGGCGCACGGTGGCTTCCTGCCCGAAGCGCCGCAGAATCGGCTGGGCGCAGTGGTGGCCGGAGCGCACCGCAATGCCTTCCTCGTTGAGCGCCCTGCCCACCTCTTCCGGCCGGTAGCCGTCGAGGACGAAGGAGCTCACGCTGGCCTTGTCGCGGGCGGTGCCGATCAGCTTGAGGCCCGGCACGGTGAGCAGCGCACGGGTGGTGTACACCAGCAGGTCATGCTCGTAACGGGCGATGTTCTCCATGCCGATGCGTTCCACGTAGTCGATGGCCGCGCCCAGACCCACCGCGTCGGCGATGTTGCCGGTGCCCGCTTCAAAGCGGGTCGGCGGTGCGTGGTAAATGGTCTTCTCGAAGGTCACGTCGGCAATCATGTTGCCGCCGCCCTGCCACGGTGGCATGTCTTCGAGAATCGCCCGCTTGCCATACACCGCGCCGATGCCGGTCGGCGCAAAGACCTTGTGGCCGGAGAAGACGAAGAAGTCCGCGTCAATCTCCTGCACATTGACCCGCATGTGCGACACCGACTGGGCCCCGTCGACCACCGCCACGGCACCGGCCCGGTGAGCCAGTGCAACGATTTCCTTCACCGGCACCACGGTACCCAGGGCGTTGGAAACCTGCGTCACCGAAACGATCCTGGTCCGCTCGGTGAGCAGCTTGCGGTACTCGTCGAGCAGCACCTGACCGGTGTCATCTACCGGAATCACCTTGAGCCTGGCGCCCTTGGCGGCGGCGAGCTGCTGCCAGGGCACGATGTTGGCGTGGTGTTCGAGGTTGGAGACGATGATCTCGTCGCCCTCGCCCACGTTCTGCCAGCCCCAGGTCTTGGCGATCAGGTTGATGCCTTCGGTGGCCCCGCGCACAAAGATGATCTCCTCCGTAGACGAGGCCCCGATGAAGCGCGCCACCTTGCTGCGCGCCCCCTCGTAGGCATCCGTCGCCCGGGCCGCCAGTTCATGCGCGGCCCGGTGGATGTTGGAGTTCTCGTGCTGGTAGAAGTACGCCAGCCGATCGATCACCGATTGCGGTTTGTGGGTCGTCGCCGCGTTGTCGAGCCAGATCAGTTGCCGGCCATTGACCCGCTCCTGGAGGATCGGAAAATCCCGCCGCACCGCCTGCACGTCAAAGGCCGGATGGGCCGATGCCGGGGTGGCCGGCACGCTGGCGTCCTGCGTCTGCACGCCGGCCGTGTCGAGAAAGTAGAAATGCCCCGGCGCAGTGCCCGGCTGGGGAGCCTGGGCGCTGCGGCGATCACCGCCGAGTTCGGCGAGGATCTGGTGCAGTTCCGCTTCGCCCGGCAGCCCGAAGGACTGGGGCACCACACGGTTTTCGGCAATCGGTGCAGCCCCGAGGGCTTGCGGCGCCGACTGGAAAGCCCCCGCTTCACCCAGGAAGTAAAAGGGTGTGGAGGGCGCCAGCGGCGGCGGCGAAGCCGGCGGGCTGAAGGTTGGCAGTGCGGCGGCGTAGGCCTCCGGCACGCCGAGCCCCGGCGCACCGGGCCGACCGGCA
>ERZ724504.90-NODE-90-length-48883-cov-8.755427_pt1 | contig 48883 bp, 43 predicted proteins | sample MGYA00376037_ERZ724504 | MGnify/ENA primary metagenome ERZ724504 (study PRJEB28724, sample SAMN07190888) | wastewater metagenome | isolation source: influent of sewage treatment plant in Hong Hong | place: USA: Christiansburg, Virginia | collected 2016-03-01 ... | reverse complement strand
CATAGCTGGCAAAACCCACCAGGCAGGCGGCCAGACCGACCAGGCTGTGCATGAGGGCGACCAGCTCGGGCATCTGGGTCATCTTCACGACCTTGGCCGCATACAGACCGATGCCGCCGCCGACGACCAGCGCACCCACAATCCACGCCATGCCGTTGGGGCCGACGCGGGGGCCAAAGATGGTGGCCAGCACGGCCAGGCCCATGCCGATCATGCCGAACAGATTGCCACGGCGCGAGGTTTCGGGATTGGACAGGCCACCCAGACTCAGGATGAACAAAATAGCGGCGCCCAGGTAGGCAACCGTTGCGAGACTTTGGGACATGGTGTTTCTCTCTCGTTCTTCTTATTTCTGGAACATGGCCAGCATGCGGCGGGTCACGGCGAAGCCACCAAACATGTTGACGGCCGTCAGCACCACGGCGGCAAACGCCAGCCAGCGGATCAGCTCATCAGGTCGTCCTGTGCCTGCCGTATCCGGCGGCGCAATCTGCACCAGCGCGCCAATGGCGATGATGCTGGAGATGGCATTGGTCACGCTCATCAGCGGCGTGTGCAGGGCGGGCGTCACATTCCACACCACCATGTAGCCGATGAAGCAGGCCAGCACGAAAACGGTGAAGTGGCCCAGAAAGGCCGCTGGCGCGTACGCACCAATCAGCCAGAAGACCGCAGCCGCCACCGCAAAGATGATGGCCAGCGTCTTGGCAGGCAACGGGCCGCTGGAGCCATGACCGTGGCCGCCCTTTTTCTGCACCACCGGCGCTTCAGCGGGCTTGGCGGCAGGCTTGGGCGCTTGCGCCAGCGGAGGCGCGGGCCAGGTAATTTCACCGTTCTTCACCACCGTCAGGCCGCGAATCGCGTCATCTTCCATGTTGACTACGGCCACACCATCCTTGGCCTTGCACAGCTCTTCGGTCAGGCGCAGCAGGTTGTTGGCGTAAAGGGTGGACGACTGCTTGGCCAGGCGCGATGCGAGGTCGGTGTAGCCGATGATGGTGACGCCATGGCGCACCACAGCATGGTCAGGCACGGTCAGCTCGCAGTTACCGCCTTGCTCGGCAGCCATGTCCACGATCACGCTGCCGGGCTTCATGCTCTGCACCATCTCGGCCGTAATCAGCTTGGGCGCAGGCTTGCCGGGAATCAGGGCCGTGGTGATGATGATGTCCACATCCTTGGCCTGCTGCGCGTACATGGCGCGCTGCGCGGCCTGAAAGCCTTCGCTCATCACCTTGGCGTAACCGCCGCCGCCAGCGCCGTCTTCTTCGTAATCGACCTTGACGAATTCACCACCCAGCGAGATGACCTGATCGGCCACTTCGGCCCGCGTATCGTTGGCGCGCACGATGGCACCCAAGTTCGCTGCCGTGCCAATCGCCGACAAACCAGCCACGCCAGCGCCCGCAATAAACACCTTGGCCGGGGGCACCTTGCCCGCAGCTGTGATCTGGCCGTTGAAATAGCGGCCAAACGCGTTGGCGGCCTCAATCACAGCGCGGTAGCCAGAGACACCGGCCATGGACGTCAGCGCATCCATCTTCTGGGCGCGCGACAAGGTACGGGGCAGGGAATCAATCGCCAGCACCGTGACCTTCTTGGCGGCCAGTTGCTGCATCAGATCGGGGTTCTGGGCGGGCCAGATGAAGTCCAGCAGAATCTGGCCTTCGCGCATCAGCGCCACTTCTTCGGGCGTGGGTGGGCGCACCTTGAAGATGATGTCGGCAGCGGCCCAGACCGCAGCGGCGGTGGGCAACACTTCTGCACCGGCTGCTCGGTAAGCGTCATCGCTGAAGTTGGCCGCATCGCCAGCACCGGATTCAACCGAGACCGAAAAACCCAGCTTGATAAGTTTTTCGACCACTTCGGGCACGGTGGCCACGCGCTTTTCCAGCGGGAAGGTTTCCCGTGGGATGCCGATGCGCTGGGCGCTGGTCGACAGGTTGGCAGGGGTAGACATGAAAAGTCTCCTGGAGTTTGAAAACGGTTCTCCAGACGCTCACCCACCCCTAACCACTCCTCCTGCGGGAGGACAGTGCGTTACGCGGGCATGGCTACGGCCTGAATGATCTTGAAACTGGGTCGGGCCGCTTCCCCTGAAGCCATTACCCGTTGCCTTGCAGCACAAATACGTTAGCAGCACGCACCAAAATAGGGCACGCGCATTTTTGCTAGCTCAAATGAGGGATGACGCCGAAATCTGAATGGGCACTTTTGATGCCTCGGCTCTGCCGTGTCATGCTTGCGGGGTTCGCGTCGCGCGAGACTACGTCATCCCACGAAAAATACAAGTCACAGATGTTGCAATACCACACCGTTCCCGTCACCGCCTTCCAGCAAAACTGCTCCATCGTCTGGTGCGACCAGACCATGGATGCCGCCGTCATTGACCCCGGCGGCGATATCGAGCAGATCGAATGGGAGGTAGAGCGCCTGGGCCTGAATCTCAAGGCGCTGTGGATTACCCACGCCCACATTGACCACGCAGGCGGCACCAGCGAGATGGCGGCCAAGCACAACCTGCCCATCATCGGCCCGCACGAAGGCGACCAGTTCTGGATTGACGGCCTGCCCCAGCAAGGCGCGATGTTTGGCTTTCCACATGCAGATCCTTTTGTGCCCACGCGCTGGCTGCATGACGGCGATACCGTCACCATCGGCAACGAGACACTGAACGTTCGCCACTGCCCCGGCCACACACCCGGCCATGTGGTCTTCCACGCGGCGCAGATTGATCGCGCCTTTGTGGGCGATGTGATTTTTGCCGGCAGCATTGGCCGTACCGACTTCCCCCAGGGCAACCATCAGCAGCTGATTGACTCCATCGTGCAGCGCCTGTGGCCCATGGGCGACCAGACAGTTTTCATCCCCGGCCACGGCCCCGAAAGCAGCTTTGGCCGCGAGCGCAAGGTCAACCCCTACGTCAGCGGCACCTGAGAAAACTTAAAAGCCGCTGAAGGCCTGCACCTGCACAGAATTTGACACTTGCCCTATTGCCGACGGAAAGCAGCTGGCGCAGCATTTACCCGTCACTGTCTTGGTGACTTCGTTCCAAAACTCTGGGAGCTCTCACATGCACACTTCGTTGAAAGTCTGGCTGGCCTCGGCCTTGGTCTGCGGCTCATTTGCAAGCTTTGCTCAAACGCCTGCTGCAGGTGCTGCGCCTGCCACTGCACCTGCCGCAGCGGCAATGCAGAACTTTGTGTGCAAAGACGGCACCAGTGTCAGCGCGGCCAGCGCCAAAGGCACTTGCGCAGGTCATAAAGGCATAGACAAAGACGCCACGGCCAAGGCAAGCGCAGGCAAGGCCCCGGCGACTCCTACAGCCAAGGCTATGCCAGCCGCTGCAGCTCCCGTTGCTGCAGCCAAAACCACTCCTGCAACCACCGCTATGCCTGCAGGTGGCCCCGGCCAGGTCTGGGTGAATGAAGGCACAAAGATCTACCACTGCCAGGGCGACCGCTACTACGGCAAGACCAAGGCCGGCAAGTACATGAGCGAAGCCGATGCCAAGGCTGCCGGCGCTCACGGAGCCAACAACAAGACCTGCTCCTGAACGACAGGTTCAAACCTTTAGCCCAAAGCGCCTGCCAAAGCAGGCGCTTTTTTATGATCCGTTCAAACACCATCTTGCGCTGATGTATCAAGCGCTACCTGCTATAGAAAAGGAAGATGAATGAACTGGATTGACGGGATTGGCATGGTACTGGTGGCGCTGCTGATGTCGGCGGGCTGCGCGGCGGCGCATGACAACCTTTTTAATGCTGCCCTGCAGCCTGTATTCGCCCGAAATACTATCGCTGGCTTCAGGCATTGCATGTGCGATTGCACTGGGTGCCTTGATCAACGCCACAGGCAATGTGCTGAGCACCAGAAAACCTGCCCAGCAGGCCGCACAAACACGCGAGGCATGGGGCCTGGCAGCCAGCTTTCTGGGTTTTATTTCCATGCCTTTGATGATGTTTGCATCGCCCCATGCGGCAGGCTGAATGGTCTTGCGCGAGGAGCTGTGCTGCCCCTTCTCAAGGGCAACCTGCAGCAGGCCGAGTTTGACTGGGATGTGTTTCGCCCGTGGCTGAACTGGCCGCGCTGGCAGGCCGTGGAGCTACCTGAGGACGAAGACGAGCTGCTCAAGCTCGATAGCCTGCGCTAAGCCGCCTCAGGCGGGCAGCACATCCACCCACTGGCCCGGCTCCAGTCCCTCAATGGAATATGGCCCCACAGCCATGCGCACCAGCCGCAGCGTGGGGTAGCCAATGGCCGCCGTCATGCGGCGCACCTGGCGGTTTTTGCCTTCGCGGATGATGAGCTCTATCCAGCAATCAGGAATGTTCTGGCGCACGCGAATCGGTGGGTTGCGCGACCACATTTCTGGCTGCGGCGCTATCAGGCGGGCCTTGGCGGGCAGGGTTTTGCCGTCGTTCAGCTCCACCCCATCGCGCAGGCGCTGCAGCGCAGCTTCATCGGGCGTGCCTTCAACCTGCACCCAATACGTTTTTTCCATCTTGTGGCGTGGGTCCGCAATGCGGGCCTGCAACTGGCCGTCATTGGTCAGCAGCAGCAGGCCTTCACTGTCGGCGTCCAGTCGGCCCGCCACGTACACACCGGGCACATCTATCCAGTCTTTAAGGCCCTGCCATTTGCCCTCGGGCGTGAACTGGCTCAGCACGCCATAGGGCTTGTGAAAGCACAACAGACGAGGCACCTCGGGCCGGGGCGCGCTCTGGCGCACCACGTTGCTGCGGCGCGCCGTATTAGGCTTTGCGGTGCTGGGGCGATTGGATGAAAACGGACGGGGCATGGGTCAGAAGCTTAGCGCCAGCGGCATAGGCCTGCGCTTTAGGTCAAAAATCTTTGCAGCGCTTACTGGATAAGCGCAAGCAGCTATCAATTTTGAAATTCAGGAATGGCCGCACCCACCAATGGCTGCGGATACACCTTGCGCACGCAGTCCAGCCAGGCCTGCGCTGCGCGCGACAGGTAGCCGGGCCGCCACATCAAGGCCACATCCCAGGTAATCTCTGGCCCCACTAGCGGGCGACTGGCCACGCGCAGCGGGTCGTAGTGCGCAATCACATGCTCAAACATCACGCCCACGCCCACGTTGGCGGCAACAAGGTGACCGATGAAGTCCCAGTAACGCGTCTGCAGCTTGACCTGAGGCGTAAAACCCGCCGCCTCGCACTGCTGCAGCACATGCTCATGCAAGGCAAAGTCAGAGGTGTAGAGCACAAAGGGCAGGTCGCGCAGATCGCTCCAGTGCATGGGCTCTTCAGGGTCGGTCACGTGATTGGCGGGCAGCACCACGCGGGTTTTCTGACGCGCCACGGTGTAGCGCTCCAGCGCCGGATCGGGCTCAGAGAACAGACCCAGCGCCATGTCCAGCTTGCCTTCCTGAATCAACTGGTACTGGGCGCGTGCGCCCTGCTCGTTGACCTGCAGGTTCACACCCGGATAGCGCTGCTGAAACAGCGCTATCACCGGAGCCATGTAGTGTCCGGCGGTTGGCATGATGCCCACGGACAAGTCGCCGCGCGTGATGTTGTCCACCTCGGCCACCTGGCTGCGCAGCAGCTGGGCCTGATCGAGGATCTCCAGGCCCCGGTCGTACACCACCTGTCCGGCATCCGTCAGCTGCACGCCACGGCCTTCGCGCAGCAGCAACTGTCCGCCGAATTCGTCTTCCAGCGCCTTGACCATCTTGCTGATGGTGGGCTGGGTCACATGCAGGGCTTCAGCCGCACGGGTAAAGCCGTTCTGACGCACGACTTCAATGAAATAACGCAGGGCACGCAAGTCCACAGAGATTCCTTTTTTGCATGCAAAAAATGAGAATAAGTCATTTCAAGAATATGAGTGAAAACCCTAGAATTTACCCATGTCATCGATTTCCGAAGCGGCAGCCCCCAGCGCTCAGGGCAGCAGCCATACCCTTCAGCAGACACTTTGGCACATGGCCAAAGCCGTGCTGCAAGTCGCCTTTCTCAGCGCCATCTGGATTGCCATGGATGTGCTGCGCCAGCGTTTTGGCTGGACCATGCCGGCCGGGCTGATCGGCTTTGCGCTTCTGGCTGTAGGTCTCTTCAGCGGCCTCATCAAAGCCCGCTGGCTGCAGACCGGCACCAACTGGCTGCTGGCCGAGATGCTGCTGTTCTTTGTGCCCGCCATGCTGGTGGTGACCGAGTACCCCGACCTGATCCGCCATCAAGGCCTGCGCATTCTGGCCGTCATCGTGGCCAGCACCGCCTGCGTGATGGCCGTGACCGCACTGGCCGTGGACCGCGTCTACCGCTTCGAGCTGTGGCTGGCGCGGCGCAAATCCAGCCGTGATGCTGCGGCGCAAGGCAAGGAGCAAGCCCCATGCTCTCCAATGAAGTGATTGGCGTGCTGTCATTGCTGACCACCGTGGCCTGCTACGGGGCCAACAAACGCCTGTACCGCAAGCACCCGCACCCGCTGCTGATGCCCATCGTCGCCACGCCCATGGTGCTGATCGGCCTGTCCCTGCTGACCCATGTGAGCTATCCGCAGTACATCGCCCAGACGCACTGGCTGGTCTGGCTGCTGGGCCCCACCACCGTGGCCTTTGCCCTGCCGCTGCATGAGAACCGCGCCCTGCTGCGCAAGCACTGGATGTCGATTGCCACCGGCGTGCTGGTGGCCAGCGTGGTGTCCATTTCCACCACCATTGCGTTTGCCGAGGCCTTTGGCCTGTCAGAGACGCTGCAAAAAGGTCTGGCCGTGCGTAGCATCACCACGCCTTTCGCTATTGAGGCCGAAAAAGTGCTGGGCGGCCCCACCGATCTGGCCGCGCTGTTTGTGCTGCTGACCGGCGTCAGCGCCATGCTGCTGGGCGAAACCGTGCTGCGCGTTCTGCCCCGCATTCGCAGCAAGCTCGCCGCCGGTGCCAGCTGGGGCGGTGCCGCCCATGGCAGCGGCGTGGCCCGCGCCCGCCAATCAGGGGAGGTTCAGGCCGTAATGGCCTCGCTGGTGATGATGATTGCCGGTGCGCTGAACGTGATGGCAGCGCCTTGGGTGCGCCTGCTGTTTTTCTAAAACAGGAGCTGCTTGCGTATATCCGGTCTGCGTTAGCGGCCGAAAACACCTAAATATTCAGAAATAAGGCAGCGCTTCCTGCTCCAGAGGCGCTGCCTTTTTCATGGTCGTATCGAGAACTTTTCTGCGCTATGAAAACTGACAGAAATATCACCTCTCTGTCCTGATTCTGTTGGGCTCGGGTTTCTACGATGAAGCCATCTACTCACCCCATCGCCAAGGCATGTGGGAGTTAGGTCTTATCCACTTCCATCAGGAGATTGCGCCATGTCCCAACGTCGTCTGTCCATTTCTTTGCTGCTCGCCAATGCTGGAGCCGTGCTGGCCCTGGCTTTGCCCGGCATGGCTTCTGCAGCCTACGAGCATCCGACCAACACTGAAGCGGGCGTTGCGGTGTATCCAGAGCATTTCATCAGCCAGAAGACACGCGAACAGGTCAAGGCCGAGACAGAGGCAGCCATGCGAGAAGGTCGCCTGTCCTTCGGTGAAAGCAGTTTTCCCATGGCTCCCACCGTCACGGGACCCGGCAAATCGCGCGAAGAAGTGCTCCAAGAACTGCGCAACGAAACGCCAGCAGCGCGTGAAGCTCGAAACCGGGCCCTAGCCGGTTAATGACAGAAGCCCCCAAGGCCTAACTGGCAGGGTGGCAGGGGCAATGGAAAAAAAGTACCGAATCCAGTCTAGGAAACGGTGCTTTTTTGTGCCGAAGAACTTAGGCCAGGGTGTAAGCCGTTTTCACTGTGGTGTAGAACTCCTGAGCGTAGCGGCCTTGCTCACGCGGGCCGTAGCTTGAGCCCTTGCGACCGCCAAACGGCACGTGGTAGTCCACGCCCGCCGTCGGCAGATTGACCATCACCATGCCGGCCTGACTGTGGCGCTTGAAGTGCGTGGCGTACTTGAGGCTGGTCGTGGCAATACCAGCCGACAGACCAAATTCTGTGTCGTTGGCCACGGCCAGGGCTTCCTCGTAGCCGCTGACACGGATCACGCTAGCCACGGGGCCGAAGACTTCTTCGCGATTGATGCGCATGCTGGGCGTGCTGTCTACCAGCAACGCCGGCTGCATGAAGAAGCCCTCTTTGCCGCTGCCGGTGTGACAAGCCACACGGCCGCCGCCCGAAGCAAGGACGGCACCTTCGGCCTTGGCAATTTCCACATAACTCAGGTCTTGCTCCAGCTGAGCCTGGCTGACCACGGGGCCGATGTCGGTGCCTGCGGCACGGGCATCGCCGACCTTGATCTTTGCCATGCGGGCCTGCAGCGCTTCGACAAAAGCCGGGTAGATTTTGTCGGTGACGATAAGGCGGCTGGACGCTGTGCAGCGCTGGCCGGTGGAGTAAAAGCAGCTTTGCGCCGACAGCTCCACAGCCTGGGCCAGATCGGCATCGTCCAGCACCACTTGCGGGTTCTTGCCGCCCATCTCCAGCTGCACTTTCTTGCCCGAGGCCACGCAGGCCGCCGCAATGCCACGACCCACGCCCACCGAGCCGGTGAAGCTGATGGCCGCAATGCCGGGGTGTTGTACCAAGGCTTCGCCAATCACACGGCCACGGCCCATGACCAGATTGAACACACCGGCGGGAATGCCGCTGCGCTGGATGATGTCGGCCAGCGCCCAGGCGCTGCCGGGCACCAGATCGGCTGGCTTCAAGACCACGCAGTTGCCAAAAGCCAGGGCCGGCGCAATCTTCCAGGCCGGAATGGCGATGGGGAAGTTCCAGGGGGTGATCAGACCGACCACGCCGACGGGTTCGCGAGTGATTTCCACACCGATGCCGGGGCGCACCGAAGGCAGAGACTCGCCCGCCAGACGCAGGCATTCACCGGCAAAGAACTTGAAGATCTGACCGGCACGGGCCACTTCTCCAATGCCTTCGGCGCGGGTCTTACCTTCTTCGCGAGCCAGCAGATCGCCCAGCTCTTCCTTGCGGGCCAGTATCTCGGAGCCAATTTTGTCCAGCGCGTCGGAACGGGCCTGGATGCCGCTGACCGACCAAGCTGGAAAGGCGGCTGCGGCTGCGGCTACGGCTGTTTCCACATCCGAGGCGTCACCCTGAGCGTATTCGCCGATGACATCGGATAGATCGCTGGGGTTGGTGTTGGGGGCGTAGTTTTTGCCTTCGACCCACTGGCCGTTGATGAGGTTGTCGTAGCGGGACATGAAGTTCTCCGTAAGAAAAAGAGGAACGCGAAGAGAGCGTTGTTCAGATCAGGGCGCGGCGTGAAAAACTGGCGCGACCCAGGCCAGAGCCGCCTTGCGGCGATGGCGTCGTCCCCCTCCCGCGTAGCGAGAGAGGTGGAAGCGGCAAAGCCGCTCAGGGGGTGTCTGCTACCTCACCATGCAGGGGCGTTTGTTGTCGAATTTCCAGCCGGGGATCAAGTGCTGCATGGCGATGGCGTCATCACGCGCACCCAGGCCGTGTTCCAGATACAGAGCATTGGCGCGCTGCAGCGCGGCGCGGTCCACGGTCACGCCCAGGCCGGGGGTCTTGGGCACTTCCACAAAGCCGCCTTGGATCTGCAGCGGGTTCTGGGTCAGGTACTGGCCGTCTTGCCAGATCCAGTGCGTATCGATGGCCGTGACCTTCCCAGGCACGGCAGCCGCTACATGGGTGAACATGGCCAAGGAAATGTCGAAGTGGTTGTTAGAGTGCGAGCCCCAGGTCAGACCCCAGTCGCGGCAAGTTTGATCCACGCGTACGGAGCCGGCCATGGTCCAGAAATGCGGGTCGGCCAGCGGAATGTCCACGGACTGCAGCGACAGCGCATGCACCATCTGACGCCAGTCGGTAGCGACCATATTGGTGGCTGTGGGCAGGCCGGTGGCGCGACGGAACTCGGCCATGACTTCGCGGCCAGAGAAACCGTTTTCGGCACCGCAGGGGTCCTCGGCATAGGCCAGCACGCCGTGCATGTCGCGCATCAGACGGATGGCATCCTTGAGCAGCCAGCCACCGTTGGGGTCCAGCGTGACGCGGGCCTCGGGAAAGCGCTTGGCCAGCGCGGTGACGGCCTCGACTTCTTGCTCGCCGGCCAGCACGCCGCCCTTGAGCTTGAAGTCGTTAAAGCCATAGCGTTCGTAAGCGGCTTCTGCCTGGCGCACGATGGATTCGGGCGTCATGGCCGTCATGTGGCGCACCTGGGTCCAGTCGTCATGGCCCAGCTTATCTTCGCCGGGCTTAACGTAGTCCAGGCCGGTCTTGTCGCTGGGGCCGACGAAGAACAGATAGCCCAGCATTTCCACGCGCTCGCGCTGCTGGCCTTCGCCCAGCAAGGCCGCCACGGGCACGCCCAGGTGCTGGCCCAGCAGATCCAGCAACGCAGATTCGATGGCCGTGACCGCATGCACGCCGATGCGCAGATCGAAGGTCTGCAAGCCGCGACCGCCGGTGTCGCGACCTTCCAGCGACTTTTGCACTTCTTGCAACAGCTGCAGGTGCTGGCCGATGGAGCGGCCAATCAGCATCTGTTTGCTGTCCTCCAGCGCCAGGCGTATGCCTTCCCCCCCCGGAACCTCGCCCACCCCGGTGCGACCTGCACTGTCATGCACCAGCACGATGTTGCGCGTGAAGTAAGGCGCATGCGCGCCGCTGAGGTTCATGAGCATGCCGTCGCGGCCGGCGACGGGGATGACTTCAATCTCGGTGATGGTCGGGGTGGAGGACATGGAGGTCTCTTGAGAGGTCTTGGGGAAAAGGACTATGCGACGCTGGCTGTGGTCTGCTGCGCGGCTGACCACGGCACCTCGGCCACGGGCTCACCCGAAGCGATGAACTGCGCCAGATTGCGCAGCACGAGGTCGGCCATGGCGCGGCGGGTTTCATGCGTGCCGCTGGCGATATGCGGGGCCAGCACCACGTTGTCCAGAGCCAGCAGGTCGGGGTTGGGACGGGGCTCGTCTTCGAACACATCCAGGCCTGCACCGGCGATGCGCTGCTGCTTGAGGGCCTGAGCCAGAGCGGCTTCGTCGACTACGCTGCCACGCGCCACATTGATCAAAAAGCCTTGCGGGCCCAGCGCATCCAGCACTTCTGTGCTGACCAGGTGCTGTGTGCCCGCGCCGCCAGCAGCGGTGATGACCAGAAAGTCGGACCAGCGTGCCAGCTCCAGCAACGAGGGCAGATAGTGATGGGGTGAGCCTTCGACAGGGCGTCGGTTGTAATAGGCCACGTCCATGTCAAAGCCCGAGGCGCGGCGCGCCACGGTGGAGCCGATGCGGCCCATGCCGAAGATGCCCAGACGCTTGCCGCTGGCCCGGGTGCGGATACCAAAGCGACTGCGAGCCCAGTCACCACGGCGCACAAAGCGGTCCGCTTCACTGAGGCCACGCGCGGCATCCAGCAGCAGCGCAAAGGCCAGATCGGCCACACAGTCATCGAGCACGCCGGGCGTATAGCCCACGCGAGCCCCCTGGCGCATCAGCGACTCTCGGTCTAAAGAATCAAAACCCACGCCAAAGCTGCTCACAAAGCGCAGTTTGGGCAAAACCTCAACGACATGTGCCGGCAGGCCCATGCCTGCCGAGGTGACCAGATACTCGAATTGCGAGCCGTGCTCGGCCAGAAAGCGCTCAGGATCAGGCTGCTCGGAAAGAACGCTCACCTCATAGGCCTGCGCCAGTTCGGCATCAAGCTGGGGGAGTGGCATCTTGCCGTATTGGAGTACGCGTGGTCGGGTGGTCGCCATGCCGGGAAATCCTTGTTGTTTGGGTATCGACTTGAGCAGCTCTGCACTGCAAAGCTGCGGGAAGCGGCGCAATGCCGCGGCCCATTTTTATCTCAATCGGCAGTGATCTTGCGGGTCTGTATCAGCTGCTTCCAGCGCTCGTTCTCCTTGACCTGAAAGCGGGTGAACTCCTCTGGCGTGTTGCCGACGATCTCCAGTCCCTGGTCCAGAAAGCGCTTGCGAATGTCGGGCTGCTGCATCGCTGCAATGGCCGCCTTGGCCAGCTTGGCCTTCACGTCGGCGGGCAGGCCTTTGGGGGCCGCCATGCCCTGCCAGGAATACACCTCGGCACCCTTGACGCCAGCCTCGGCCAATGTGGGCACATCAGGCAGCACGGACGAGCGCTGCGTGCCGGTCACGGCAATGGCATGCAGTTTGCCGCTGCGAAGATGGGACAGCACGGCGTTCACGTTCTGGAAGGAGAAATCCACCTGACCGCCAAGCAAGTCGGTGATGGCCGGCGCTCCACCCTTATAGGGAACATGCACGGCTTCGGTGCCGGTCTGCTGCCAGAACAGCTCTGCCGACAGATGGTCCGAGGAGCCATTGCCCGAGCTGGCAAAACTGACTTTGCCGGGGCTGGCCTTGAGCGCGGCAACGACCTCGGCAACGGTACGTGCCTTTTGCGTCGCACTGGCTACAAGCACATTGGGGGCCTGCACGGGGATGGTGATGTAGTCAAAGTCCTTGGTCGCGTCATACGGAATGCTTTTGACCAGGTGGGGCGTGACCACGAACGGTCCCAGCGAGGCGACAAGCAAGGTATAGCCGTCGGCCGGGGCGCGCTTGACGGCACCTGCACCGATGGTACCTGTGGCACCGGGGCGGTTCTCCACCACGAAAGACTTGCCCAGCTGCTCGCCCATGCTCAGAGCCAAGGCGCGTGCCACGGTGTCGGTGGAGCCACCGGCCGGGAAGGGAACGATGATATTGACGGGCTTGTCGGGAAAGCTGCCGGCGGCCTGGGCCGCGAACGCGAGCGTGGCACCCAATGCGATCAGTACTTTTTTCATGTGCTTGTCTCCTTGAGGTGGCGAAGCCCTGCAGGCTCCGCCACGAACCGCTTTTATTTTTTTATTGCGGGCCCAGTTTGTCGATCAGGGCTTTGAGCTCTTCCATCTCCTGGGGCTTGAGCTCAGACAGCGGGGCACGCACGGGGCCCGCGTCATGGCCTACGAGCTTGGCTCCGGCCTTGATGATGCTGACACCGTAACCTTCCGTGCGGTTGCGGATGTTCAGGTAAGGCATGAAGAATTCCTTGAGCAGCTTGTGCTGTGTCGCCTGATCGTCGGTGCGCACGGCTTCATAGAACTGCATCGCCGTCTTGGGAATGAAGTTGAAGACGGCGGAGGAGTACACCGGCGTTCCCAGCGCCTTGTAGGCAGCGGCATAGACTTCTGCCGTGGGCAGACCGCCCAGATACGAGAAGCGATCACCCATCTTCATGAAGATGGAAGACATGGTTTCGATGTTGCCCACACCGTCCTTGAAGCCCACGAGGTTGGGGCAACGGTCGGCCAAAATGGCCAGCGATTCCGGCGTGAACTTGGAGCGGTCGCGGTTGTAGACGATGACGCCGAAGTCCACGCTCTTGCACACTTGTTCCACGTGTGCGATCAGACCTTCCTGACCCGCTTCTGTCAGGTAATGCGGCAAAAGCAGCACACCATGGGCACCCAGTCGTTCGGCTTCCTGAGCATGTGCGATGGCCGTGCGGGTAGGGCCGCCTGCACCGGCAATGATGGGAACCTTGCCGCGGCAGGTGTCCACGGCAGTCTTGATGATCTGGCCGTATTCCTCACCGTGAAGCGAGAAATACTCGCCTGTGCCGCCTGCCGCGAACAACGCAGATGCGCCGTAGGGGGCCAGCCATTCAAGGCGTTCCGCATAGCCCTTGGCATTGAAGTTGCCATTGGCATCAAAGTCCGTCACGGGAAAGGACAGCAAGCCTGAGCTCATCACTTCTTTGAGGTACTGGGGAGACATGGTCATTCCTTAAAAAGAGGAGAAAAGAAGATCGGCGCAGCTCAATCCAGCTGCAACTTGGCGGTTTGAACCACCGTGCGCCAGCGAGCACGCTCGGCGTTGAAGAACTTGTCGGTTTCGGTAGGTGTCATCGTGATGACCTCGGCCCCCTGAGCGATCAGGCGCGCTCGCACTTCTGGCGAGCGGATAGCACCGAGCAGCACTTGATGCACGCGCTGCACCACGGCTTCAGGCGTCTGGGCGGGCAGCACAACGCCTTGCCAGGTTCCAGAGGCAAAGCCCTGAGCGCCCTGCTCGGCCAGCGTGGGCACATCCGCAATCAGCGGCATGCGTGTGTTCTTGGAAATACCCAGCAGCTTGAGCTTGCCGCTTTGCACATGGGGATAGGTGGCCAGCATGCCGTTCATCAGCACCTGGGTCTGGCCTGCCACGGTGTCTTGCACCGACTGCACGCCGCCCTTGTAGGGCACATACACCCACTTGGCACCGGTCATGCGGGCCAGCTCCACCCCGGCCAGATGAGGCGCGCTGCCTGAAGCCGTCACGGCAAAATTCAGATCCTGCTTCTTGGACAGCTCCACCAGCTCCTTCAGATTGCTGGCCTGAACCGATGGGTGGACCACCAGCATGTGAGGCGAGTAAGCCAGCATGGCCGCACCGCGCAGCGCTTTGGAGGGATCAAAGCTGAGCTTCGTATAGATCGAGGGCGAGATGGCCAGCGCCCCCAAATCGCACAGCAGCCAGGTATAGCCGTCGGCAGGCGCACGTGCGACGAATTCAGCGCCCAGATTGCCGTTGGCACCAGGCTTGTTGTCGATCACCACGGTCTGCTTGAGTTCCTGCGAGATCAGCTGCCCGATGGAGCGGGCAATGATGTCGGAGCTGCCGCCTGGAGGATAGGGCACGACCAGGCGAATGGGCTTGCTGGGCCAGGCATCGGCAGCCAGCAATGTGGAGGACAGCATGCCGCCAACCGCCAAGGTCAGCAGGGAGCGCAGAACGTGCGAGCGTCGGACCATGGTGAAATGTCTCCTTGTTGTGATCAGTCATCATACAACTTGAGTTTTTCCACTTTCAAGGCATTTTTACTAGGGGTAAACGAGAGATCATGCGCTTCGAGTGTGCAGAAGCACGATGCAAAATCACATCAAATACCGCTGAACTGCTTATCAATAAAGCGCTTTACGCTATCTAAATTGATATAGGCAGATTGAGCCCAGCCACCGCTACTCGGGTCACAAGCCTGCAGCCACATGAAAAAGGCAGTTGGCCTGTACATGGACGGCTGCGCTGAGCACAGACGGTGCCTCAACGCACGTTGTACTCAGCACAGGCCATGCAGGCGCTATTCGCGGGACTGACTCAGGCGCTGGGCCAGACGCAGGCGTTCGCGCGAATTGGTCAGGTGGATGCGCATGGCTGCACGGGCCGAATCGGCATCCTGACGAGCGATGGCCGCATAAATCTCTTCATGTTCGCGGTTCACGCGACGCAGGTAATCCGGGTCGCGCGCCGGCGTGTCCATGGATGCAATACGGTTGCGTGGAATCAGCAGCGTGCCGAAGTGCTGCAGGATGTCTTGGAAATACCGGTTGCCCGTGGCCTGCGCGATGCTCAGGTGAAAGGCCAGGTCGTGGCTGACAGTGTCATGGCCCTGTGCAAAGTACAGCTCAAACGCTTGTAGCGCCTCGCTCATGGCCTGCAGGTGCGCTTCGCTGCGCCGCTGGGCGGCCAGGCCTGCAGCCTCGGTTTCCAGGCTGATGCGCAGCTCCAGCACAGCCAGTACATCGACGGATTCGCTGAGTTCATGGGCGCTCAGCATGGGGCTCTGACGCGCCGGAGCCGGCAGCACAAAAGTACCGATGCCATGGCGAGTTTCGACCAAGCCGCCGGCCTGCAGTTTGGACAGGGCCTCACGCACCACGGTGCGACTGACGTCGTAGTTGCGCACCAGTTCGGACTCGGTGGGCAGCTTCTCGCCTTCATGGATCAGGCCCTGGCGAATTTTCTGCTCGAACTCTTCAGACAACAGATTGGCCAAACTGCGGCTGCCTCTGCTGGTTTTGCTGCGCAGGGCCATGCCTTCCGTGAGGGCAAAAGAGGGAGTGGCTTGGGGTAATTCCGATGTTGGCATGCGCATGGCCTGATGATAATCGCTTCCTGTTGTATGACAACATATCACATAACACAGGTATTCAAGCTCCAGGCGCACACAGTTCCTCCTGATTCTCAGCATTGCACCCGTCCACCTCAAGATGAGCACTTCACACCAGATCCGCCATATCCGCATCACGCCCATTGCCTTCCGTGATCCGCCGCTGCTCAATGCGGCCGGCATCCACGAGCCTTGGGCGCTGCGCTCCATCATCGAGATCGAAACAGCCTCGGGCCTGGTCGGCATCAACGAAAGCTATGGCGATCTGCCCATGCTGGAGGCGCTGGCCAAGGTGGCTCCGGCCCTGGTTGGTCTGTCGCCCTGGGCGCTCAACGAAATGGAAGTGCGCGTCGCTGCCCTGGTGACTCCGCCCAGGCTGACGGCCTCGGAATTCCTGGGCCAGCAGGTGTCACTGGCACCCGGCACCCATGTGTCCAAGACCGTGGCCAAGGTGGTCAGCGCCTTCGAGGTCGCCATGCTGGACCTGCAAGGCCAGATGGCCCAGGCCCCCATCGTGGACTTGCTGGGTGGCGCGGCGCGCGATCGCGTTCCGTTCTCAGCCTATCTGTTCTACAAGTACGCCGAGCATATCGACAAGCCTTATGCCGCGGATGCCTGGGGCGAAGCGCTGCAGCCGCAGCAACTGGTGGATCAGGCCCGGCGCATGATCGACCAATACGGTTTTCAGAGCATCAAGCTCAAGGCTGGCACGCTGCCGCCCGAGCAAGAAGCCGCAGGCATTCTTGCGCTGGCCGAGGCTTTCCCGGGCCTGCCGCTGCGTATCGACCCCAACGGTAACTGGACCGTGGAGACCAGCCTGAAGATCGTGCAGCAGCTGCGCGGCGTGCTCGAATACTACGAAGACCCCGCCCCCGGCCTGGACGGCATGGCCGCCGTGGCGCGCGAGTGCGAGGTGCCGCTGGCCACCAATATGGTGGTGACGGACTTTGCCGAATTCCGCCGCAATGTCGAGATGGGCTGCCCCGTGAAGATCGTGCTCAGCGACCACCATTACTGGGGCGGGCTGCGCGCCACGCAGCGCCTGTCTACCTTGTGCCGCACCTTCGATCTGGGCCTGTCCATGCACAGCAACTCCCATCTGGGCGTGAGCCTCGTGGCTATGACGCATTTGTGCGCCAGCGTGCCCCTGCTGACCTATGCCTGCGACACCCACTATCCCTGGCAGGACGAAGAGGTGGTCGAAGGCGGCCGCCTGCAGTTCGAGCAAGGCAGCCTGCGCGTGCCCACCACGCCGGGCCTGGGTGTGACGCTGGACCGCGAAGCCCTGGCCCGCCTGCACGACAACTATCTGCACTGCGGCATCCGCAACCGCGATGACCTGGGGCAGATGCGCAAATACGACCCGTCCTTCACGGGCAAGCAGCCCCGCTTCTAAGCCCCCTCATCTACAGCGCAAAAAGACGCTTTCGACCAACCGGAGACAACCACCATGCAACGCCGCACACTGATCCAACGCACTCTCGCCGCCAGCACCCTGCTGCTCGGCGCACCACTTGTCGCCACGCCCGCCCTGGCGCAGGGCAACTGGCCTACCGGCAAACCCATCACCTATCTGGTGCCGTTCCCACCCGGCGGCAATACCGACACCCTGGCGCGTGTGATTGCCCAGCCGCTGAGCAAGGCGCTTGGCACGCCCGTGGTCATCGAAAACAAGGGCGGTGCCGGCGGCAGCGTGGGCTCGGCCCTGGCCGCCCGTGCGCCGGCCGACGGTTACACCATTCTGGGCGGCACCATCAGCTCGCATGCCATCAATGTGAGCCTGTATTCCAAGCTGGACTACGACCCCATCAAATCATTTACGCCTGTGGCCATGCTGGGCTCGGGCCCGCTGGTGCTGGTGGTGCCTGCCGCCAGCTCTTACAAGACGCTGGCCGACGTGCTGGCCGGCAGCAAGGCCAAGGCTGCTGCCGGCGGCCTGACCTCGGCTTCGCCCGGCAACGGCACCTCCAACCATATGGCGCTGGAGCTGCTGGGCTACCAGACGGGTGTGAAGTTCACGCATGTGCCCTACAAGGGCAGCGGCCCGGCCGTGCAGGACGTGATCGGCGGACAGGTGGACATGATGTTCGACACCGCGCTGGTCGTCGGTCCGCATATTCAGTCCGGCAAGCTGCGCCCCATCGCCGTGACCAGCTCCAAGCGTCTGGAATCCTTGCCCGATGTACCTACCATTGCCGAAGCCGGCGAGAAGGGTTTTGACATGGGCTCGTGGCAGGCGGTGTTCGCACCGGCAGGCACGCCCAGGCCCATCGTGGATCGCCTGCATGCCGAGATCATGAAGATCGTTGCCACCCCCGAAGTCCAGGCCCGCCTCAAGAACTTCGGCATGCTGCCTTCCAGCATGACGCCGGCCGAGCTGGCCGACTACCAGAAGGCCGAAGTGGCCAAGTGGGCCAAGGTGATCAAGGCAGCGGGAATTAAAGCGGAATGACCCCCTGAGGCGCTTTGCGCCTTCCCCCTTCTCGCTTCGCGAGGGAGGGGGAAGGCGTCCTCGCCGCGAAGCGGCTCTTGCTCGGCGTCCCTGTGTTGGGCCGCGCCGGTTGCATGGAGCGCACCAGGCGGGCAGCGAAATAGAAACCGAGACGAGATTGCCATGAGTACCCCTGCCCCACTTTCCATCAGCATGCACCCGGCCGACAACGTGGCCATCATCGCCAATGACGGCGGCCTGCCTGCCGGCACCCTGCTGCCAAGCGGCCTGGTGCTGGTCGACAAAGTGCCACAGGCCCACAAGGTGGCGCTGGCGGACATTCCCGAGGGCGGCGAGGTGCGCCGCTACAACGTGGTCATAGGCTATGCGCTCAAGCCCATCCCGGCTGGCAGCTGGGTGCACGAGCGCTTGCTGCAGATGCCCGAGGCGCGCTCGCTGGAGGGTCTGCCCATTGCCACGGTCAAGCCACCCGAATTGTTGCCGCTTGAGGGTTACACCTTCGAGGGCTACCGCAATGCCGACGGCACGGTGGGGACGCGCAACATCCTGGCCATCACCACCACGGTGCAATGCGTGGCCGGTGTGCTCGACTTTGCTGTGAGCCGCATCAAGGCCGAGTTGCTGCCGCGCTATCCGAACGTCGATGACGTGGTCGGCCTGGAGCACAGCTACGGCTGCGGCGTGGCCATCGACGCCGTGGGTGCCGAGATCCCCCAGCGGACCCTGCGCAACATCAGCCACAACCCGAATTTTGGCGGCGAGGTGATGGTGGTCAGTCTGGGCTGCGAAAAGCTGCAGCCCGAGCGCCTGCTGCCGCCAGGCAGTTTTCCCATCGTCGATGAGCGTGAACCCGAGCTGGATGTCGTCTGCCTGCAGGACGAGGCCCATGTGGGTTTTATGTCCATGATCGATTCCATCATGGAACGCGCCAAGACTCATCTGGAGCGGCTCAATGCGCGCCGGCGCGAGACCGTGCCCGCCAGCGCACTGGTCGTGGGCGTGCAATGCGGCGGCAGCGATGCCTTCAGCGGCGTCACGGCCAACCCTGCCGTGGGCTTTTGCACCGACTTGCTGGTGCGCGCCGGTGCCACCGTAATGTTCAGCGAGGTGACCGAGGTGCGCGATGGCATTGACCAACTGACCGCGCGCGCATCCACCTCCGAAGTGGCCGAGGCCATGATCGAAGAGATGGCCTGGTACGACGCCTATCTGGACAAGGGCAAGGTGGACCGCAGCGCCAACACCACGCCGGGCAACAAAAAAGGCGGGCTATCGAATATTGTCGAAAAAGCCATGGGCTCCATCATCAAGAGCGGCACGGCACCCATCACGGGCGTGTTGTCGCCGGGCCAAAGGCTGTCGGATCGCGGCATCGCAAGCGGCCTGGTCTATGCGGCCACACCGGCCAGCGACTTTATCTGCGGCACACTGCAGCTGGCGGCCGGCATGAATCTGCATGTGTTCACCACGGGCCGGGGCACGCCTTATGGCCTGGCTCAGGTGCCGGTGATCAAGGTCGCCACGCGCAGCGATCTGGCGCGCCGCTGGCATGACCTGATGGATGTGAACGCCGGGCGCATTGCCGACGGCGAAGCCACCATCGAAGAGATAGGCTGGGAAATGTTCAGACTGATGCTGGACGTGGCCAGTGGCAGAAAGAAGACCTGGGCCGAGCAGTGGAAGCTGCACAACGCCCTGGTGCTGTTCAACCCCGCGCCGGTGACCTGAAGCAGTCAAACGAATCACGCTTCTGAATCTGTAGCGCGTCACGCAATCACTGTCTTGGCTACAGGCCAAAATCATTAAAAGCGCAGCCAAGGCAGCGTTTTTAATGGGCGCTTCAGCGTGCGATCAGGCCTGCATGGAACCCGTCTGCAGGTAGCGCTGATGCCAGGCATAGGCCTCGCCCAGCAAATGCGGCGTGTGCTTTCCTGGCGCATCGCGCAGAGCGCGCTCCAGGTAGTCCGTCATGGCTTCCTTGTAGCTGGGGTGCACGCATTTTTCGATGATGAGGCGCGCCCGCTGCACAGGGGCCAGGCCGCGCAAGTCGGCAAGGCCCTGCTCGGTCACCACAATCTGCACATCGTGCTCGGTGTGATCGACGTGGGACACCATGGGCACGATGCAGCTGATCTTGCCGCCCTTGGCCGTCGATGGCGTCATAAAAATGGACAGATAGGCGTTGCGCGCAAAGTCGCCGCTGCCGCCAATGCCGTTCATGATGGACGAGCCCATGACATGCGTGCTGTTCACGTTGCCATACATATCGGCTTCGATCAGCGCGTTCATGGAGATCAAACCCATGCGGCGTATCAACTCGGGGTGGTTCGAGATCTCCTGCGGGCGCAGCATGATGCGCTGACGGAAGAACTCGATATTGGCCAGAAAGCGCTCCATGGCCTCGGGGCTGAGCGCCAGAGAGGTGGTGGATGCGGTAGCCAGCTTGCCCGATTCCAGCATGTCCAGCATGCCGTCTTGCAGCACTTCGGTGTAGGCGTTCAGGTGGTCGAACGGGCCCTTGTTCAGGCCAGCCAGCACGGCATTGGCGATATTGCCCACGCCGGACTGCAGCGGCAGCAACTCAGGTGGCAAGCGGCCCACCTTCACCTCGTTCTGCAGAAAATCGATGATGTTTTCGGCAATGCGCTGCGAATCCACATCGGGCGGAGCAAAGGCCGCCAGCTTGTCGCGCTGCTGCGTGGGCACCACGGCAATCACTTTGCTCAGATCGCAGTGCAGATACGGGTCGCCAATGCGGTCAAACGGGTGCTCCATGGGGATGGGCTTGCGCTTGGGCGGTACGGCCGCGCCGTAGTAGATGTCGTGCATGCCTTCCAGCTCGGCAGGCTGGGCGCTGTTGACTTCCAGAATGATCTTGTCGGCCTGCTCCAGCCAGGTCTTGTTATTGCCCACCGAGGTGGATGGAATCAGGCGGCCATCGGGCAAGATGCCAGCGACCTCAATCACCGCCACATCGAGGTGACCGAGGAAGCCAAACCACACGTACTGCGCCACGTGGGACAGATGAATGTCCACGTACTGCATGCGCCCGTCATTGATTTCTTTGCGCACCGTAGGGTCGGACTGGTAGGGCAGGCGGCGCTCAATGCCGTGCACCTTGGCCAGCGCACCATCAAGCTCAGGCGAGGTCGATGCCCCCGTCCACAGGCTGATACGAAAGTTGCCGCCGTTGGCGTTCTGCGCTTCGATCCGGCGTGCCAGCGCCTGAGGCACGGACTTGGGGGCACCCGCTGGGGTGAAACCGCTCATGCCCAGTGTCATGCCAGATTCGATCAGGCTGGCCGCTTCATCGGCGGTCATGATACGTTCACGTAGCGCAGGGCAAAGCACGCGATCCGCTGGGGAGGCTTGGTTGAATGTGGTGTGCATGGAGGTGTGTCTCATCGCCTCGACCATTGCTGGCGGACGTTTTTTTTGTTTCTATTGGGTTGCAATTTGATTGATGCAGACCCGAATTGAACTACAACACACGGCCGTGCGCCAGCGTAGGCGACTAGCGTAAACACCGATGCGTTTTCAGCAAAAAATCGAATGCAAATTTTTCGACATTCAAAAATGTGAGCGCATTCCTCAATAAGAAAAAGCACTACACCCGAGAAAAGCATTAACTACTTGCCACATCAATCACATTGCATTGAAAGTACTGAATGCAAAAAATTGCATCCATGCGCCCCAGCAGACATAGGCTGACACAGGTATCCACTCTCGACACCCAGAATCCATCCCATGGCTTATGAAACCTCCGGCAGAAAGCACTGGCTGCAACGCCTGACCCACGCGCTGCAGCCGCTAATCGATTCCGTACAACTCTGGCTGCAGGCCGATGGTCTGCGCATGAGCGCCGCCATGTCGTTCTACGGCATGCTCAGTCTGGCCCCTCTGCTACTGGCCGTGGTGGGCCTGCTGGGCTGGTGGATGGACCGCAGCTATGTAGAAAGCACACTCATCAGTCAGGTGCAAAACGTGGTCGGGGAGCGGGCGGCGCAGGTTATCAAGGGCGCGCTCTCCAGCGCCCAGAACTCCAGTCAGGGCTCGCTGGCCTCCATCCTTGGGCTGGTAATGATGCTCTCGGGTGCCACCGGCGTATTTGTGGAGCTGCAGGCCTCGCTGGACAAGCTCTGGTCCATGGGCGAAGAACCCCGTCCGCAAGACAACAGGCCATGGTGGGGCATGGCCATCTCGCGCCTGTGGGGGCTGAGCTATGTGGTGGGCCTGGGCTTTTTGCTGCTGGTGTCCATGGTGTTGTCCACCGCCATTCAGATGATTACCACCTGGGCCAACGATGCACTGCAACTGGTTCCGCTGGGCCCGCTGATGGGAGTCATCAACGAGAGCCTTTCGTTTGGCATTGCCGTGCTGCTGTTCTGGGGGCTGATGCGCATGGGCACGGGCATCAAGCCTCCCACCCGGTACCTGCTGCTGGGCTCGCTGATGGGTGCAGCCCTGTTCACCATCACCAAGCAGGCGCTGGCCTGGTACCTGTCCACCGCCGCCGTGGTCTCGGCCTATGGCGCGGCGGGTTCTCTGGTGGTGGTGCTAATGTGGTTTTACGTCACCTCGGCCATCCTGCTGTTCTCAGCCGCCACGGCCAAGGCCTGCCACAAGGCCAGCGTGAAGATCCGCATCCCGTTCGCTCCACGCCGCAGGTCAGGGCAGGCCCCGCTCATGGATGTGAGCAATCTGCCGGACAACGCCGGGGAGAATATATAAACTGGTCACCAGCGCTTATCTAGATTGAGACATGCGCTATCAATTTATATAAATGACTCAACAACAAAAAAGGCCTGCAGATGCAGGCCTTTTACTTGGGAAAGCGAAGCTTACTTTTCCACAAACGCGCGCTCAACGACGAAGTCGCCGGGCGTCGTGGTGTTGCCTTCCTTGAAGCCGCGGTGCTCCAGCAGCTCCTTGAGTTCGGCCAGCATGGCGGGGCTGCCGCACAGCATGACGCGATCAGTCTCGGGGTTCAGATCAGGCAGACCCAGGTTTTGCGGGAAGGTGCCGTTGTTGATCTGCGTGGAGATGCGGCCTTGGTTGCGGAAAGGCTCACGCGTCACCGTCGGGTAGTAGTGCAGCTTTCCCTTGACGATTTCACCCAGGAATTCGTGCTCGGGCAGTTCCTTCTCAAACAGCTCCTGGTAGGCCAACTCTTCAACCTGGCGCACGCCGTGCACCACGACCACGTTGTCAAAACGCTCGTAGGTCTCGGGGTCGCGGGCCACGGCCAGCCAGGGTGCCAGGCCGGTTCCTGTGCCAATCAGGTACAGGTTCTTGCCGGGCAGCAGATAGTCGATCGACAGCGTGCCTGTGGGCTTCTTACCCACGATGACGGTGTCGCCCACCTGGATGTTTTGCAGCTTGGAGGTCAGGGGACCTTCAGGTACCTTGATCGACAGAAACTCCAGATGCTCTTCGTAGTTAGGGCTGGCAATGGAGTAAGCGCGCAGCAGGTTTTTGCCATCGACCTTCAGACCAATCATGGTGAAGTGGCCGTTGGAGAAGCGCAGCGATGTGTCGCGGGTGGTCGTGAAGGAGAAAAGACGGTCGGTCCAGTGGTGAACCGACAGCACGCGTTCTTCGAGAAAAGCACTCATGGTCGTCTACACAAAAATATGAATTCGGGACAAACAATGCCCGCTGTTGCTGGGATGCCCGGCAGGTATGCCATGAAGACATGCGGTGGCGAACGCTGCGTGCAGAGGAAACTGCCTAACAGCTGCGGCTGCCGATTGCCAAGCGGGACAAGTCCTATATTGTCGGATAAATGGCGGCAAGCAGGTACATTGCGCTTCAATGTCTTGATACTGATTAGTGATAAGGAGAATGACGATGCGGTTTCTTATGACTTTACGTTTTAGCGCAGTGGCTCCCGCTCTGGCATTCGCCGCAGCGCCCGTGTGGGCCCAGGGGGTCATCAAGATCGGGGAAATCAACAGCTACAAGGCCCAGCCCGCGTTCCTGGAGCCCTACAAAAAAGGCATGGAGCTGGCCGTGGAGCAGGTCAACGCCGCAGGCGGTGTGGGCGGCAAAAAGCTGCAGCTGATCGTGCGTGATGACAACGCCACCCCCGGCGATGCCGTGCGTGCCGCCGAGGAGCTGTACACCCGCGAGAAGATTGACGTGCTGACTGGCAGCTTTCTCTCGCATGTGGGTCTGGCGCTGACGGATTACGCCAAGCAGAAGAAGCGCTTCTTCCTTGCTTCCGAGCCGCTGACGGACAAAATCGTCTGGGCCGACGGTAACCACTACACCTACCGTCTGCGCGGCTCCACCTATATGCAGACCGCCATGCTGGTGGAAGAAGCCCTCAAGCTCAAGAAAAAGCGCTGGGCCATCGTCTACCCCAACTACGAATACGGCCAATCCGCCATCGCCACCTTCAAGACACTGATGAAGGCCAAGCAGCCCGATATCGAGTTTGTGGCCGAGCAAGCCCCTGCGCTGGGCAAGATTGATGCGGGTTCTGTCGTTCAAGCTTTGGCTGACTCCAAGCCCGACGCCATCTTCAACGTGCTGTTTGCCACCGATCTGGGCAAGTTTGTGCGTGAGGGCAATACCCGCGGCCTGTTCAAAGGCAGGGAAGTGGTGGGCCTGCTGACGGCCGAACCCGAGTATCTGGACCCGCTCAAGAAAGAGGCACCGCTAGGCTGGACCGTGACTGGCTACCCCTGGTACTCCATCAAGACACCCGAGCACGCCGCGTTTCTGAAGGCCTATCAGGCCAAGTACAAGGACTACCCGCGTCTGGGCACCATCGTGGGCTACAACGCCATCCAGTCGATTGCGGCGGGCCTGCGCAAAACCGGCGGCGATGCCGATACCGAAAAGCTGATTGCCGCCTTCAAGGGACTGGAAGTCTCCACCCCCTTCGGCCCCATCACCTATCGTGCGCAAGACAACCAGTCCACCATGGGTGCCTATGTCGGCAAGACTGCCTATGACGAGAAGCTCAAGCGCGGTGTACTGGTCAGCTACCGTTATGCCGACGGCAAAAACTACCAGCCCAGCGATGAAGAAGTGAAGAAGCTGCGCCCCGCAACGGCGAACTGATTACGCTTGGGCGAAAATACTGGGCCACCTGCAATCACGCAGGTGGCTTTTTTCATCTCTGAAATCACGATGTCGAGCTTCAGGAGCTACGCAGCATGAGTGCATCCGGCCTGTTGGCCCAATTGTTGAACGGTCTGGCCAGCGCATCGTCGCTGTTTTTGGTGTCTGTGGGTTTGTCGCTGATTTTTGGCGTCACCCGCACCATCAACTTTGCCCACGGCTCGTTCTACATGCTGGGCGCCTTCATCGCGTACAGCAGCGTGGATGTACTCTCGCCCCATATCGGCTTCTGGCCCGCGCTGTTGCTGGCTCCGCTGGCCTGCGCACTGCTGGGTGCACTCACCGAAATGCTGTTGCTGCGTCGCATCTATCAAGCGCCCGAGCTGTTCCAGCTGCTGGCCACGTTTGCACTGGTGCTGGTCATCAAAGATGCATCGCTGTGGCTGTGGGGGCCTGAAGAGTTGTTCGGCCCGCGTGCCCAAGGCATGGAAGGCTCCGTTGAAATTCTGGGCCGCCAGTTCCCAACCTACGATCTATTTTTGATAGCTGTTGGCCCTTGCGTATTGCTGGGCCTGACGCTTTTACTCACTAAAACCCGCTTTGGCACGCTGGTGCGCGCCGCCACGCAAGACCGCGAAATGGTGGGCGCTTTAGGCGTCAATCAGGCGTGGTTGTTTACCGCCGTGTTTGCGCTGGGCACGCTGCTGGCAGGCCTAGCTGGCGCGCTGCAACTGCCGCGCGAGCCCGCCAGCCTTGAGATGGACATGACCACCATTGGTGCGGCCTTTGTGATTGTGGTGGTGGGCGGCATGGGCAGCATTCCCGGGGCCTTCATCGCCGCGCTGCTGGTGGCGGAACTCAAAGCGGTGTGCATCTGGCTGGGTGTGCAGGAGATTGCGGGGGTGGAAATCTCGTTTTCCAAGCTCACGCTTGTGGTGGAATTTCTCGTCATGGCCGTGGTGCTGATCTGGCGGCCCTGGGGTCTGCTGGGCAAGCCACAAGCACTGGCCCGCAGCAGCGGCCAGCCCGAGCAACCGCTGCGCTCCGCAGGCCGTGGCGCATCTGCCGCATGGCTGGCCCTGCTGGCTGCGCTGGTGCTGCTGCCGCTGGCCTTTGGCAGCGAAGGCAGCTACACCACAGTGCTGCTGACGGACATCTTTGTTGCCGCACTGTTTGCGGCCAGCCTGCACTTCATCCTCGGCCCCGGCGGGATGCACTCGTTTGGCCATGCGGCCTACTTCGGGCTAGGGGCCTATGGCGCAGCACTGCTGGTGCGCCAGCTCAACCTGCCCATGGAAGCCGCGCTGCTGCTGGGCCCGCTGGTGGCCGCTGCCGGTGCCCTGCTCTACGGCTGGTTCTGCGTGCGCCTGTCGGGGGTGTACCTGACCATGCTGACACTGGCCTTTGCTCAGATCAGCTGGGCCATCGTCTTTCAGTGGGATGACTTCACGGGCGGCAGCAATGGTGTGACGGGTGTCTGGCCCCCTGAATGGGCATCGCAAGGCGCAGCGTTTTACTGGCTGGCTTTGGGCGTGTGTGCAATCGGTCTGTACCTGCTGCGCCGCATCCTGTTCTCGCCACTGGGTTACGCACTGCGCGCCACGCGAGATTCAGCCCTGCGCGCAGACGCCATTGGCATCGACGTGCGCCGCGTGCAGTGGACGGCGTTTGTCATCTCCGGCCTGTTTGCAGGCCTTGCGGGCGCGCTGTTCGCCTTCAGCAAGGGCGGTGTGGCGCCTGATTCCATGTCGGTCACCAAGTCGGTGGATAGCCTGGTCATAGTGTTGCTGGGCGGCGTGCAGACTCTGGCTGGCCCCGTGGTGGGCGCAGCGGCCTTCACCTGGCTGCACGACACCGTGGCCCGCAACACCGAATACTGGCGCGCGCTGATGGGCGCGACCATGCTGGTGCTGGTGCTGCTGGCACCACAGGGGATTGCGGGTTATGCGCAGACTCTGTGGGCGCGAATAGCGCCTAAAAACAAAGCAGAGGTCGCACCATGAGCCTGCTGCAAATTCAGAACATCAGCAAAGCCTTTGGCGGCGTGAAAGCCGTGCAAAACGTCTCGTTCAGCCTGCAAGCCGGTGAGTTGCTGGCACTCATCGGCCCCAATGGCGCGGGCAAGAGCACAACGTTCAACATGGTGGGCGGGCAACTTGCGCCTGACAGCGGCGCGGTACTGCTGAACGGCCAGCCCATCACCGGCCTGCCACCGCGCACCATCTGGCGCCGTGGGGTGGGTCGTACGTTCCAGATTGCGCAGACGTTTACCTCGCTCACCGTCGCAGAAAACGTGCAGATGGCACTGCTGTCAGCAGACCACAAAATCTTCAGCTGGTGGCCTCGCGCCGCCAGCCACCGCCGCGCTGAGGCGCTGGCTCTGCTGGAGCAAGTGGGTATGACGGCGCAGGCCGACCGCCCTTGCAGCGCGCTTGCATACGGCGATGTAAAGCGGGTGGAGCTGGCCATGGCGCTGGCCCATGCGCCCCAGTTACTGCTGATGGACGAGCCCACCGCCGGCATGGCCCCCGGCGAGCGCGTGGCCCTGATGCAGCTGGCCCGCCGCATTGCACAAGAGCGACAGATGGGTGTGCTGTTTACCGAGCACAGCATGGACGTGGTGTTCGGCCAGGCCGACCGCGTGGCCGTGCTGGTGCGCGGCCAGTTGCTGGCGGAAGGCACGCCGCAAGCCATTCGCGCTGACGAGCGTGTGCAACAGGCTTATCTGGGTACCGGCCTCGTACTGGAAAAGTAAAAAATGAATCAAATGCATAGCAGCCAGCGCTTGATAGACAAAGGGCAAATCCAGAAGTTGCTTGAAGTTCAGCATCTCAATGCCTGGTATGGTGCCGCCCATATCCTGCACGGCGTGAACCTGAATGTGGGCCGTGGCGAAGTCGTAGCCCTGATGGGCCGCAACGGCGCGGGCAAATCCACCACGCTCAAAAGCATTGCCGCACTGGTTCCGCGCCGCGAGGGGCAAATGGATTTCATGGGCGAATCGATTGCGAAAAAAGCATCGCATCAGATCGCCCAACGCGGTTTGGGCTACGTGCCCGAGGATCGCCGCATTTTTACCGAACTGACGGTGCTGGAGAACCTCGAAGTTGGCCGCCAGAAGCAGCGCCAGTGGCCTGATGGAGCTGCCGTGCCGCACTGGACGCCCGAGAAGCTGTTCGCGCTCTTCCCCAATCTGGGCGAAATGCCGGATCGCCTTGGCGGCCGCATGAGCGGCGGCGAGCAGCAAATGCTGAGCGTGGCCCGCACGCTAATGGGCCAGCCTTATCTGGTGCTGCTCGATGAACCCTCTGAAGGCGTGGCCCCGCTGATCGTTGAGCAGATGGCCCGCACGATTCTGGAGCTGAAAGCGCAGGGCATTGGCATCTTGCTCAGCGAGCAAAACCTGCCGTTTGCCGAAGTCGTGGCCGACCGCGCCTATGTGCTGGAGAAGGGGCAGATCGTGCACCAGGCCAGCATGGCCGAGCTGTCTGCCGATGCCGCAGTGCGCAAGCAATATCTGGGCCTGTAAGCACTGCTGTCAGACAGGTTCGAGCGTCTCAAAATCCAGCGTGCATCTGCGCCCGGTATTTTTTGCGCTCAGCGAGCTGATCTGCAGCCAGACGAACTGAACAACATCAGCAAAAAAATGGCCCGTTTCTTCATGGTCAAACACCATGAAATCACTTCATTGTTGAGGATGGTGGCTTACTCAACCACCACCGGACTGAACTCCGGCGGCGCGCCAAAGTAGGCGCGTGGCGATGGGGGCTGGGCACCATCCACATCCTGCACGCCATACTGGCTGGCCAGCTCTGAGGTGTAGAAAACACCGCCAGAGCGCTTGCTCAAACAATCTGCATCGCCATGCAGGGCCAGCACCACGCAGCCAATGAATTGCGGGGTTTCGGCAGTATCAAAGCTGTCGCCGTATTTATCGGGCTCGGCCGCGCACACCCGTTCTGAGCGCTCGGTTTTGACGAGGCCGGGCCACAGCGCCACTACGCTGACGCCCTCGGGCTTGAAGTCATAGGCCATGTCAAAAGTCATTTTGTCCGCCCCGGCCTTGCCTGCGCCGTAAGCCGGGCCGTGCATATAGCAACGACTGCCTGCGGACGAGATATTGATCACCAGCCCCCGCGCCGCAATCAGCAAGTCTGCGGCGTAATGGCAGGCCACATAGCTGGAGCGCAAGCCCACGTCGAGCAGGGATGTCATGGCCAGCGGCTTTTTCCAGAACGGGCCGACTTCGGTCAGCTGATCTGGAATGGCAATCGCACTGTTGACCAGAATGTCCAGCCGTCCATGCTCGCGGCGCACGCGCTCAAACAGGGCTGCGACCCGCGCGTCGTCACCATGGTCACAGGCCACGGCAATCCCGGTGCCGCCGGCTGCCGTCACATCCGCAGCCGTCTGGCCCACGGTGCCAGGCAGGGGTGAGTCGCCCTCGTTCACACTGCGCCCCGTCACATACACCACCCCACCCGCTGCGCCCAGCGCCAGCGCCACACCGCGGCCTACGCCACGACTGGCACCCGTCACCACGCAGATCAAAGCCTTGCTCATCCCATGTCTCCGTCTTGTTATGGATAGGATGAATTTGGGTCAAGCCATGGCTGCTGGCTACGTCTGTACAGACTAGAGGTAACTCGCAGTCAAAACACGGCTCTGCGCAATGCAATCAAGCGCAGGCAGCTATATTTTTTGAAGTGTTTTCTGCCATTCCTGAGCCAGCGTCTGCACCAGTTCTGCAGCTGGCATGGATCGCGCCAGCGGAGCGCCCTGACCCGCCCAGTGCGCCGCGTAATCGCTGAGGTTTTGCCCGCTGGCAGCCTGATGCAGCGCCTTACCCGCGTCATAAACCATGGGGTAGGCAGGCAAAGGCTGACCATACTCGCGGCCCAGCTGGTGCAAGCGGTTGAACATGCCGCGTGCTGAACGCCCCGAAATGGCGGCGGTGATGGCGGTGTGATGCGCATCCGGCCCCTGCAACTGCGCGCGATAAGCGGGGCTGGCGGCGGACTCCGGGCACAAAATGAAGGCTGTGCCCATTTGCACGGCGCAAGCACCCAGCTCCAGCGCTGCTGCAATGCCTGCGCCATTCATGATGCCGCCCGCAGCCACCACCGGCAGATGGCATTCGCGCGCCAGAATCTGCACCAGCGCGAAAGTGCCCATCAGCCGGTCTTCTTCAGGCACAAAGCTGCCGCGATGACCGCCCGCCTCCATACCCTGGGCCACGATGACATCCACGCCCGCCTGCTCAATCTGGCGCGCTTCATCCAGACTGGTCGCGCAGGCCAGCGTGATGCTGCCCGCAGCGCGCAGCGCGTCGATAAAGTGCTGCTCAGGAAGACCAAAGTGAAAGCTGACCACCGCAGGCTTCTGGGCCAGCAGCACGGCTTGCAGCGGTGCATTGCCCACAGCAGAGTCGTAAATGCGGCGCAGACCTGCAGGCTGGACCGCACCCAGGCGCGCAAACTCTGGTGCCAGATAGTCAAGCCATGCGGCTTCGCGCTGCACGTCTGCAGCGGCGGTCTGGTGGCAGAACAGATTGACGTTGAATGGGCCGCTGGTCAGCGCCTCTGTCTGCGCAATATGCTGCTGCGCCTGCTCAACGCCATAAGCGCCAATGCCGACCGAGCCCAGTGCGCCAGCATTGCTGACGGCGGCGGCCAGTTGTGGTGTGGAAGTTCCCGCCATGGGGGCCTGAATAATGGGGTGTTGCAGACCCAGACGGGTCATCCATGCTGTGGTGTTTTTCATTGCATTACTCATCAAAATCAAACTGTTTGGCTGCGTGCAAGACGGCTGCAAGCCACCAGCAGTGCGCCCAGTGCCAGCGCCGTACAGCCCAGCACAAACAGGCTGCGGTAGCTGCCGGTCTGCGCGTAGATAAAGGCCATCAGATAACCCGCCGTGGCCTGCAGCAGCGCAAAGGCTGCCGTGGCGTAGCCCCACATTTTCTTGTGCTGTGCAGGACCTATCAATTGCATGAGATAGCCCGAGGTGATGGCCGCCATGCCCGGCGACAGCGCCCCCACCAGAAAGCCCGAAACGGCATGTCCTGCAAACCCCACCCAGACCAGCGGCAGGCCAATGGCCACGGCTTTGATGACGTAAGCGCCGGTGGTCGTGCCCCACCAGCCCCAGCGCGTGGCGCAGTAGGCTGCGCACAGCGGCCCTGCCGTGGCACCCAGCCCGAAAAATGCCCACTGCGTGGATGCATAGCCCGCGCCCAGATGCAGCTCGCGGTCCAGATAGTCCACCCAGAACACGGTGTGCGGCACAAAGCCAAAGGCATCGCAGGTATAGGCGAGGAAGACCAGAATGACCGCCGCACTCCATAGCGACCGAGCGGGCACAGCCGCAGCAGCAGTGGGCGTAATGGCAACGGGTGCATGGGGATGAATCTGGCGTGCCGCGCGCCAGCCAGACCAAAGGGCCACGGCGCACAGCGCGGTCAGCGCCCACCACACGGCGCTCAGGCTGCTGTGCGCGAACATGGGCACCAGCGTGGCGGCCAGCAAAGCACCCGCGCCAATGCCGCAAAACATCAGCGGCCCCAGCGTGGCGCGCCGCTGCGGTGCTGCGGCTGACATGGCAACCGACGGACCCAGCACCATGAGCGCAGCGCCTGCAATGCCGGAGATCAAGCGCCAGACAAAGAACAGCGCCATGGGCTGGGGCAGGCTGCACGCGGCAAAGCTCAGCATCACGGCAACCCAGCAAGCCACCAGCACACGCAGCGCGCCCATGCGCTCTGCCAGTGGCGCGGCGGCCAATGCGCCTATCAAGTAGCCCAATAGGTTGGCAGCGCCCAGATAAGCCACCTGCTCGCCGCTGAACCAGCCGGCATGCACCATTTGCGGCATCAACGCCGTATAGGCAAAGCGGGCCAGCCCCACACCGCTGAGTGTGGCCATGAAGCCGGTGAGTAAAAGAGGGATTTCCTGGCGCTGAATCACAAACTCAATCCTGTAGAAGTTGACGGCAAGCGTCAAATGCCAAACGTTAACGCAGCAGCCGCATCATCATGCCCAATGATTCGGTGTGTGTTCGCAGAACCTACTGCTGCATCAAGGCGCGGCGGTATTGCAAGGCCTCCGCCACATGCGCTTGCGTGATGAAGTCCGAGCCCGCCAGATCGGCAATGGTGCGCGCCACCTTCAAGGCACGGTGCGTGCCGCGTGCGGACCAGCCCAGCTTCTCGGCGGCCTTGTGGGCAAAGGCCAGTGCTTGCGGCTCCAGCTGCAGATGCGCATCCAGCTGCGCGCCATGCAACTGGTGGTTGGGCGAGCCTTGGCGTTGCAAAGCCTTGTCACGCGCCGCGCTGACCCGTTGCTGGACTGCTGCACTGCTCTCGCCCTCAGGCGCGGCCAGCAGCTCTTGCGGCGGCAGAGCCGCGACTTCCACGTGCAGATCAATGCGGTCCAGCAACGGCCCGCTGATACGCGCCTGATAACGCGAGACCTGATCGGGCGTGCAGCGGCAGGCCCGCACGCGTGAGCCCCAGTAGCCGCAGGGGCAAGGATTCATGGCAGCGACCAGCTGAAAGCGTGCGGGGAATTCCGCCCGCTGCGCCGCCCGCACCACGGTGATGTGCCCAGTCTCCAGCGGCTCGCGCAAGGCCTCTAAAGCGCTGCGAGCGAACTCAGGCAGTTCATCCAGAAACAGCGCCCCGCAATGGGCATAAGAGATTTCACCCGGCTTGGGCGGCGAGCCACCGCCGACCAGCGCCACCGAGCTGGCCGTGTGATGAGGTGAGGCAAAGGGCCGCTGCCGCCATAGACCTGGCGTAAAGCGACCGCTGAGGCTGGCGATGGCGGCGGCCTCCAGCGCTTCCTCATCGGTCATAGCTGGCAGCAAGGCGGCAAAGCGTTGGGCCAGCATGGATTTTCCAGAGCCCGGCGGGCCGATCATCAACACCCCATGCGCGCCAGCTGCTGCAATTTCAAGAGCACGCTTGGCCTGCATCTGGCCTCGCACTTCGCGCAGGTCCAGCGCTGAAGGGGCAGCCACCGCAGGTCGGGACTGCTCCTGTTGCCAGCCACCCAATGCCTCTTCATCGGCTTCAAGTGACGGCGCATCGTGGGCCATGAACTGCTTGACCACATCCAGCAAATGCCGGGCGCTGAAGACTTCGATGGAAGGAACAAAAGCCGCTTCCTGGGCGCTTTCGGGCGGCAGCACCAGCCTCACATTGTGCTGCTGGCGTTGCAGAGCCAGCGCCGTCGCCAGCGCGCCGCGTACCGGTCGCAGGGCACCGGTCAAAGACAGCTCGCCCGCAAATTCATAGTCGGCCAGCTTGGCCGCTTCAATCTGCCCGCTGGCGGCCAGAATGCCCAGCGCAATCGGCAAGTCAAATCGGCCAGAGTCTTTGGGCAAATCCGCTGGCGCAAGATTGACGGTGATTCTTTTGTTGTTGGGAAATTCCAGCCCCGAATTCACGATGGCGGCGCGCACGCGTTCCCGGGCTTCTTTGACTTCAATATCCGCCAAGCCCACCAACGTGAACGACGGCAAGCCGTTGGCCAGGTGGACTTCAACCGTAACACTCGGTGCCTGCAAACCCAGCAGGGCACGACTTTGAACCAGAGCCAGACCCATAGGCACCTCGTTGGTGGAGCGCGATGCACCAGTATCGCCAAGCCGTGGCAAGCGCGCCAGAGATTGCGGCCATGGCCTGCAGGACACTTCTCACCCGGATTGCACCAAAACAGTGCAACCACAGAGGCTTACGTTAAGAAACATTGGTGCTAAAAATTTAAGCAGCTCTAATTTGGTGCATGGCATCTGCATAGGCAGCAACCGCCATGCTCATCTTAAATTGATAGCTGCAACCGCTTTTCTGTATTGCGCAAGCTGCATAAATCATCTGAATTTTCAGCAGTAATTCAAGACTTGGCACGGTCCATGCTTTGAAAGATTGTCTAAAAGAATTTTCAAACCGGAGGAACCCTGAATGCCTAGTCCCGCTGCTCGCCGTTTCAAGACTTTCGCCAAGACTGCCGCCCTGGCCTGCGCCGTGATCTCCCCGCTGTGGGCCCATGCGCAACTCACCGCCAACGTGGCGCTGACGACCAACTACAAGTTCCGTGGCCAGGATCAGGACTCCAGCCGCAACAAGGCCGTCAAGCCTGCGCTGCAAGGTGGTTTTGACTACGCTTTTGGCGACAGCGGCTTCTATGTCGGCAACTGGAACTCCTCCGTGGACTGGCTGCCCGGCAACTCGCTGGAAACCGATTTCTACGGCGGCTACAAGTTCAAGGCTGCAGAGGTGGACTGGGACGTGGGCGCGCTGACCTATGTTTACTCGGGCAACGCTAACGGCAACACCACGGAACTCTACGGCTCCGGCACCTACGGTCCGTTCACGGCCAAGTACTCGCATACCGTGTCCAAAGACTATTTCGGCTGGGCGGGCGCCAAGGCTGGCTCGGGTCTGAAGGGCCGCAACAGCGGTTATTTGCAGTTCTCCTACAGCCAGGAAGTCATGCCCAAGGTAACACTGAAAGCTGCAGTTGGTTACACGCATTTCTCCAGCGATATCAAAGACCTGGGTGTCCCTAACTATGTGGATTACAGCGTAGGCGGTGCCTATGACCTGGGCGACGGCTTCACTGCCGCAGCTGCAGTGGCCGGTGCCAACAAAAAAGCCTACTTTGGCGATGTAAACAAGGCGCGTCTGATTTTGACGCTCTCCAAGACTTTTTAATTTTTCAGGAGTCCGTCATGAAAATGGTGACTGCCATCATCAAGCCCTTCAAGCTCGACGAAGTGCGTGAAGCTCTTTCCCAAATCGGTGTGCAAGGCATCACCGTGACCGAAGTCAAAGGCTTTGGTCGCCAGAAGGGCCACACCGAGCTGTACCGCGGCGCGGAGTATGTCGTGGACTTTCTGCCCAAGCTGAAGATTGAAGCCGCGATTGCCGACGACATGGTGGACGCCGCCATCGAGGCCATCGAAGGCGCAGCACGCACCGGCAAGATCGGTGACGGCAAGATTTTTGTTCAGGCGCTGGAGCAATCAATCCGCATCCGCACAGGAGAAACCGGCGACTCGGCCCTGTAAAGGTCGCCGCCGCTCTGGAACCCGTTTTAGAAAGATTGCCATGACCAAGAAACTTTTAAGTGCAGGCCTTGGATTAGGTCTGCTGGCTGCCAGCGCGACTGGTTTTGCACAGGAAGGTGCTGCCGCGGCAACCGCTGCTGCCCCCGTGGTGGTTGCTGTCGTTGAAGCCGTGCCCACCCTGAGCGCAGGCGATACCGCCTGGATGCTGACCTCCACCATGCTGGTGATATTGATGATCATCCCCGGTCTGGCGCTGTTCTACGGCGGTCTGGTGCGCAGCAAGAACATGCTGTCTGTACTGGCACAGGTGTTTGTGATCTTCTCGCTGATCACCGTGCTGTGGGCCATCTACGGCTACTCGCTGGCCTTTGGCGGTGAAGGCAAGTTCTTCGCCAACTTCGACAAGCTGTTCCTTATGGGCATCACGCCTGACACGCTGTCGTCCATGCTCAAGACCATTCCTGAGTATGTGTTCGTGGCCTTCCAGTCCACCTTCGCCGCCATCACCGTGGCGCTGATCGTGGGAGCATTTGCCGAGCGCATCAAGTTCGCAGCCGTGATCATCTTCTCCGTGCTGTGGTTCACCTTCAGCTACATCCCCATGGCACACATGGTGTGGGGCGGTGGCCTGCTGGGTGCCGATGGCGCGCTGGACTTTGCCGGTGGCACCGTGGTGCACATCAACGCCGCTGTTGCCGGTCTGGTCGGAGCCTACATGCTGGGCAAGCGCATTGGCTTTGGCAAAGAAGCCCTGCCACCTCACAGCCTGACGCTGACCATGGTGGGTGCATCCCTGCTGTGGGTAGGCTGGTTCGGCTTCAACGCCGGCTCTGCCGGTGCCGCCAACGGCATTGCGGGTCTGGCCTTCATCAACACCATTCTGGCCACTGGCGCAGCCGCCATTGCCTGGATTACCGCTGAAGCGCTGCACCGCGGCAAGGCTTCCATGCTGGGTGCTGCCTCAGGTGCGGTGGCTGGTCTGGTGACGATCACGCCTGCTGCTGGCTTTGTCGGCCCCATGGGCTCCATCGTCATGGGCATCATCGCCGGCCCTCTGTGCCTGTGGGGTGTCTCGGGTCTGAAGCGCCTGCTGAAGGTGGACGATGTCTGCGACGTCTTCGGCGTGCACGGTGTGGGCGGTATTCTGGGTGCCATCCTGACCGGCGTGTTCTGCGCCAAGGGTCTGGGCGGTATCGAGCCCGATGGCTACAACATGGCTCACCAAGTGTGGGTGCAAGTCGAGAGCGTGCTGGTGACCATCGTCTGGTCCGGCGTAGTCTCCTTCGTGGCCTACAAGATTGCAGATCTGACAGTCGGCCTGCGTGTCTCCGAAGAGTCGGAACGCCAGGGTCTGGACATCACCTCGCATGGAGAAGTCGCCTACACCCGTTAACCCCCGGAGGCGCTAGCCGCCTCTTTTTACTGGTTCAGTTTCATTACGTTGCCCCGCAGTGCAAGCTGCGGGGCTTTTTTATTCACACCTGCTTTTCAAAAAAATCAAAAGCGATGCATGGCTGACAGGCTGGTACCCCAGCTACCATGCAAGCCATGGATTCAGCCACCCGCCCCATCAAAGACATCAGCGACCGCATACGCGCCGCTGCCAGCGACAAGACCCCTCTGCGCATCTGCGGTGGCGGCAGCAAAGACTTCTATGGCCTGCGCCTGCAGGGCAAGACGCTTTCTACACGCGCCCTCAGCGGCATCGTCAGCTACGAGCCCAGCGAGCTGGTCATCACCGCTCTGGCCGGCACACCGCTGGCCGAGCTGGAAGCCCTGCTGGCCAGCCAGGGCCAGTGTCTGGCCTTTGAGCCTCCGCACTTTGGCGCAGCCAGCACCGTGGGCGGCATGGTGGCCGCAGGCCTGTCCGGCCCCGCGCGTGCCAATGTGGGGGCGGTGCGAGACTTTGTGCTGGGGCTGGAGATGATTAACGGCCAGGGCGAAGTGCTGCGCTACGGCGGCCAGGTCATGAAGAACGTCGCGGGCTACGACGTATCCCGCCTCATGGCAGGCAGCTGGGGCACGCTGGGGGTGATTACCGAAGTCAGCCTCAAAGTGCTGCCCACGGCACCGGCCGAGGCCACATTGCGCTTTGATAGCTGTAGCCAGAAGCAGGCGCTGGACTGGCTCAACCACTGGGGCGGCCAGCCACTGCCGCTGAATGCCAGCAACTGGCTGGAGGAAGATGGCAAAGGCACGCTGTACCTGCGCCTGCGCGGTGCGCATGCTGCCGTGCAGGCCGCCACGTTGCGACTTGGAGGCGAGCGGCTCGATAGCGATGCAAACCGTGAAGTTCTGGCTGCAGACTGGAACGCAAGCCGCGACCTGAGCCTGCCGTGGTTTCAGCAGCGCTCTGCCGACCATTGCCTGTGGCGTTTGTCCGTGCCCGCCGCCACTGCGCCGCTGCAACTGCCAGCAGAAGCCAAAGGTCCGTTCATCGACTGGCATGGCGCACAGCGCTGGGTACAGGCGCCGCGTGCGTCAGCGGGGGCACTGCAGCAACTGGCCCATGCCGCTGGCGGTTCCGCTTCGCTTTTAAGAGCTGAAAGCGCAAGCGAAATAAGCGCTACAAGCGATTTTGATACTTATGCACAAAGCAGTGCAGCAGGCCGCACATCGGCCCTGCTGCATGCCCGGCTCAAACAGGCGTTTGACCCGGCAGGCATTCTCAACGTGGGCCGACTGTCGGCGAACTGGTAAGAACAAGGTCGATCCATGCAAACCAATCTCGCCCCCGAATACCGCGCCATGCCCGAAGGGCTGGAAGCCGAAGCCATTTTGCGCAAATGCGTGCACTGCGGCTTTTGCACGGCCACCTGCCCCACCTATCAGACCCTGGGTGATGAACTGGATGGCCCGCGCGGCCGCATCTACCTCATCAAGCAAGTACTGGAAGGCCAGACCCCCACGCGTTCCACACAACAGCACCTTGACCGCTGCCTGACCTGCCGCAACTGCGAATCCACCTGCCCCAGTGGCGTGCAGTACGGCCATCTGGTCGATATTGGCCGCAAGATTGTGGATGAGCAGGTGCCGCGCCCCACGGGCGAAAAACTGCAACGCTGGCTGCTCAAAGAAGGCATGACCTCACCGCTGTTCGCCCCCGCTTTGAAAGCAGGCCGGGCTATAAAAGGCCTGCTACCTGTATCGCTGGCCGAGAAAATTCCCGCAGCGCAGGATGCCGGTGTCTGGCCCATCCGTGAGCACGCCCGCAAGATACTGCTGCTGGCGGGCTGCGTACAGCCCGCGATGATGCCGCGCATCAACTACGCCACGGCCCGCGTGCTGGATGCGGCGGGCGTACAGACCATGATTGCGGGCAACGCCGGTTGCTGCGGCGCGGTGAAGTTTCACCTCAATGACCAGGAAGGCGGCAAGGCGCAGATGCGCGCCAATATCGATGCCTGGTGGCCGCTGGTGGAAAGCGGTGCTGTCGAGGCCATTGTGATGAATGCCTCGGGTTGCGGTGCCACCGTCAAGGAATACGGCCACCTGCTCAGGCACGATGCCCAGTACGCTGACAAGGCATCGCGCATCAGCGAGCTGACCCGCGACCTGAGCGAGCTGCTGCCGCAAATGCTGCCCGAGCTGGTCAGCCAGCTCAAGGGCCAGATCAGCGCACCCAGCGCCCCTGTGGCCTATCACCCACCCTGCACACTGCAACACGGCCAGAAGCTGCGCGGCGGCGTAGAAGGTGCTTTGCGCGAGTTAGGCTTTGACGTGCGCGTGGCGCGTACCGAATCCCATCTGTGCTGCGGCTCGGCAGGGACTTATTCGGTACTGCAACCCGAAATCTCGCACCAGTTGCGCGACCGCAAGATTGCCGCGCTGGATGAACCTTTTGCACCCACCAAACCTGCCGCCATCCTGTCTGCCAACATGGGCTGCATCGTGCACCTGCAAAACGGCACTGAGGTGCCTGTGATGCACTGGGTAGAGCTGCTCGACCAGTCTCTGACGGGTCGCTGAAAACAGCCTGACACCCCCGTTTGCCACTGCAGTTTGCAATGCTGGCATGATTAGGGGTTTTTCTCCCTCAAGCCCACGGGCTTTGCCATGACTGAAATCGTGTCTGAACCACAAGCCCCACAGGCAACACCGCAAAATAACCAGCAGGACCAGCAAGCTGGTTCGCGCTCGCGCCGTGGCGGCCAGGGCCGCCAGCCCAATCAGGCTGGCCAGCAAGCTGCCCGCCCGCCAAACCCTTTGCTGGAGCAACTGGCCCAGTGGCACCCTGCCCTGTTTGGCGAGCAACTCGTGCCTTTCAAGCGCGGCATTTTTGAAGACCTGCTTGCCGCTCACCCCGAGCTGGAAAAAGAGGCGCTCAAGACCGCATTGCAGCAGCACACACGCTCCGGCCGCTATCTGGCAGCCATGGCCAGCGGCCAGCAGCGCCATGACCTGAACGGTCAGCCTGTGGAAGCCACTCTGCCCGAGCATGTGCACCACGCGCTGATTGAAGTCTTCCGCCGCCGCCAGCAACGCACGCCTGAAGACCTGATGCCCAAGCTGCGCAACCGCATCGTCATCGCGTATGAAGCCTCTGGCCTCACTCGCGAAGAATATGCCGAGCGCGTGCAAGGCCGTGACGAAAAGACCAATGCACTGGTTGCCGAGGCACTGGCCGAAGCCGATGCCCGCGCCGCCAAGGATGAGGCGCTGCTGCGCTCCTTCCAGCTCAGCGGCCAGACCTCGGAGCAGGAGTTTGCCGAGATGTACGGCATGAACCCGCGCCAGGTGGCCCAGCAGCTGGAGCGCGCTCGCCGCCGCAACGCCAGCCAGGCTTGATATCGCCTGAGCAGATGAATAGCCTGCGTTGTTGAGCGATCTCGACGCAGGCAGTTGGTATGACCGTGTCATAGACTCTGCGAGTTGGCGCCGAATCACAGATGCCTTGGTCCGTGATTTTCCAGCTCTTCATGATGCAAACAGATCGCATTTATTTCCAGGCTAACCCATGGCCTGAAGGTCATCCCATCGCTGAGTTCGCATGGACGGCCAAGGTCATGGACGGCGATGTCTGGTTCGATCTGCACCTGAAATCTGCCGACTATTACGCAGAACGAGACATCGACGACGAAGATGACGAGACCCAGGAGCTGAGCGACTGGGAAAGTCCCGCCGTCTGGAACAACTATCACGCTTGCACCCTGTCATCGACCTTCTGGGGCAACAAGGGCTTTCGCATCTGCCGCATAGAGCAATACAAGCCCGAGTTTCTCGATGGGCTGGAAGTGCTGGTGGATACCCACCCAGAAGCCATTGAGGACTGGGATGAGCTCGCTTTTCACATCTACCTGCTGGGCCATGATGCCGCTGCCAAGCACAGGATTCGCTTTGAACGCATTCAAGGCAGCCAGCAATTCAAGATTGTCTGGACCGGCTCGATTGCTGCAGCCTACGTTGGGCAGTATGAATTCAAACATGCTTTTTCTGCCTCGATTTCCTCTGCACAATTCCCGCCTTTAGCGGGCAACTCGCAGTCAGCTCCATAGCAACACACCAGAATCCCTTGGGCCACGATCTATCTGTGGCCAGCAGATCTCCGGCCCTCATCAGGAAGCGCACTGCCCTCCTGCTTTTTTTGCTGACTTGCGCGAGTTGCCTCGCCCAATAGGAGAAAAAAGATGTGGCTGGGTTTATCGCTGTTTTACGTGGGTGCGGTGCTGTTTCTCAACGGCCTGTGGATGCTGGGCAAGATTGCCGACAAGGAAATCTGGGTCATCAACATCTTCACGGGCGTGGTGTCGCTATGCATAGGGCTGGCTAGCATTTTTGGGCCGACCGCCGATGCCGCATCGGTCAAGAACGGCGCGCTGACCCTGCTGTTCGCCTTCACCTATCTCTGGGTTGCCTTCAATCGCTTCAGCGGCGCGGATGGTCGTGGCCTGGGCTGGTTCAGCCTGTTTATCGCCATTACTGCCGTTCCTGTGGCACTGGAGACGCTGACAAGCGCCCAGACGGGGCTTGACTGGTGGATGGGCATTAACTGGAGCGCATGGGCCGTGCTCTGGGGCTTGTTCTTTGTGCTGCTGGCACTCAAGAAGAATATTGAGCGCCCTACCGGCTGGCTGTGCATCGTGCAGGGCGTGCTGACGGGGTGGCTACCCGGTTACCTGATCCTTGCCGAGAAGCTTTATTAACCCCCTGCGGCGCTTTGCACCTTCACCCTCTCTCGCTTCGCGGGAGGGAGTCGACACCTTTGGCACGGGGCTGCCCTTCCTCGGTGTCTCCGGTTAGGTCAGGCTGCTTTTTTCGAGGCTCTGCCCCATGCCGCCAGCAAAGCTGCACCCATGATGAGTGCGCCGCCTGCCAGCGTGCGTGCCGAGAGCGTCTCATGGGCGATGAGCACCGAAGAGACACTGGCAAACACCACCTCGCTCAGCATGACCACCGAAGTCACGCCAGACGGCAGATGGGCCGCACCAAACTGCAGCGCCCAGTTGCCCAGCACCAGCAAGATGGCCAGACCCAGTGCTACAGCTAACCAGCTGGCATCAAAGGCTGGGAAGCCGGGCACCATGCCCGCGCTGCTGGCAGCCAGCGCTGTGACCAGCCCCATGCTCATGCAACCCGCAAACATGGCCAGCATGCGGGCCTGCGCCGGAATACTCTGAAAACGGCGCAGCAGCACATTGGTCAGCGCAAACATGAAGCCGCCAAACACGGCTAACGCATCGGCCAGTGACAAGCCTGCAAACAACCCGCTCAATGACGCATCGGCAGGCAAGAGCACCAGCACCACGCCGCCAAAAGCTAGCAGCAGGCGCAGTAAAGCCATCGGCGTCGGGCGCTCGCCCAGCAGCTTCCAGGCCAGCAACACTGCCCAGGCAGGCATGAGGTAGAACAGCAGGATGACGCGTACCACGTCACCCACGGTCACGGCCCAATTGAAGGCTACGTTGTTCAGACCAGAACTGGCAGCCAAAAGCAGCAGCACCGGGTACTGCCAAGCCAGCTTGAGCGCGCCAGGGCGCAGCGTGATCAGGCCTACCAACACCAGCGCATACATGAACGCCGTGGCCCACAGCGGGTGCAGGCCCGCATCGTGCATGAGGCGAAACGGCCACCATGACAACCCCCAGATGAAGGCATTGAGCAGCAGGGCAAAGATGGGGAGTGGACTATGCATAAAAAATGCTTCTAGCGCTTATATATAAAGCGCTAGAAGCTCTCAATTTTGATTCAATACAGCCGCATGGCTGCGGATTTTAGTGGCAGTCGCGGCGGGCGACTTCCAGCAACTTTTCCAGCTCGGCCGGGTATTTTTTGCGGTTATTCAAGTGCCACAGACCAATCAGCACCATGGTGCCCGCCACCAGCAGGCCGAACACGGCGATGGCACCAAATGCCGACAGTCCCATCTTGGTAGACAGGCTGTAAAAGCCGCCCATGGCCAGAATGGCCAGCTGCTCGTTGAAGTTCTGCACCGCAATCGAGCGGCCCGCGCCCATAAGGTTGTGGCCGCGGTGCTGCAGCAGCGCGTTCATGGGCACCACCAGAAAGCCGCCCAACCCACCCAGCAGGATGAGAAAAGGCACGGCCACCCAGAGGTTGTCGATGTAAATCATGCTGACCACGAGCACGCCCATGAGCGCGCCCATGGGGATGACGCGCGTGGCGTTATCCAGTCGCATGCGCATGGACGCCAGTACCGCCCCAACAGCCGTACCAATGGCCACCACGCCCACCAGCGCCGATGCCTGCGTGGTGCTGTAACCCAGTGCCGCTGCGCCCCAGGCCAGCACGATGTAGCGCAGGTTGCCCGAAGCACCCCAGAACAGCGTGGTGGTGGACAGCGAAATCTGGCCCAGCTTGTCCGACCACAGGCGCTTGCTGCAGTTCCAGAAATCAGGCAACAGACCCATCAGATTGCCAAGCAGGCTCTTGTTCGGATCTTCACGCAGCGGGCGCATTTTCACGCCGGTCAGCGGGATATGCAGGTTGAACCAGGCCGCCACCGCATAGATCAGGATCAGCACGGCAATTGCGGCTTCGGCGGGCGTATCCACGCCGGTGTCTAAATACGGAAAGTCAAAGCTCAGCAGGTGGTGCGAGATAGTCGGCCCGACCAGCTGCCCGCCCACCAGCACGCCCAGAATGATGGAGGTGATGGTCAGCCCCTCAATCCAGCCATTGGCCTTGACCAGCTGGGAGGCCGGCAGCAGCTCCGTCAGGATGCCGTATTTGGCCGGCGAATAAGCCGCCGCACCCAGCCCGATGACCGCATAGGCAATCAGAGGGTGATGACCAAAGAGCATCATCAGACAGCCGACCACCTTGATGGCATTGCTGATGAGCATGACCCGGCCCTTGGGCAATGCGTCGGCAAATGCGCCGACGAAAGGCGCCAGAACCACATAGAACAGGGCGAACATAGGCACCAGGGCAGCACGCTGCCATTCCGGGGCACCATTGGCACGCAACAGCTCAACAGCGGTCACAAACAAGGCGTTGTCTGCCAGCGAGCTGAAAAACTGCGCCGACATGATGGTGTAGAAACCGCGCTTCATGAATTAGCTGTAACTGGCACCGGCTGGACCGATGCCGAGTAAATAAGAGACCCTGTGGCAAGTGACTGGCGGTTATATCACGCAGGCTTGGGCTGACAGTGCCAGAATCCCACAGGTCTGATTGAGAAAAACCATGCCCCGTCCCATTATTGCCACCATCCACCCTGAAGCCGTTCGCCACAATCTGGAGCGGGTTCAGCAAGCTGTACCCGATGCCAAATTGTGGTCTGTGATCAAAGCCAACGCTTATGGCCACGGTATCGAGAACGTATTCGAGGGCCTGCGAGCGACGGACGGCTTCGCCATGCTGGACCTTGACGAGGCTCAGCGCGTGCGCAATCTGGGCTGGCGCGGCCCCATTCTGCTGCTCGAAGGCGTGTTCGAGCAGCGTGATCTGGAAATCTGCTCACGACTGGGCCTGTGGCATACCGTGCACTGCGACGAGCAGATTGACTGGCTGGCCGCACACAAGACCCAGATCGGCCACCGCGTGTTCCTCAAGATGAACAGCGGCATGAACCGGCTGGGCTTTACACCCGAGCGTTTTCGTGCGGCATATGCCCGCCTGAACGCACTGACTCAGGTCGATGAAATCTCCTTCATGACCCACTTCAGCGACGCCGATGTGGATCATGGCGTGGACCATCAGCTGCAGATCTTCCACTCCACCACCATCGACCTGCCCGGCGAACGCAGCATCAGCAACAGCGCCGCCACCTTGCTGCACGGTGATGACGGCGATGTGCGCTGCGACTGGGTGCGACCCGGCATCGTACTCTACGGCAGCTCGCCCGACTTCCCCTCTCATGATGCCGCGCACTGGGGGCTTGAGCCGGCCATGACGCTGTCATCCAAAATCATCGCCACACAAGAGCTGCACGCGGGCGACACCGTGGGCTACGGCTCGCGCTTTGAATGCACAGAGCCCCTGCGCCTTGGCGTGGTGGCTTGCGGTTATGCGGACGGCTACCCTCGCGTTTGCCCCACAGGCACGCCGGTGCTGGTGGATGGCGTGCGCACCCGCACACTGGGTCGCGTCAGCATGGACATGATGGCCGTGGACCTGACCCCCATGCCCAAAGCCAGGATCGGCAGCGAAGTCACGCTGTGGGGCCGGGCCAGCAATGGCACCGTGCTGCCCATCGACGAGGTGGCCGCTGCCGCCGGTACGCTCGCCTATGAGCTGATGTGCGCCGTGGCTCCGCGTGTGCCCAAAGTGGTGGAAGGCGCGGGCAAATAAGCCAGCCCCATCCCCACAAAAAAGCCGCTGCAATCACAGCGGCTTTTTCTTTAGAAGGCGTGCGACATGCCTACGCCAAAGGAGGTTTTAGAGCCTTTGTGCTCAGGCCTCTGATGTCCTAGGTTCGCGTACAAGATGGTGCGTTTGGACAAGGCATAGTCCGCCCCCAGCGAATAAAACAGATGCGTGTCGTCATTGAGCTTCTGGCGGCCCACACCGGTCTTGAGCGTGGTTTGCGCATCCAGCTTGTGCGTGGCACCGACGGACATCACACGTGATCGCCCCTGATTCTGTGCCCTGCGGCTGTCATCATAAGAAGTCATCAGGGTCGTATCACCCCAGCGATATTTAGCGGCAACAAACGAAGCACGATCGCCACTGCCATTGCGATCAAACGCCAGCATTCCCGCCAGCGGGCCCTGCGCATATTCCAGCGATGCGGCATAAGGCTTGCCGCCGCCCGGGCCTTGCGTGCGCTCTGGCGAGCCACTCAGGTGCAGGGTAAAGCCGCCAAGGGTGGGCGAGTCGTAGAAGATGCCGTTGCTGGTACGCCCAAACTCAGGTGCACCGTTGTTGCTGACCCGATCGGTAGGCACGTAATAAAACCACTGGTACCAGGCCGACGAGGCCATGCGATTCATGTGACCCCAGGGGTCAAACTTCCAGTCATGCGCCCACAGGGCAGACAGAGCGCGGCCCATGCGCACATGGCCCCACCCGCCCTTGAGGCCCACCGTCGATTCGCCATGCCAGAACGGTTTTTGCCCATTGCCTTCGCTCTGGCCTGAATCCAGCTCCAGCCGGTGGCTGAGGCGAAACGTGGTCTTGAGCCCGCCGCCCAGGTCTTCCTCGCCCGAGAACGTAACATGGCTGCGCTGAATCGTGCCCAGCTGGGCCGTACCGCTAAAGTCGCGGTAGATGCCAAGGTCCAGGAAGCCGCTGATCTGCACTTTGGAGTCCTGTGCCAGCGCACTGCCCAGCGGCGGAGCCAGCAGGCACAGGGCGGCCAGACGGGTAGACACGTTCATGAGAAATTCCTTTGGGAGATTGCTTGTTTTTCAGGCAAGGCTGCGCCCTGCAGACCTCTCATCTGCATCAAGGCACGCCGCAACGCCGCCGGAGCTATCAAGCCCCAGCGAGCGGTTTTTGGATAAAAAAGGCCTCTAGCGCTTATTCATCAAGCGCCAGCAGCTATCAAATCTGATGAGTCAGGCCTGTGCCTGCGCAGTCTTGAGGCCTTTGAGGCCCAGCTTGCGCATCAGCGAGGTGTCGGCTTCCGCATCGGGGTTGCCGGTGACGAGCAACTTGTCGCCATAGAAGATGGAATTGGCACCCGCCATGAAGCACAGGGTCTGCACGGCTTCGCCCAGCTGCTGGCGACCTGCAGACAGGCGCACACGGGCCTTGGGCATGGTGATCCGGGCCACGGCAATTACACGCACAAAGTCGAGTGGGTCCACCGGCTCACTGTCCGCCAGCGGCGTGCCGGGCACGGGCACCAGGCTGTTGATGGGCACGGACTCTGGGTAAGGCTCCATATTTGCCAGCTGGGCGATCAAGCCTGCGCGGTGCACTTCGGTCTCGCCCATGCCGATGATGCCGCCGCAGCACACGCTGATGCCCGCGCCCCGCACCGCTGCCAGCGTATCCAGCCGGTCCTGGTACTGACGGGTGCTGACAACGTCTTTGTAGTACTCAGGCGCGGTGTCGAGGTTGTGGTTGTAGTAATCCAGTCCCGCATCACGCAAGGACTCGGCCTGATGCGGCTGCAGCATGCCCAGCGTGGCGCAGGTCTGCATGCCCAGCCCCTTTACGGCACCAATCAGCTCGTTCATCTTTTCGATGTCACGGTCCTTGGGCGCACGCCAGGCGGCCCCCATGCAAAAACGCGTGGCTCCCGCATCCTGCGCGGCCTTGGCGGCGCGGGTGACTTCCTCCACGCTCATCAGCTTTTCGGCCTTCACGCCCGTATCAAACTCCGCAGACTGAGGGCAGTAGCCACAGTTCTCGGGACAGCCGCCGGTCTTGACCGACAGCAGCGTCGCCAGCTCGATCTCGCCCGCAGGCCAGTTTTCGCGGTGCACGGTCTGAGCCTGGTGCATCAGGTCCATAAAGGGCATGTCCAGCAGTTGCTGCACCGCCTCCACAGGCCAGCGCTGCTGCTCGGGCACAGCGTTGCCCTTGGCGGGTGCATGCCAGTGCATGGTCTGGGTGGAGCAGGCTGCTGCGGCTTGCGCCTCGCCGGCATGCACAGGGGTCTCGGACTCGTTATAGGACATGGCTGTCTCTCCTCAATCGGGGGAATACAGCGCATTTTGGTCAAAAAAATCAATGCCTTACAGAGGCTCCATGCAAATAGTCGCAGCACCTGACGTTGCCAAAAGATGCATCATCTTTGCGCGCAATTTGCGCGAACTTAGACGCCAATCAGCCCTTTTTCAAAGCAGCCACCGATAACTCGCAGCAATTGCAGCGCTTGTGCCGCCAACTCTCAGCATTCAAAGCTCGGCTCCACTCGAAAATCACCGACAAAGAGCGATGATGACGACAAAAAATCGCGTTTTTAACGGTTTTTTGCCTCCAGAAAGCAATAAAGGGCGCACAAATCATTGCGCGCCCTTTCAAAATAGGCAGATCCGGCCCAGAAACTGGCCGATTTAATTCCTACAAAAGCTGCGGGCCATTCATGAACCTCTCCAAGCCGCCGCTGACAGCGAACTTGGGGACGCTAAACGACCTCAGAATGCGTGTGCCATGCCCACGCCAAACGAAGTCCCCGAGTCCGCTCCGTACTCATAGCTCTTGCGGCCAATGCTGACGTACAGCGTGCTGCGCTTGGACAGTGCATAGTCCGCCCCCAGCGAATAAAAGTGGTTGGTCTGCTCCTGCATGGTCTGACGGCCATAGCCCGCCTTCAGCGTGGTCGCACCTACTTGGTAAGTCGCCCCCAGCGTCACCGCCTTGGCAGACAGCGCAGTCTGCGCCACGCGCGAATAATCCCAGGCCGCCATGACGGCGGCCGCGCCAAAGCGGTACTTGGCAGCCGCAAATGTGTCCTTGTCGCCGCTGCCATTGCGCTCGAAGGCCAGCATGCCGCTCAGACTGTCCGAATCGTAGTTGAGCGATGCCGAGTAGCCACGGCCTTCTCTACGCAAAGTCACGGGCACCTCGGTGCGCTCGGGCGAGGCACTCAGGTGCAGCGTGAAGCCACCGAAGGTCGGCGAATCGTAGAAGAGACCATTGGCCATGCGCCCGTATTCGGCCGCGCCGTTGTTGCTGTAACGGTCGGTAGGCGTGAGGTAATGCCACTGGTACCAGGCGGGAGAGGAGATGCGGTTGAAGTTGGCCCAGGGGTCAAACTTCCAGTCCTGCGCCCACATGGCCGACAGCGCGCGCCCCATGCGCAGATGACCAAAGCCGCCTTGCAGCCCTACCGTGGATTCGTCATGCCAGAACGGCTTGCGGCCCTGGTCTTCCATGCGCCCGGTGTCGATATCAAAGCGCGCGCTCAGGCGGAACGTGGCCTTGAGCCCACCGCCCAGATCTTCCCAGCCAGCAATGGCCAGATTGCTGCGCTGAATCGTGCCAGCCTGAGCCGTACCGTCAAAGCCGCG
>ERZ724504.86-NODE-86-length-49917-cov-5.817296_pt1 | contig 49917 bp, 49 predicted proteins | sample MGYA00376037_ERZ724504 | MGnify/ENA primary metagenome ERZ724504 (study PRJEB28724, sample SAMN07190888) | wastewater metagenome | isolation source: influent of sewage treatment plant in Hong Hong | place: USA: Christiansburg, Virginia | collected 2016-03-01 ... | reverse complement strand
GCGCCATGTCGGCGATCTGGATCAGGCTTTTTCGGAATATTTTCGCGTGCTGCGACCAGCAGGGCGCGTCTGCATCATGGAAATCAGCCGCCCGCAAAGCAGCTTTGCCCAACTTTTGTTGCGTGGCTACATTGGTGGCGTCGTACCGCTGCTTGCCCGCCTGACCCCCAGCCATACCGATGTGACCCAGCTTTGGGCGTATTACGGCGAAACCATTCAAGCGGCGGTCGACCCTGAGCCCATTCTCGATTCGCTGCGTCGGGCCGGTTTTAGCGAGGTCAAATGTGCCGTGACTTTTGGTATCTTCCGGGAATACACCGGCTATAAGGCCTAAAATTTTGGCCATTTTTGGCAGTTGACCGTAACAAATGAGTCAATTTGAGCTGATCTACGCTGATTCGACCTTAGTAGTCGTTAACAAGGCCCCCGGAATGCTTTCTGTACCTGGTCGCGGCCCGGACAAGCAGGATTGTCTGATTCACCGGGTGCAGGCCGTCTATCCCGATGCGTTGGCAGTTCATCGCCTCGACATGGGTACTTCCGGCTTGCTGCTGATGGCGCGTGGCCCGGAAATGCACCGCGCGCTGTCCCGTCTGTTTGAGCAACGTCAGGTCGCCAAACGCTACATTGCTGTCGTAGCTGGAGAGTTGTTGCCGGAGAGTGGCGAGGTCAATTTACCGCTGATTTGTGATTGGCCGAATCGACCACGGCAAATGGTTGATTTTGAAATTGGCAAACCTTCGCTGACGCGCTATCGCCGGCTAGCCTACGATGCACAAAAAAATTGCAGTCGTGTTGAGCTGGAACCGATTACTGGTCGCTCGCATCAACTCAGGGTTCATATGATGGCTTTGGGCTATTCGATACTGGGTGATGAGCTATATGGCTCTTCAATTTCAGCTCCACGGTTACTGCTGCACGCAACTCAAATTGAATTTCCGGTGCCGGGAAGCGATCAAATTCATCATTTTGAATCGCCCCCTGCTTTTTGATCCGGGTTCAACCTGATTTGCATACTATGATTTTAGTTATATATTCGCTAAATCAGTAAGCTAACGAAGGGCTTTGAGTGCTGGCGAAACATGCTAACCCGATATGCAATCGTCGCCAGGAGGTGAGCCGGTGTTACGTGCCTTGATCCTTGCTTTGCTATTGCTGGTTTTTGCCTTGCCGATCAGCAGTAATGCGCAAGGAATTCATGACCATGAACATCCCAAGGTGCTTGTCCTTCACTCTTACCATGTTGGCTTGCCGTGGACCGACAGCCTGCAGGAAGGTCTGCTCAGCGGGCTGGGTGAGCAGGTAGCGCACACCAATCTCTACATTGAATATCTTGACGCATTACGTTTTCCCAAAAACAGTGAAAGCGAAGAAAACGCCTTTGCCCACGAACTAAAAAAACGTTTTGGCAGTGTTGATATCGACATTTTGGTGGCAACGGATGACCCGGCATACAATTTTCTATTGGTCCACCGTGATCGATTATGGCCCGGTAAGCCTTTGCTATTTGCCGGGGTTAACAACATTCGGCCAGAGAATCTTGAAGGTCTGCCACTTGTTGCCGGCGTTGCCGAATCACCTGATTTTCTCGCCAACCTGCGCTTGATGCAAAAACTGCATCCGGCGATCGAGCGTCTTGTAGTGGTTGGCGACGCGACCAAAACCTTTACCTCCAATCTGGAAGCCCTGCAAAAGGCCAACGATCAGCTAGTTAAACCATTTGTACTGGAACCAATTACCCGCCGAACTGTTTCTGAGGTGTTGTCTGCCTTGAGGTTGGCACAAGGTGATTTTCTGGTATTTTTGATGGGTCGCCCACGGGATGATAGAGGTAACTTCCTTGATGGGCCAAGTATGGCTAAATACCTGAGTCAGCAAACGGATAAACCGATTTATTCCGCCTGGAGTTTCTTCCTCGGGCGCGGCATTGTTGGTGGCAAGGTTGTTTCTGGGCACGAGCAAGGGAGCGAGTTGGCCGGTTTGATTACCCGTCTGCTCAACAAAGAGCCTTTTACTCAATTGCCGCGTTTGATCGAAAGCCCCAATCGCTACATTTTTGATGCCAGGGAATTAAGTCGTTTCAGGCTTAGTGAGCGCGCACTTCCGGCTGACAGGCTGATTTTGAATCGCTCTCCTGAACTATGGGAAGCCTACCCAAAAATATTTGTCTCGGCGATTGCCCTGCTGATCATTTTGCTCATTCTGATTTCACTTCAGGCCAGTCTGATGCGTACCAAGCGACGTTCAGCGCAAGCGGTTGAGCGCGAACTGATTTTGATGCAAACGTTTATGAATGCCATCCCGTTCCCGGTTTTCTACAAAGGGATGGATTTCGTTTACAAGCGCCTCAATTCGGCATTTACCCATTTTGCTGGTAAGTCAGAACAAGAAATACTGGGGCAAACCGTATCAGCAGTTGCTGCTGGGCCAATTGCCGAATTGTGTTCGGGCAAAGATGTCGAGTTATTGGCGCATGGTGGCCAGCAGGTTTATGAAACCAAATTGCGTGATGCCGCAGGTGTTATGCACGAAGTCGTTTTCCACAAGGCGCTGGTGCGCCTGGCTGACGGTCAGGTGGATGGGATTGTTGGTGCAATTGTTGATATATCGGAAAGTCGGGCGCAAATCGTTCGCCTTGGCCTTTACGAAAGCATGTTTGAACACGCTGCAGCTGCGATTGTCGTGACTGATGCCGAGAACCGGATCGTGGTTTCCAATCCGGCTATGTTGCGCATGAGCGGCTATAGTTTGTCCGAACTGGTTGGTCAGAATCCACGAATTCTGGCCTCTGGTCAGACGACACCGGCTACGTATGAAGCCATGTGGAAGGAATTGCTGGTGCAAGGTGTCTGGCAGGGTGAGTTGATTGAACGGCGCAAGGATGGTAGTACTTATCCTAAATACACGGTTATTTCCGTTGTGCGTGACGCTGATAACGATATCGTCAATTTCATTGCCACTTACACCGACATCACCCAACAAAAAGTGGCGGAAGATGGTTTCCGTTACCTTGCCATGCACGACTCGCTCACCGGCCTGCCCAATCGTGGCAATCTGGGGAATCATCTGGAGCAGGTTTGTGCGCAAGCACGACGTAGCGGTAAGCGTGCGGCAGTACTGTTCATCGACCTGGACCGCTTCAAAATGGTCAATGACAGTCTTGGTCATCATATCGGCGATGCCATGCTGGTTGAGGTTGCCCGGCGTATTCGCAGTGTGTTGCGTGAGAGTGATTTCGTGGCGCGCCTCGGTGGTGATGAGTTTATTGCGGTACTGACTGAACTTGATTCAGCAATTGATGCAACACCCGCAGCACAGAAGATTTTGCGTAGCATCAGCGAGCCTTTTCACTTGCACGGTAACTTGCTGCACAGTAGTCCGAGCATTGGCATCAGTGTCTATCCTGACGATAGCGACAATGCACAGGACATGCTCAAGCACTCGGATATCGCCATGTATGCCGCCAAGGAGAAGGGGCGCAACATGGTGCAATTCTTCACCCCGGCGATGAACCAGGCGGCGCAATCGCGCATTGCTCTGGAACACGATCTACGGATGGCGATCAGCAAGCGTCAGTTTGTTCTAGTTTATCAACCCAAGGTGGAGTCATGTGGCGGACGCGTGATTGGTGCCGAGGCGCTGATTCGCTGGCCGACTTCTCCGCAGGGCAACATCTCGCCCGCGATTTTCATCCCGCTGGTTGAAGACATGGGTCTGATCGGTGCCCTGGGTGCTTGGGTGCTTGAGGAGGCTTGCCGCCAGCTGGCGCTCTGGAACCGTCGTGGCGGCCCGGCGTTGAACATGGCGATCAATCTCTCGGCACAACAGCTGCACGACGACAAACTGGCCGATTTCGTCGCTGCCTTGCTGCAAACTCATGGTTTGCCAGCATCGCAAATCGAGTTGGAAATTACCGAATCAACAGCCATGTCCGATCCGATGCGGGCCATTGAGCAGCTTGGACGCTTGCGTAATGTAGGCGTCACCCTGGCGATTGACGATTTTGGCACAGGCTATTCCTCTCTAGCCTATCTCAAAGACCTGCCGATTCAGACCCTCAAGCTGGATCGTTCTTTTGTGCAAAATATCGAAACCAATCAAAGTGATGCGGCGATCAGCCTGGCTACGCTGGCGCTGGCTCATAGTCTCAAACTCAAGGTGGTTGCCGAAGGCATTGAAACCGTTGGCCAAGCCAATTTCCTGCGCGAGAATGGTTGCGATCTGATGCAGGGCTATTATTTTGGCCGACCGGAAAGCGCCGAGAAATGGCCCGAGCATTGGTTGAATGGCAGCTAAAGCCTTACGGTCGACGGCTGTAAAAGCATTAATTTTTAGCAGAAAAGTATAATTCGCATTATCTCAACCCCTTAAGCGGCCAGCGCGGTCATGCTCATCTGGTTTGTTGTCATCTACCTGCTGGTTTCCATTGGCATCGGCCTTTACGCCGCCACACGTGTCCATAACGCCAAGGATTTTGCCGTGGCCGGGCGCAGCCTGCCGATGCCGGTCGTCACGGCGACCGTTTTTGCCACCTGGTTCGGCGCTGAAGCGGTGTTTGGCGTTTCCGCCACTTTCGTCAAGGATGGCTTGCGCGGGGTGGTTGCCGACCCGTTTGGGGCCAGCATGTGCCTGATCATCGCCGGTATTTTTTACGGCACCAAACTCTACAAACTCAATGTATTGACCCTCGGCGACTTCTTCCGCATGCGCTATAACCGCACGGTTGAGGTGCTGACCACGCTTTGTATCGTTATTTCCTATCTGGGTTGGGTCTCGGCGCAAATCAAGGCGCTTGGCCTGGTGTTCAGTGTCGTCACCGATGGTGCCATTTCGCCCACCGCCGGCATGATCCTCGGCGCGGCCATCGTCCTCACCTACACCACCTTTGGCGGCATGCTTTCGGTCGCCATCCTCGATTTCGTCCAGATGGGCGTCGTCATGGGCGGCATGCTCTACATCGGCTATCTGGTTTCAGGCATGACCGGCGGCGTTGACGCCGTCATCAGCCACGCCTCAGCGGCCGGCAAACTGGACTTCTTCCCTTCAGCCAGTGCGGTTGAATGGCTGACTTTCCTTGGTGCCTGGCTGACCATGATGCTCGGCTCGATTCCGCAGCAGGACGTTTTCCAGCGTGTGACTTCGGCGCGCAGTGCGCGCATCGCCATCACTGCCTCCATTCTTGGTGGCGTGTTGTACTTTTGTTTCACCTTCATTCCGATGTTCATCGCCTATTCGGCCACGCTGATCGAACCTGAAAAATTCAATGCACTGATCCAGAGTGATTCGCAACTGGTGTTGCCAACGCTGGTGCTACAACACACCCCGGTTTTCGCCCAAGCCATTTTCTTTGGCGCCGTGCTCGCTGCGATCATGAGTTGTTCGTCGGCCACGTTGCTCGCGCCGTCGGTGGCCTTTTCCGAAAACATCCTGCGCGGCTTCTTCCCCGGCCTTGGTGACCATGCTTTCCTGCGCATGATGCGCATCACCATCGTCTGCTTCACCGTCGTTGTGCTGCTCTTCGCCCTGAACACCAATGCTTCGATCTTCAAGATGGTCGAAAACGCCTACAAGGTGACGCTGGCCGGTGCCTTTATTCCGCTTTTCTTCGGTGCCTACTGGTCGCGCGCGACAACACAGGGTGCCTTGGCCGCAACTATTGGCGGCTTGATCTCATGGTTGCTGGTTGAGGTATTGCTCGGTGAGGCCAGCCTTGTGCCGCCGCAATTGATCGGCCTGGCCGCCAGCTTGTTTGGCATGATTGCCGGTTCGCTGCTACCGCAATGGATAGGTCGGACTACGCCGCAAGAAGACCTGCACCACGTGCTGCACCACCGCGCAGCGGCGGAAACACATCACGTTGGCGAGCATCCGCACCGGCATTAGCTTATTTGAAAAGCCGGTCCATATAAGCAATTACATGCGCCGGACGTAGTGGTTTGATGATGTAGCCACTCGCCCCGTGGCTGGCGGCGACAGCGACCACGGTTTTGTCGGCGTTGCCGGTGACCATGACTACCGCTGTATGCGGGCTGGCGGCGCGAATTAACGGCAGGGCTTCGAGGCCGCCCATTTCCGGCATATTCACATCAAGGCAGAGCACTTGCGGCTGGTGGTTGCGCGCAGCAATCACGGCATCGCCACCATTGGCGACGGTCTGCACAACATGCAAGCCGCATTCCTGCAAAATGCCTTTGAGAACGAGGCGCACCGAACCGCTGTCGTCAGCGATGACGGCGGTGCCCCGGCGGCTTTTTGGCCCATCAAGATTTGGCATTGGCGTCACTGTTTTGGCATTTGTTTCACTGCTTGCCGGTGCGGCATGCTTACGTGTTTCGCAGACGACGCCGAGTTCGCGGACGATTTGAGCCTGGCCAAAGGGTTTGCGGATAAAACCTGAGGCGCCGGCATCGGCTGCACGTTTGGCGATGTCGCTTTCATCCGAAGCGGTCATGAACAGGACATCGATTTGCGGCGCGAAAGTCTGGATCGATTGCAGGATGGCAAGGCCATCGCGCCCCGGCAGGTTGTAATCGAGGCAGATGATGTCGGGCTGGGTGCGTTTGATCTCGGCTTCAACCCGCTCACTACCATCTTCAAGCAAGGCGACGACTTCGTGCCCGGCATCGGTAAATAGGGAGGCGAGTAGCTGGCGCAGTGAGGCGTTGTCGTCGACGATCAATATACGCATGATTGCGCTTTCTATTACTTAATGGGTATCTATTTTGGAGAGTCGAGGTGTATACTGACTCGCCTTTGATTTTAGCGGCTAAGCCTTGGTTGCAACGGGTCGAGCCAGTAATTTACATTGTGATGGATGCGTAATGAAGATTCTATTGGTCGAAGACTCTCGTGCAACAGCGATGGTGACCACTGCGCGACTGGAGTCGTTCGGCCATGAGGTGGAGCATGCGATCAGCGGCCAGGCAGCGTTGGATCACTTCCAGAAAACCATCTTTGATCTGATCCTGATGGATATCGAAATGCCGGGCATGAACGGCTTCGAGACGACGACCCGCATTCGTGCTCTGGAGGGCAATGAAGCGTGGGCGTGGACGCCGATTATTTTTGTCACGGCAACCGATACGCCAACCAATGTGGTGACGGCGATTGAGGCGGGTGGCGACGATTTCATTTCCAAAATGGCACCAGAAAGCGTCTTGCAGGCCAAGATGAAGGCGATGTCGCGGATTGCTGCCTTGCGTACGCGCCTCGCCCATGCCAACCGAAAATTGCAAGATCAGGCCAATCGCGATGGTTTGACCGGTCTTTTCAATCGTCGGGCGATGGATATGCAGATCGATAGCCTGTGGGATTTGGCGCTGAATGCAAAAAAGCCATTTAGTCTGCTGATGATCGATGTCGATAATTTTAAAAAATACAACGATCACTACGGGCACCTGGCGGGTGATGATTGTTTGCGGGCGGTGGCAAATTGCCTTGCGCAAACGGTTCAACAAGCCAACCTGGACAAGGCGACTCACGGTGCCTTTGTGGCGCGCTATGGTGGTGAGGAATTCGCCGTGGTGATTCCGGATGTACCGAGTGGCACGCATTGTGGGCTGGCAATTTCCATTGTCGAGGCGGTGGCGGCCATGCGCTTGCCGCATGAGAAAAATGCCGAATTCGGCATTGTGACGATTTCGCTTGGTGGTGTTTGTGCCGACCCGGCACAGGGTCAGGTTGGGCGGTTGTTCCAGCAAGCCGATACCCTGCTTTACAAGGCCAAGGAAGCCGGGCGCAATCGCGCGGAAGTGGTCTGAGGCTGTTCCTCCGCGCGAACAGAGGGCTTCTCGACTAGAATCAAAGCCATGTCTCACAATGTTCGCGGCCCCATCCTGCTTGCCCGCTACCTTGCCCTTGCCTGGCTTGGGCTGGTTATCTACGGCAGCTTGCACCCGTTTTCCGGCTGGCGTGACTCCGGCATTTCCCCGATAGCTTTTCTCGAAGGCGGCTGGCCGCGTTACTGGACGGCGTTCGATCTGGTGGCAAATGTTACGGTCTACCTGCCTTTAGGCTTCTTTTTTACGTTGGCCCTGAGTTCATTGCCCTGGCGCTTTACCGGCCTGGTGCTGGCGGTGATTCTGGTCGGGGCGACCAGCTTTTCGCTGGAAACAATACAGACCTGGTTACCGTCACGGGTTCCTTCCAACCTTGATCTCGCCTGCAATACATTGGGCGGTTTGCTTGGTGCGCTGTGGGCGCAGCATGTCGGGCCGCGCGTATTTAACCGGATCAGCCATTTGCAGCATCAGTTGATCGCTCCGGTGCCGCATGCTGAACTGGGTCTGACGCTACTGGGTTTATGGCTGCTGGTACCGCTATCGCCGGAAACCCTCCTTTTTGGTGCGGGCGATTTGCGGCAGACACTCGGTTTGATGGGCGCGGTGCCCTTTGCGGCAGAAAGTTTTGTCCTCATTGAAGCCAGTATTACCGCCTTCAATACCATTGCTGTCGGGCTGATCTTGCGCTGGCTGATTGTCCGTACGCGTTGGGCTTACTTTCTGGTCCCGCTATTTCTTCTGCTCGGGCTGGCGGTGCGGACTTTGGCCACGGTCATCCTGATCGGCCCGCAAGACGCCTTGAGCTGGATGACACCCGGTGCCGAGTTGGGTCTGGCGCTTGGCTTGCTGATTCTTGCCCTGGCCCTGCCGCTGCCGGCAACCGCTCGCCTTGTGCTGGCCGGCATGGCACTGATGGCCGGTACGGTACTGGTCAATCTGGCACCGCCCAACCCCTATTCACAGGCGGCACTCACCGCCTGGCGGCAGGGGCACTTTCTGAATTTCAACGGTTTAACCCGATTGGTGGCTACGCTTTGGCCCTTCCTGACCCTGCCCTTCCTGCTCCTGACGACACGCCGAACGTAAGCTGGCACGCCCTATCGGCTGAAGTGGCGGCGCAGCAATTGGTTGTCGACAGCGCAACGGGCTTGAGCGCAGAAGAGGTCGTTTCGCGTCAGGCGCGGCATGGCCTCAATCTGATGACTGAAAAACCGGCGACGCCGGGTTGGCGACGATTCGTTCAGCAATTGGCGCAACCTCTGGTGCTTGTCCTGCTGGCCGCTGGTGCAATTACCGCTGCGCTCGGTGAATGGACTGATGCCAGCGTGATTCTCGGTGTCGTGCTGGTCAATGCATTTATAGGTTACTGGCAGGAAGCCAAGGCCGAAGGTGCGCTGGCCGCATTGGCGCGGACCATCGCCACGCCGGTGACGGTACGCCGTGGTGGCCACCGGCAGAAGCTTGACGCCAGCCAGTTGGTGCCGGGCGATGTCGTCATACTGACGGCGGGTGATCGGGTTCCGGCTGACTTGCGTCTGCTCCAGCAAACTGAAATGCAGATTGATGAGTCGATGCTGACCGGAGAGTCCTTGCCGGTCAGCAAACAGACAGCAGCAATGGCGGCCGATACCCTGCTTGCCGAACGCCTGTGTATGGCTTACGCCGGGAGTGCAGTAGTTGCCGGACAAGCTGTTGGGCTGGTTGTTGCCACTGGCAATGCCAGCGAAACCGGGCGTATTGCCGGTTTGATTGCCGCCGCGCCGCAATTGGCGACACCGCTGACACGCAAGATGGCACGCTTCTCGAACTGGTTGCTGTGGGCAATAGGTGGGCTGGCGCTGCTGACTTTTGGCGTTGGGCTGGCGCGTGGCGAATCAGTGTTTGCGATGTTCATGGCGGCTGTTGCGCTGGCGGTTGGTGCAATTCCTGAAGGGCTGCCGGCGGCGGTGACAGTCACGCTGGCCATTGGCGTGGCGCGCATGGCCAAGCGGCGCGCCATCATCCGCCATCTGCCGGCGGTTGAAACACTAGGAAGCACGACTGTGATCTGCTCCGACAAAACCGGCACGCTGACTGAAAATGCGATGACGGTGCGTGCGTTGTGGTGTGCCGGGCAAGCATTCACCGTCAGTGGCCACGGCTACAACCCGGAAGGTGTTATCAGCCATGAAACACAGCCGGCCGAGATCGCTGGTGCGTTGCGTGAATGTCTGGTCGCTGGTGCGCTATGCAACGACGCCAGCCTCGCCCGCGAGGGGCGGCGCTGGAAAATTACGGGCGATCCGACCGAGGCAGCCCTGCTGGTTGCGGCGCGTAAAGGCAGCTTGGACGAACATACCTTGCGCACCTTGTTGCCGCGCAGTAGCGAATTGCCCTTTGATGCCAACCGGCAGTACATGGTGACAGCCCATGTCAGTGGCAGTGAGCAGATTATTTACCTGAAGGGTGCGCTCGAACGCCTGTTGCCGCTTTGTGTCGATCAACTTCAGATCAACGGCCAGCCCGGCCCGCTTGATGCGGCGGCCGTCGAGGCGCTTACTCATGGTTATGCCGAGCAAGGTCTGCGCGTGTTGCTGCTGGCGCGGAAAATTTCTGAGCCAAATTCGCCGTTGACCGCGTCCGGAACGAAGCACTCTTGGGGTGTAACAAATCTGGAAAAACTGACCCTGATCGGCCTGGTCGGCATGATCGACCCGCCACGCAAGGCGGCGATCAGCGCCATCCGCAATTGTCACAGTGCCGGCATCCGGGTCAAGATGATTACCGGCGATCACGCCGTGACCGCCCTCGCCATTGCTCGCCAAATCGGTTTGACGGCAGAGCGGGCAATGACGGGCCGCGAACTGGCCGCGCTCGACGATGACGCCTTGTCGCTGGCGGCACATGAAATTGATGTTTTTGCCCGGGTCGAACCTGAGCAGAAATTGCGCTTGGTGCGCGCCCTGCAGGCACGCGGCGAAGTGGTGGCGATGACCGGCGATGGTGTCAATGATGCACCAGCGTTGAAGCAGGCCGATATCGGCATCGCCATGGGCCTGGGTGGCACCGAGGTGGCCAAGGAGGCGTCGGCGATGGTGCTGACCGACGACAACTTTGCCAGCATCGAGGCAGCGGTCGAGGAAGGGCGCGGCGTCTGGGATAACCTGATCAAGTTCATCACCTGGACCCTGCCGACCAATTTTGGCGAGGGTTTGGTTATCGTCGCCGCCATTCTGTTTGGTGCGACGCTGCCGATCACGCCGTTGCAGATTCTCTGGATCAACATGACGACAGCTGTCCTGCTCGGCCTGACGCTGGCTTTTGAACCGATAGAGCGCGGCATCATGCAGCGCAAGCCGCGTCGGCTCGACATGCCGGTGCTCGATGGCGATTTGATCCGCCGTATAGCGCTGGTTTCCCTGTTGCTGCTCGGCGGGGTTTTCGGCTTTTTCCTGCGCGAACTGGAGCAGGGTCATAGCCTGGCAGAGGCGCGAACTGTGGCGGTCAACGTCTTCGTCATGGTCGAAATTTTCTACCTGTTCAACTGCCGCTCACTGACCGGCAGCTTCTGGAAACTTGGCCTGTGCTCCAACCTCTGGGTTTGGGGTGGTATTGCCGTGATGCTGGTGCTGCAACTGCTATTGACTTACTGGCCACCGCTGTCCAAATTGTTCCAGACGGCGCCGATAGGCTGGCGCGCATGGGCTGAAATTACTGTCTTTGCCGGTCTCTGTTCCTTACTGATTGGTCTTGAAAAACATTGGGCAATGCGCCGGCGTTCCACGTGAAACCGGACCGCCTATAATTGGCCACCCCAAAGGAGAGCCCAATGAGCCATTTCAAACACCACGTCTTTTTCTGCTGCAACCAGCGCGAGCCTGGCGAAAGCTGTTGCAACGCGCTCGGCGCCACCGAAATGCAGACTTACGCTAAAGACCGCATCTCACAACTCAAGTTGAAAGGCCCCGGCAAGGTGCGGATCAACAAGGCTGGTTGTCTGGATCGTTGCGATCAAGGGCCGGTAATGGTCATCTATCCGGAAGCTGTCTGGTACACCTATGTCGACAAGGAAGATGTTGAAGAAATCATTCAGGAACATCTGGTCAATGGCCGCGTTGTGGAGCGTTTGAAAATATGAGAGCCCCGGAAGAGAAAATTGTCGTTGATGGCCCGGTCGGCAAGATCGACGTCATCATGGAGCGTCCGGATGCGCCACGTGGCATCGCGCTGATTGCCCACCCGCATCCGATTGGTGGTGGCGCTTACACCAACAAGGTCGCCTACACACTGGCGCGCACTTTCGTCAGCCTCGGCTACGCAGCCTTCCGCCCGAACTTCCGGGGCGTGGGCGGCACCGAAGGTGAGCACGATGAAGGCGTTGGTGAAACGGAAGATCTGCTCGCTGTGCTTGAAGATGCAAAATGCCGCTGCGGCAACCTGCCCGTCGCGCTGGCCGGCTTTTCCTTCGGTGCCTATTGCCAGACGCGGGTTGCAAAACGCTTGGTCGAAGCCGGTCACCCGGCGCAGCGGCTGGTGCTGGTTGGCACTGCCGCAGGTTTTGTCGAAGGGACGCGCCAGTATGATACCGAAGCCGTGCCGCACGACACTATCGTCATTCACGGTTCGGCGGATGAAACGGTGCCGATGAGCAATGTCTTCGATTGGGCGCTACCGCTCGATCTGCCGGTAGTGATCGTACCGGGCGCTGATCACTTCTTCCACCGTCGCCTGCATCAGATTCGCGATATTGTGACGCGTGCATGGCGGCATTAAGCGTCAGTGCGCTGCGCAAGACTTACGGCAACACGGAAGTGGTTGCCGGCTTGTCGTTTGCCGTTGAACCCGGCACCTGTTTCGGCCTGCTTGGCCCGAATGGAGCCGGCAAGACGACGACTCTGCGCCTTTGTCTGGGCTTGACCGCGCCCGATAGCGGCGAGATTACGCTGAACGGCCATCAAATCCCTGACGATGCCCAAAAAGCGCGGGCGCGGGTTGGCGTCGTGCCGCAATTTGATAATCTTGACCCGGATTTCACGGCCAGCGAGAACCTGCTGGTTTTTGGCCGGTACTTTGGCTTGAGCGATGCCGAAGTCAAAGCGCGCATTCCTGAACTGCTCGAATTCGCCAGCCTGGGCAGCAAGGCCGATGCCCGCATCGCCACACTTTCCGGCGGCATGAAGCGGCGCCTGACCTTGGCCCGTGCGCTGGTCAATAACCCGGATATCGTCTTTCTCGATGAACCAACGACTGGCCTTGATCCGCAAGCCCGCCATCTGATCTGGGAGCGCTTGAAGCAACTCAAATCAGCCGGCAAGACACTGATTCTTACCACCCACTTCATGGACGAAGCCGAGCGCCTGTGTGACCGCCTGATCGTTATTGACCACGGAAAAAAGATCACTGAAGGCAGCCCGCGCCAATTAATTGCCGAGCACATTGAGCCACAGGTGATCGAGGTTTTCGACGAAGCCAGCCGCAACCTGCCGGCCTTTGTTGAAGCCAATCGCCATCTGGCGGAGCGCGTTGAACTGAGTGGCGAAACGGCCTTCTTCTATTGCCGCGAACCGCAGGCCCTGCTGGCCAAACTGGCCGCTGCCGAAGGCTTGCGCTACGTACATCGCGCCTCGAATCTGGAAGACGTATTTATCAAATTGACCGGGCGTGAACTGCGCGACTGAACCATTCACGCTGCCTTGTGAGCAGCGCGATTTTGTCGAGTGGCGCAAAGGGCGCAGCGAATTTGCCGTCTGGGCGATTGATCTCAATCAGCCGGATTTGGTCGCGCTCAGCGCGCAATACCGGAATCACTTACAGCATTTTCTGCTCGCCGATTATGTACGCCAGCCGCACATCACCGTGCAGATTGCCGGCTTTCCTGGTGTCACCGCCAACCTTGCAGACGAATTTACCCCGCAGCAAATGCAGGCGCAGATCGCACGTCTGATGGCGATCAAACAAGCGCCATTTACTATCGAGGTGGCCGGTGTAGACAGTTTTACATCGGCGGCTTATTTCACGGTAAATGATAGCTCTGGCGGCATTGCCAGAGTTCGGCAGGCTTTGGCCTGTGCTGGCGATGACGACTTTCCCTATACCCCGCATGTCACCATTGGCCTTTATCGGTCGGTTTTTTCAATGGCTAAGGTGATGCGTGATTTGTCGGCGGGTCCGACCTTTCCCCCACTGCAACTGACGATCAGCAAAATTTCACTACTGACATATCAGGCTGCAGTGATTGGTGGGGTGCTTTCGCCACTGATTGAGTTTGATTTGACCAAACAGCAACTTGTTACGGTCAACCGCCAAAATCAGCCAAAAAATTAACCGGAATTGTGCCGTGCCTGTCTTTGCACCAATCCACTTGAATTGGTCGCCCCCGGTTTATCACGTCCCTGCAACAACCCTTGCAGACAAGCGGGATTAGCCCGCGCACCACTCGCTAAATAATCGGCGAGCAAGGACTGGCGGACGCTTTCTACTTCCTGCCCGATTTCGCTCAGATAGGCGAATAGCTGATCGACTAGATTTTCCGGCGTCAGGCCACTGGTTTTACCGGTCCTTTGCCAGAGCCAGTCGGTAAAGGCGAGAAATGCGGCAAAGGGTGAAGGGCCGACGAGGAATAGTGGCAGCGTTTGTTTGAACCGTCCGGAGTTGGCCAGCAGATCCCAATAGCGCGCCAGCCGTGTGAAGCGTTGCATTGTGGCCGCATCGACGGCATCGGTTTGCTGTACGGTATAAGGTGCCTGTGCGTCGTAAAGCATGCCGTAATTTTCGCTATGACGCGCAATCGGTGTGCCGCGCAAACGCTTGAGAACACCGAGTTGAATTTCATCAGCGCCCAAGGCATAAAGCCGGTCAAACCCTTCGCCGAAACTGGCCAACGTTTCACCGGGTAGGCCGAAAATCAGGTCGGTGTGCAGGTGGGCGTGGCTGTGTTTGACCAGCCAATCGACATTCGCACAACTTTTCTCGTTGTCCTGACGCCGCGAAATCCGTTGTTGCACCTCGGGATTGAAGGTCTGGATGCCGATTTCAAACTGTAACAAGCCGGGCGGAAAGCGGGAGATCATCTCCTTCAGGCGATCCGGCAAATGATCGGGGATGACCTCGAAATGCAGGAATAAATCAGCGGTCAGGCGCTCAAGGAAAAATTCTAGAATTTGCAGCGAACTGTCGATTTTCAAATTGAAGGTACGGTCGACAAACTTGAAATTACGCGCCCCGCGTTGATATAGCCCATCCAGTGCAGCGAGAAATTGTGTCAGATCGAAGGCCCAGGCGGTCTTGTCGAGCGCACTCAGACAAAACTCGCATTTGAACGGGCAACCGCGCGATGCTTCGACATAAAGCAGCCGATGCGCCAGATCGTCGGCGCTGTATTCAGCGTAGGGCAAATTGATTTCATCCAGCCCCGCCTGCTCGCCGGGGATCACCTTCATCAGGGGTTGCGGCCCGTGCAGCAAGGCGCGGCAGAGTTTGGGGAAACTCACATCGCCCCAGCCGGTGATCAGATGATCGGCTAGTCGGACGATTTCCTGATTTTCCCATTCGTAGCTGACTTCCGGCCCGCCGAGAATAATTCTCAGACTCGGGCGAATCTCCTTGAGCAGGCGTACCAGCTCGGTAGTCGGCCCGGTATTCCAGATATAAACGCCAAAACCGATGATTTGCGTCGCTCCGGCGACTGGTACTCCGAGTTCGGCGAGCAGCGCCTCGGCAATCTCGTGCACCGGACGGGCAATGGTGAACTCGCGCAGGGCGGTTTGCGAACGCAAATCCTCCCCGCCGTGGCGTGCCATGTTGGCGAGCAAATAGCGCAAGCCAAGCGAAGCGTGAATGTATTTGGCGTTAAGCGTGCAGAGAATGATGGCGGGTGTCGTCAGCGGCATCCCGCTATTTTGACACCCTCCCGGCACTTGCCGTTTAAATCACCAGTTGCGTACCGAGTTCGACGACGCGATTGGTCGGAATCTTGAAGAACTCCGTTGCGCTGGTTGCATTCTTCGACATCAACCCAAACAGGCGCGCACGCCAGGGTGCGATCTTGCGTGTGAAAGTTGGGACGATGGTTTCGCGCGAGAGATAAAAGGTGGTTTCCATGATGTCAAAACTCTCGCCGAAGCGGTCGCAGTGCTCCAGCGCTCGCGGAATGTCCGGATCTTCCATGAAGCCATAGCGGATCACCAGACGCAGAAAGCCCTTGCCCATGTGGTGCAAGTACATGCGGTCCAGTTCGTTGACATAGGGCGTGTCGGTGGTTTGCACGGTGACCAGGGCGACTCGTTCATGCAGTACCTGATTGTGTTTCAGGTTGTGCAGCAGCGCGGCGGGGACGCCTTCTTTCGAGCCGGTCATGAAGACAGCAGTGCCATTGACGCGGTGTACGTCGTCAATGGCCATCAGGAAATCGTCCATCGGAATGCTTTGCTTGGTCATTTCATCGCTGACCAGACGGCGGCCGAGGCGCCAGGTGGTGAGTACGGTAAAGGAAACCAGCGCCATCGCTATCGGGAACCAGCCGCCTTCAGGAATTTTGATCGCGTTGGCCGAGAAGAAGGCAATATCGACGATCAGCAGTGAGCCGGCGACAAGCGCCACGGTCAGTTTGCTCCAGCGCCACATCAGGGCCATGACGAAAGCAACCAGGATGGTGTCGATAAGCATCGTGCCGGTGACGGCAATACCGTAGGCGGCGGCAAGGTTGGAGGAGTTCTTGAAGCCGATCACCAGCGCGACGACCGCCAGATACAGGGTCCAGTTGGTGAAGGGTACGTAAATTTGCCCTTGTTCCTTGCCCGAGGTATGCACAATCAGCATGCGCGGCAAAAAGCCCATTTGTACGGACTGGCGGGCGACAGAGAAGGCGCCGGATATTACTGCCTGTGAGGCGATGACGGTGGCCAGGGTGGCCAGAATCAGCATCGGAATCAAGGCCCAGTCAGGCCCAAGATGGAAGAAAGGATTTTGGATCGATGCAGGTTCGTGCAAAAGCAGCGCACCTTGTCCAAAGTAATTAAGAACCAGCGCCGGCATGACAAAACCAAACCAGGCCAGGCGGATCGGCAGGCGGCCAAAATGGCCCATATCGGTATAAAGCGCTTCGCCACCGGTTACTGCCAGCACGACTGAACCAAGCGCCAAAAAGGCTAATCCGGTGTGCGAGAGTATGAAATCAATAGCGTAGATCGGGTTGAGCGCGAGCAACACACTGGGGTTTTTTGCTATTTCGAGTGTCCCGAGTATGCCCAGCACCGCGAACCAACCAATCATGACCGGACCAAAAAACATGCCAACCGCACTGGTGCCGCGCTTCTGAATGAAGAACAGGCCGGTCAGTACGACCAGAGTGATTGGCACAACATAGGGTTTGAGTGCCGGCGTGACCAGTTCCAGCCCCTCAACGGCGGAAAGCACCGAGATTGCCGGGGTGATCATGCTGTCGCCATAGAACAGCGCAGCAGCAAAGATACCGAGGACGGTGATCATCCACGTCATGCCGGAATTTTTGGCACGTTCGGTGACCAGCGCCAGCAAGGCCAGTGAACCGCCCTCGCCCTTGTTGTCGGCGCGCATGATGATGGCGACGTACTTGATGGTGACCAAAACAATGATCGACCAGAAAATCATCGAGAGGATGCCGAGAATGTTTTCAGGCGTTACCGGAATCGGATGGTGGCCGTTGAAAATTTCTTTGAGGGCATAAAGCGGGCTGGTTCCAATGTCGCCAAAGACGACGCCAATCGCGCCGAGTGTCAGCGCGGGCAAGGCTTGCCGAGAATGCATAATTTCCCCTAGAGCGCCTGAGGCGCTTTTATTGAATTTTTGACTGTTCCTTCGACACCGGACTTGGCCGCCTGCCGAAGCCCTATAGCCTATTCCTGTTGCAGTGCACAGTAAACAGAATAGCTGCCCGGTAGCTGACGAATAGCATGCTTGTGTTGCCAGTTGGCGACGCGCTACGCGCTAAAATGGAGTCTCATTCTTTTTGTGCAGAGGCTGGTGATCACACCATGTCTTCATTTATTTTGCCGCTTGGCTGGCTACCGGTCTGGCGGCGCAATTTTCTTGTTTGGCGCAAGCTGGCCCTGCCCTCGATTCTCGGCAATCTGGCTGACCCGTTGATCTACATGCTCGGCCTCGGTTACGGGTTGGGTGCTTTGCTGCCGACTCTGGATGGCCAGCCTTATGTCGCATTTCTGGCGGCTGGTACTGTCTGTGCCTCAACGATGAACGCGGCGACTTTCGAGGCTTTGTACTCTTCATTTTCGCGGATGCATGTCCAGAAAACCTGGGATGCGATCCTCAACACCCCGCTGGGTTTGAATGATGTGGTGGCTGGCGAACTGTTCTGGGCGGCAACCAAATCGCTATTTTCTGGTGCCGCGATACTGGTGGTAATTACCGCGCTAGGCTTGACGCATGGCCCGCTAGTGCTTTGGGCGCTGCCGGCTATCGTTTTGACCGGTCTAGCTTTCGCAGCGCTGGGTTTGATCTGGAATGCGCTGGCGCCTTCCTACGATTTTTTCATGTACTACTTCACACTGTTCATTACGCCGATGACGCTGATTTCCGGTGTTTTCTTCCCGACCGAGCAATTACCCGGCTGGTTGGCGACGATTGGCGCGGCGCTGCCGTTAGCGCAAGGCGTGGCACTGGTTCGCCCGCTTTTGGCTGGTCAGGTACCGGCAGATAGCTGGCTGCATATTGGCATTCTGCTGGTGACGACAGCAATTGCCTTCACGATTGCGCTGCGTCTGACGCGCCGCCGCCTGCTCAAGTAAAATTACGCGATGGAAACCCTGCTGATTCTGACCAATTGCCCCGACGAAGAAAGTGCGAATGCCATCGCACTGGCGCTGGTTGAGTCCAAACTGGCGGCCTGCGTCAATATTTTGCCGCGCGTGCAGTCGATTTATCGCTGGCAGGGCGTTGTCGAGTCGGCCACAGAAATTCCGCTGTTTATCAAGTCGACCGTAACTAATTACCCGGCGCTTGAAGCCGCTATCCGCGAACGCCACCCCTACGATGTGCCGGAAATTATTGCTCTGCCTATTCAAGCCGGTTTGCCGGCTTACTTGAACTGGGTCGCAGCGGAAACAGTCCAATCATGATGCGCAGTTTGTTTTTTCTTCTCACTTTGTTGGTTTCGTTGGCGCATGCCGAGGATTTTCTTGATCCCATGGTTGCGTTCAAGCCCTCGGCGCGTGCGCTGGATGGGCAGACGATAGAAGTCAGCTACGACATCGCCAAAGGCTATTACCTGTACCGCGACAAGTTCAAGTTTGCGCTTGAAGGTGAAGCGGCTGGCTTGGGCGTTGCTCAGATACCCAAAGGCAAAGAAAAGGATGACGAAAATTTTGGCAAGGTTGAGGTTTATTACAAAACGGTCGTGATCCGCTTGCCGGTGGCGCGTAATGCTTCCGGCCCCTTGCAACTTAATCTCAATGTGACCTCGCAGGGTTGTGCCGATGCCGGTGTGTGTTACCCGCCGCAGAGCCAGCCGCTCAGTCTTGATTTGCCCGATCCGGCGAGTATGCCGGCGGCGGCTTCGACAAATGTCAGTGTCGACGGTGATGAAAGCGGAAAAATTGCAGGTGCGCTCAAAAACGCCGGTTTCTGGGGCAATCTAGCCTTTTTCTTCATCGCTGGCCTTGGTTTGTCGCTGACACCCTGCGTTTTCCCGATGATTCCCATCCTTTCCGGCATCATTGCTGGTCAGGGTCACAAAATTTCGCGTGGTCGCGGCTTTGCCTTGTCGCTGGCTTACGTGCTGGGCATGGCGGTGACTTATGCCGCTGCCGGTGTCGCTGCCGGCATGACCGGCACCCTACTTTCTGCTGCTCTGCAAAGCCCGTGGGTACTAGGTGCATTTGCGCTGGTTTTTGTCGTGCTGTCGTTTTCGATGTTCGGTTTTTACGAATTGCAGTTGCCGACTTCGCTGCAAAGCAAGTTGTCTGAAGAGTCCGGCCACCTGCAGGGTGGGCGCGGCATTGGCGTCTTCGCCATGGGTGCCCTCTCGGCCCTGATCGTCGGCCCCTGCGTTGCGGCGCCGTTGGCCGGAGCATTGCTCTATATCGGCCAGACCGGCGATGCGGTTCTAGGCGGTACGGCCTTGTTTGTTATGGCCTTGGGTATGGGTGTTCCGCTGCTGATTGTCGGCCTTTCCGCTGGTACGCTGCTGCCACGCGCGGGTGCCTGGATGGAAGCGGTGAAAAAGGGTTTTGGCTTGTTGTTGCTGGCGACTGCAGTCTGGCTGGTTTCGCCAGTGATTCCGGCGGTGGTGCAGATGTTGGCCTGGGCGGCATTGCTGATCATTCCAGCGATCTACCTACATGCGCTTGATCCGCTGCCCTCGAATGCAAGAGGCTGGCAGCGTTTCTGGAAAGGCATCGGTATTGTCATGTTGTTGACCGGCGCCGCGCTGCTGATTGGTGCGCTGGCCGGTAGTCGTGATCCACTGCAGCCGTTGGCCGGGTTGCGTGGTCAGGCAATGGCGGCAGAAAACAAGAAGCTTCCGTTCGAGCCGGTGGTATCGCTGAGCGATCTCGAGGCTAAAGTGATGGCTGCCGGTCAGCCGGTCATGCTCGATTTTTACGCGGATTGGTGTGTTTCCTGCAAGGAAATGGAGCGGTTTACCTTTTCAGACCCGGCAGTTCAGGCCAAACTGGCTGGTTTCAAGCTTTTAAAAGCCGATGTCACGGCGAATAGTGCGAATGACAAGGCATTATTGGCGCGTTTTGGTCTGTTTGGGCCGCCAGGAATCTTGTTTTTTGACAAATACGGTAAGGAAAACAAGGCAGTTCGGGTTGTAGGCTTCATGCCTGCCGCTGATTTCATTCAAACCCTGAATAAAACCCAGTAAATCACGCACTAACTTTTGTAAAAATAAGGGCTTGGGCTAAAATAGTGCGCACTATGGAATCACTTGGCCTTATTCGAGAATTTCTCCAGGACCGTCTTGGCGTTGCGCCAGACTTGGTCGTTTCCGACGCACAGCTCGATACTTTGGGCGTGGATTCGTTAATGATGCTTGAGTTGATGTTTGAATTCGAGGATCGTTTCGGCATCACGCTCTCCAAAGATCTGAAAAGCCCCCAAACCGTTGGCGAGATGGTGGCGCTGATGGATCAGTTACGCAGCGAACAAAGCTGAGCCATGAGCCAGCGGCGGGTTGCGATTACCGGGCTGGGCTTGATCAGTCCCTATGGTGGCGATCTGCCGGATTTTTTTGCGCGCCTGCTGGCGGGTGAATCGGCTGTCCACTTTCTGCGTACTGACGACATTCCCCGTCCACTGACCATTCCCTTTGTCAGCTGCCCGAACTTTGATGTCGATGGCGTTCTTGGTCGGCCGCTGGCCAGCACGATGGACCGCTTTGCCCAATTGGGTACGGCTGCCGCTTTTGCTGCCTGGGCTGATGCCGGATTGACTCGCGGTCAACCGGCAGAAAACCGTGAAAATTGGGGTGTTGCCTGGGGTACAGCACTTGGTGGTACCTTGGCGTATGAAAAAGGTTATCGCGAACTTTGGCAAAAAGGTCGCGAACGGGTTTCGCCGCTGTCCGTCATTCTTGGCATGAACAACGCTGCCAATGCCCACATTTCGATTCAGCTCGGTCTCGGTGGCGTCAGCATGAGCCATACGGTGGCCTGTGCATCATCGGCGATTGCAATTGGTGAAGCATTCCGTCGTGTACGTAGCGGCGAAGCACCGGTAATGCTGACCGGCGGTTCCGATGCGCCGCAGGCTTATGGTGTGGCGCGCGCCTGGGAGGCCTTGCGGGTCATGGCGACGGGCGATGAAACGACCTCGCCACAAGCCTGCCGCCCGTTCAGTGCAGATCGTAATGGGTTAGTTCTCGGTGAAGGTGGTGCTGCCCTGGTGCTCGAAGATTGGGACCATGCCCTTGCTCGTGGAGCAACAATCCTCGCTGAAATGGTTGGCTACGGTACTAGTTGTGATCACAGCCATCTGGTGCGCCCGGAAGCGACCGGGCAGGAGCGCGCATTGAATGCTGCCTTGGCTGACGGTGGCCTGTGCATCGCTGACGTTGATTACGTCAACGCCCATGGAACGGCCACTGCCGAAGGTGATCCGGTTGAAGTTGCTGCACTTAAACTGGTCTTTGGTGAGCAAGCCGGCCGATTGGCTGTCAGTGCGACCAAGTCGATGCATGGTCACCTGTTAGGTGCTGCGGGTGCCATTGAGGCCATTGTGACGGTCATGGCTTTGCGCGAACAGTCGATTCCACCGACGGCACATTTGCAGGAAATCGAACCTGCTTGTCTTGGTGTTGATCATGTGACCAGCGCACGGCGAGATGTGCCGGTGCGTGCCGCGCTTTCTAATTCCGTTGCTTTTGGCGGCAGTAATGCGGTACTCGCATTCCGTGCTGTCGCTCGTTAAATCTACGGAAATCTAGTCATGTCTGATGCTATTTCACCGGAAGTCATTGAGACTTTATTGCCGGAAGTTGCTGAATTGATTATTTCGGCACTCAATCTCGAAATGACTACGGAAGAAATCGAGCCTGATGCTCCCTTGTTTGGTGAAGGACTTGGCCTCGATTCAATCGATATTCTTGAATTGGCGCTGGTCATTTCCAAGCGTTACGGCTTCCAGTTACGTTCAGACAACGAAGATAACACCCGTATTTTTTCTTCCTTGCGCACTTTGGCTGCCCATATCGCTTCGTCACGGACAAAATGACCGGACTGACCCCGGCCGCCATTCTGCGCGGACTCGCCGTCGGGGTGCTGGTGCTTGCCTGGGCCGCGCTGGCCCATTTTGGCAGCGCCGGTGATGGCACTTCTGATTTTGCTGCCGCATTAGCCTGTGCACCTTTGGTAGCGATTGTGATTATCCTGCTTTGGCGGGTGAGCAATCCACTGTGGATGATTGTGGGCGGGTTGGGGGTACTTGGTCTGGTTGCCTGGATTTGGCCGACTTTGCGCCAGAATGTTGCCCTGCTTTACTTCATTCAACATTTCGGTACCAATCTGGCGCTCGGCATCCTTTTTGGGCGCACTTTGTTAAGTGGGCGTCAGTCCTTGGTCACCCATTTCGCTTTGCTTGCGCACAACGGAAAGATTTCTCCCGCCAAGGAACGTTACACGCGCTCTGTGACTGTCGCCTGGACCTGCTTTTTCTTCGTCATGGCGAGCGTTTCGGCATTGCTGTTTTTCTTTGCTCCGGCGGCCATTTGGTCGGCTTTTGCCAATTTGCTCAGTATTCTGCTGATCATTCTAATGTTTGCGGTTGAGCATATTGTCCGTCTGCGCGTCTTGCCACCGGAAGATCAATCAAGCATGGCAGATACGATCCGCGGTTATCGTCTTTCGACCCGCCGTCGTACTGAACACCGATGAACCTTATTCCGCTACTCGGCCACACCAGCCTCGACGATATTTTTGCTTTTTGCCCAAGCGGTACGGTGCGAGTGCGTGATTTTCTGGCGGATGTTGAAGCACTGGCCGCCATACTACCCGCAGGTCGGCATCAGCTTAATGTTTGTCAGGATCGCTATCGTTTCACAGTTGGTCTTGCTGCCGGATTGCTGAGTGGAAAAACCAGCCTGCAGCCTGCTTCGCAATCGTCTGAAACATTACGTCAGATAAAAACAGCCTGTCCGGATGTCTATTGCCTGTGTGACAGTGATTTTGACAATCTTGATTTACCACGCCTTGATTTTCCAGAAGTGGTTTCGGTCAACACCGAAAAAGTCGCAAAAATTCCAACGATTCCTGCTGACTTTGAGGCAGTTCAGCTATTTACCTCCGGCTCGACCGGCACCCCGGTTGCCCATGTAAAAACCTGGGGGCTGCTGGTTCTTAACGGGCGTGCCGAAGCACAGCGCCTCGGTTTGCTGGAACAACCACACAGCATCATTGGCACTGTGCCGGCGCAACATAGCTACGGGTTTGAATCGACGGTGTTGCTCGCCCTGCATGGCAATTCGCCTTTCTGGTCAGGTAAACCGTTTTATCCGCAGGATATTGTCAGCGCGCTCAATGCGGTGCCACCGCCGCGCCTGCTGGTCAGTACGCCTTTCCATTTGTCTGCATTGATTGCTGCAGGGCTCGATTTGCCAGCCATCGACATGCTGCTTTCGGCGACAGCGCCGCTTTCCCAACAATTGGCCGACGCTGCGGAAACTTGCTGCAAAGCCCCTCTTTTCGAGATCTACGGTTCGACGGAAAGTGGTCAGCTGGCTAGCCGTCGGACGACGGCTGATTTAGCCTGGGAACTGTTGCCCGGCGTGCGTCTTGAGCAGGCTGATGAGCAAACCATTGCCTGCGGTGGCCATGTTGAAGGCCATGTACCATTGTCCGACGTGATTGAAATCCTGCCGGATGGGCGTTTTCTGCTGCATGGGCGCCATGCCGACCTGATCAACATTGCTGGCAAACGGACTTCATTGGCCTATCTGAATCATCAGATTGCTGCCATTCCCGGTGTGATCGACGCGGCCTTTTTCCTGCCGGATAGCGAAGCGGTGGATGGGATTACCCGTCTTTGTGCCTTTGTCGTTGCACCCGGTATGAACAGCCGGCAATTGCTGGCTGAACTACGACCGCGCATCGACTCGATCTTCCTGCCGCGCCCGCTGGTCTTGCTTGACCAATTGCCGCGGAATGCAACCGGCAAACTGCCACGCAATCATTTGCAGGTTCTTTTTGCCGAGAAGGTAGCGCATGTCGAGCGCTGAGTTCATCTGGCAGGTTCCAGCGAATCACCCGGCATTTGCCGGCCATTTTCCTGGGAACCCGATTGTGCCCGGTGTGGTTTTGCTCGATCAGGCGATTTTGTTTGCCGAAAAATTTCTCGCGAATCCGGCGCTGAATTGGCAGGTCGGCAATGCAAAATTCCTCAGCCCTGTTCTGCCGGGAGAGGTGCTTACTTACGCTTTGAATCAAAAGCCAAGCGGGGCCGTCTCTTTTGTTGCGCTAGCTGCGGGGCGCACGGTAGCGTCCGGTAGCCTGACACCACCAGCCACCGCATGAGCCAATCTGCACCGCCCAGTTGGTTGCGTCAGGCAGAGCGCAGCAATAACGCCATTCTCAAATTGATGGTCTGGATTTCGCTGACCCTGGGTCGCGGCATCAGCCGTATCGTCCTGTTCGGCATTGCGCTTTACTTTGTCCTGTTTTCACCCAAGGCACGGCGTGCCAGTCGCAAATATCTGCATCGTGCGCTGGGTCGCTGGGCGGAATGGTCGGATGGCTTTCGCCACGTGTTGTACTTTTCCAGCACGGTGCACGACCGGATTTACCTGCTAAATGATCGATTCGATCTCTTTGATATTGAAATCTTTGGTACTGAAGCCTTGCACGCTTCACTCGATCAACAGCCCGGCGCTCTGCTCATCGGTGCCCATCTGGGCAGCTTTGAAGTGCTGCGTGCAGCCGGGCGCGGCAAGGCCGGCCTGAAAATCGCCATGCTGATGTATGAGGAAAATGCCCGCAAGATCAATTCAGCACTTGAGGCAATCAATCCGGCGGCAACCGAAGACATCATTGCGCTGGGCAAGCTGGATTCGATGCTTGAAGCACGTGACAAGCTCGATCAAGGCTACCTGGTCGGCATGCTGGCGGACCGCGCCTTGGGAAATGACGTGACGGTCGACCATGATTTTCTTGGCGAGGCTGCTCCTTTTCCGCTTGGCCCTTTCCGCATGGCGGCCATGTTGCGCCGCCCGGTGTTTTTCATGACCGGCCTTTATCTGGGCGGTAATCGCTACCAGATTCATTTTGAGCAACTAGCTGATTTTTCCATTACGTCACGCGCAGAACGCGATGCGGCAATTGCTGCGGCGCAGCAGCATTATGTTGAGCGTTTGAAGCATTTCTGTCGGCTTGCGCCCTATAACTGGTTCAATTTTTTCGATTTCTGGCAGAAAAAATCATGAAACGACTGATTGCTGGCCTCTTGCTCACTGTCGCCCTGCCCGCCTTTGCCGCTTTCGATGTCGGGCAGTTGATGAATGAATTGGCTAAACACAAAGGCGGCAAAGCGAAATTTGTTGAGAAGAAAACCATATCCCTGCTTGACAAGCCAGTGGTGTCGACCGGTGAAATGTCCTACATCGCCCCCGGCTATCTTGAAAAACACACACTGACGCCGAAGCCGGAAATCCTGATTCTCGACAAGGACATGCTCAGCATCGAACGTGACAAGCAAAAACTCAGCATCAACCTGAGCAATCAGCCCGAAGCGCTGGCTTTCATCGACAGCATACGCGGCACCCTGACTGGCAACCGTGCCGCGCTTGAGAAAAATTATGGCCTTTATTTGTCTGGCACTTCGGACAAGTGGGTGCTCACGTTGCTACCCAGCGAACAAAAGATTGCCGCCCTGGTTTTGCGCATTGTGGTCAGTGGCAGCAAGAACCAGATTCGCAGCATCGAATACCTGCAAGCGGATGGCGACCGCTCGCTGATGACCATTGAGCCGCTAGAAACCAAGTGAAACTGACGGCTGGCCGTACCTTCCTGCTCTGGTTACTGGCCATGCTGGTCGGCGCTGCTATTGTCTGGAATAGCCGGTTTACGGCTGATATGTCTTTCTTCCTGCCGGCGCATCCGACGGCGGAACAGCAGGTTTTGGTCGATCAATTAAAGGAAGGCGTCGTTTCGCGCTTGTTGATGGTCGCCATCGAAGGCGGCGACGAAAAACAACGCGCCACCCTTTCGCGAGCCTTGCGTGGTCGACTGGAAAAATTGCCCGATTTTGTTTCGGTACAAAATGGCGAGGCGGGAAGTCAGACGGTGGATCGCGATTTCCTGTTCAAACATCGCTACCTGCTGAGTTCGGCAATCAATGCCGAAAGGTTTACGGTCGACGGCCTGAAAGCCGCCATTTTTAACAGCATCGACCTGCTCGCTTCGCCGGCCGGCATGATGCTTAAACCCTTGCTGACCCGTGACCCCACCGGCGAGTTGCTGGAACTGCTGGGTGGCCTGAATGCCGGTGCCCAGCCGAATAGCCGCGAAGGTGTCTGGGCCTCGCGTGATGGCGAGCGCGCCATGCTGCTGGTGCAAACCAAAGCACTCGGTTCAGATACGGATGGGCAGGAACAGGCGATCAATGCGATTCGCAGCCATTTTGCAGAGGCCGGATTTGCCGATGCCAAACTCCAGATTTCCGGCCCCGGTCTGTTCGCTGTAAATTCACGGGCGACGATCAAGGAAGAAGTCAGCCGCCTGTCGCTGATCAGTACCGTGGCGATCATTGCCGTGCTGCTCTTTGTTTATCGTTCTTTCAAGCTACTGACGCTGGGCATGTTGCCGGTGGTTTCCGGCGCACTGGCCGGCGTGGTTGCCGTCAGTCTGGCTTATGGCACGGTGTTTGGCATTACCGTCGGCTTTGGTTCGGCGCTGATCGGCGAGGCGGTCGATTACTCGATCTATTACTTCGTGCAATCCGGACGCAGCGGGGTCGAGGTTTGGCGCGAACGCTTCTGGCCGACGATTCGGCTCGGTGTAATGACTTCCGTGTTCGGCTTTGGCGCGCTGCTGTTTTCCGGTTTCCCCGGCCTCTCACAACTTGGCTTGTATGCCTTGAGCGGCGTGCTGACGGCGGCACTGGTTACTCGATTTATCCTGCCGCGCCTCAGCGGAACAGCCCCGAAAATGCGTGATCTGACGCCGCTTGGTCGCGCGCTCGAAAAGACCATTCATGCCTTGCACGGCTTGCGCTGGCCGGTTGCTGCCCTGGCGCTTGCCGCCGCTGCACTGCTGTTTGCGCAACGTGACGGCCTGTGGAACCCCGAACTTTCGGCGCTCAGCCCGGTAAGCAAGGCTGATCAGGCAATCGACATGGCTTTGCGCGCCGACATTGGCGCACCGGATTCCCGCTATCTGGTGGTGATCAATGCGGCAGATCAAGAAGCGGCATTACTGGCGGCTGAAAAAGTCGGACAGCAACTTGATCGTCTGGTTGCCAGTAACCAGATTGGCGGTTACGACAGCCCGGCGCGTTTCCTGCCCAGCACTTCGAGCCAGAATGCGCGCCGGGCGAGTTTGCCGGCAGTTGATGAATTGCGCCAAAGACTGGATGCCGCCTTGCTTGATTCACCGCTTGCTGCCAATAAGCTCACGCCTTTTCTCAACGAGATTGCCAACGCCCGCCAGGCCCCGAATCTGCTGCGCGAAAACTTGAATGGCACCAGTCTCGCGCTCGCCGTTGATTCCTTGCTGCTGCCGCAGGCCAAGGGCTGGAGTGTGCTGCTGCCCTTGCGCCCAGGCGCAAAGGATATTGATGCTGCTGCAGTGCGTAGCGCGCTGGCTGGTTCCGATGCCTTGTTCATCGACATGAAGCTGGAGTTCAACAAGCTCTATAACGATTACCTGCACGAAGCCATGCTGCTTTCACTGGCCGGCCTGCTCGCCATCGTTGGCCTGCTGGCGGTGACCTTGCGTTCACCGCGCCGTCTGGCAGCCGTGCTGCTACCGCTGGTGCTCGCCGTGCTGATCGTGATCGCTGGCCTGCATCTGCTTGGCGAGCGTCTGCATCTGCTGCATCTAGTCGGGATGTTGTTGATCGTTGCGGTGGGTTCCAATTACGCCTTGTTCTTCGACCGCGCCGAGGGCCAGCATCAGCTTGATCCGGAAACACTGGCTTCAATGCTGGTCGCCAATCTGACGACGGCGATTGGCTTTGGCACCCTGGCTTTATCCAATGTGCCGGTCTTGCATGCCGTGGGTGTAACGGTCGGACCGGGTGCTATCCTCGCGCTGCTTTTCTCGGCCATTTTCGTTTCACGTGAAACCCGATCATGAGCCAACCACTACGTACTCTGCGCCAGTCGGTTGGCGCCTCGACCCTGATCATCCTGCTACCAGGTGCCTATATGACACCAGAAGATTATGAAAAATCAGGATTTTTTGCCGCTGTTAGCCAACGCAAGCTGGCGCTGGATGTTGTTACGGTCGACCTCGATTTAAGCCGGATTTCTGATGGCACTGCCTTGCCAGCCGTGCAGGCTGAAATCATTGAACCAGCACGGGCTCAGGGCTATACGAAAATCTGGCTGGGCGGCATCTCGCTCGGTGGCTTGCTGGCGCTTTGCCACAATGCCGATACGCCCAATCAGGTCGATGGTCTTTGCTTGCTTGCACCCTATCCGGGTAGCCGTCTGACGACCAATGCAATTGCCCGTGCTGGCGGCATGAAGCAATGGCAAGCCACACAGGAAGAACTCAACGATCCCGAATTTCGCGCCTGGCAATGGCTGCAAAATCCCCCACCGGAATTCCCGGTTTTCGTCGGTTACGGCAGTCAAGATCGCTTCGCCAGCGGCATGCAACAGATTGCCGAATGCTTCCCTTCGGCCTCGCGCCATGCCATTCCTGGTGGGCATGAATGGCCGGTCTGGCAAATTTTGTGGGAACATTTTCTCGACAGCGGATATCTTTCAGCCTGACATGCCGCACCCTTGGAAACCAACGCCCTTCATCAAGTTCTCGATTGCCATCCACGCGGCATCTGGTATCGGCTTGCTTGTTGCGCCGGCGGCCTGGCCATTGGCGTTGGGGGCGGTGGTGATAAATCAAATTATGCTCACGGTTGCCGGCCTCCTGCCGCGTTCAACGGTTCTTGGTGCCAATCTGAATCGCCTGACGCCCGCTGCCATTGCTCGTCGAGAAATTATCCTGACCATCGATGACGGACCCGACCCCGAAGTCACACCCCGCGTGCTGGATCTGCTGGATGCGGCGGGTGTCAAAGCCAGTTTTTTTTGCATTGGTCGATGTGTCGATCAGTATCCGGCGCTTTGTCGTGAAATCGTCGCACGCGGCCATAGCGTTGAAAACCACGGTAATTCGCACTCCTGGCTCTTTGCCGCCTTTGGCCCTGGCCGCATGAAAGCCGACATTAGCGCCGCCCAGCAAAAAATAAGTCAAATTGCTGGTCGACCGCCACAGTTCTTTCGGCCAACCGCTGGCTTACGCAACCCCATGCTCGACCCGGTCCTTTCCCGCCTCGATCTGAAGCTGGCTTCCTGGACACGCCGCCCCTACGATACCTACGAAGGCGATGTGCAGCGTATTTACGACCGGCTGGTTGAAAACCTTGCGCCCGGCGACATCCTGCTCTTGCACGATGGTCATTCCGCCCGCACGCCGAGCGGCGAGCCGGTTATCCTTGCTGTCCTGCCGCGCCTGCTACAAAAAATCAGCGAACTTCGCCTTAATCCCGTCACGCTTCCTGCTGCCCTGACATGACCTCCCGCTTCCTGCAAACCCTGCTTGATGACGCCAGTCGTCCATTCCGCTCCGGCGGTCACTTTGCCTATCACTACGCGCGCGGCAAACTATCTTCCGACTGCATTTTCCGCGAGTTGCTCAAGCGCGGCATCTTCCCGACCAAAGCGCATTTCCTTGACCTTGGCTGTGGCCAGGGCAGTCTGTTTGCCTGGTTGCTCGCGGCGCGCAATATCTACGAAAATGGCAACTGGCCGAATGATTGGTCAACGCCACCGAAACCGCTCAGCCTGCGCGGTTTCGAGTTAATGCAAAAAGATGTCGACCGCGCCGCTAAAGCTTTCGGTAAGGATCATCCGCTGGTTGATATTCGTCAGGGTGACATGTGCAAGGTGGATTATGGTCAGGCCGATGTCGTCACCATCCTTGATGCGCTGCACTATATTGATCACCTGCGCCAGAAAGATGTGCTCAAGCGCATCTACGCCGCCCTGCCCCCCGGCGGCCTTTTCCTTACCCGCGTTGGCGATGCCGGCGCCGGCCTGCCGTACCACATCTGCAACTGGGTCGATCATGCTGTGACCTTCATTCGTGGCCATCGTTTGCCGACGCTTTACAGCCGGCAGTTGGCGGAATGGATCGACCTGCTCAAAAACATCGGCTTCAAGGTTGAAACCATGCCGATGAGTGAAGGCAAACCCTTCGCCAACGTCATGCTGATTTGTCGGGTACCGCTGTGAATTCCTTGTTGATTGACCTGCTTATCCTGCTGCCTGGCACCGCCGTTCTTCTCTGGTTGTCGCGCAAGGCTTTGCGTCATCCGGGCGGGCATGGCTTTTACCGTTTTTTCGCCTGGGAGGGCATTCTTGCCCTTGTCGTGCTCAATCGTCAGCCCTGGGGCGAGCAACCTTTTTCGCCACACCAGATGGCCTCATGGTTGCTGATGTCGCTCAGTATCTATCTGGTCATTCGCGGCCATCGCGCCTTGCGTGATCAGGGTTTGGCCAGCACGGAACGGCAGGATGGTGCGCTTTACGAGTTTGAGAAAACCACGACGCTGGTCACCACCGGCATCTTCAAGCACATTCGCCACCCCATGTATGCCTCGCTGCTGTCCTTGGCCTGGGGCGCCTATTTTCAGGCCCCAAGCTTGCCGGGAACGGTCGTTGTCGGGCTGACCACGATGTTTTTGCTGCTCACTGCAAAAAGTGATGAAAGAGAATGTCTGGTCTATTTCGGCGAAGCCTACGCCGCCTACATGCAAAAAACGCGGGGCTTCATTCCCCATGTTTATTAGCCGGTGAAGACGCTTGCCGCACTCCTCTTAATCAGTTCTGTGCTGGCGGGCTGTTCGACAACCGGTGGCCCGGTTTCATCCGGCGGTTTGCCGCCTGATCTGAAAACATCACCGGATAAAGCTCCCGAGCCAGCACCGCTGACCGAGCGCGACATCCGCGCCATGGTTGCCCGACTGATTCCCGCCAACGTCAAGGATCGTGCTGGCTGGGCCAACGATCTGCAGACGGCATTCACCCATCTGGGCTTTCCGCATGTCCCGCAAATTTACTGTGCAGCGATTGCCGTCATCGAACAGGAGTCGAGCTTTCAGGCCGACCCAGTGGTTCCCGGTTTGCCTGACATCGTCTGGCGTGAACTGGAGCATCGCGGCAATAAGTACGGGATACCCAAACTGCTGATTTCGGCGGCGATGATCAAAAGTTCGCCGGACGGGCGTAGTTATAACCAGCGTATTGCTGCCCTGAAAACAGAGAAACAGCTCAATGCCCTGTTCGAAGACATGATTGCAGAACTGCCTGCTGGTAAACAGTTGTTTGCCGGATACAACCCGGTGCGCACCGGTGGCTCGATGCAGGTCAGCATTGAATTCGCCGAGCAGTTCAGCCGCGAGAAGCCCTATCCCTTTCCGTTGAATGGGACGATCCGCGACGAAGTCTTTACCCGGCGCGGCGGCCTTTATTTTGGCAGCGCGATATTGCTCGATTACCCGGCGCCCTACGACGATGTGGTTTATCGTTTTGCCGACTTCAATGCCGGGCGTTACAGCAGCCGCAATGCCGCTTTTCAGTCGGCGCTCGCCAAAGTGAGCGGAAAAACGCAGGTGCTTGATGGCGATTTGTTGCGTTATCAAGGCGGCAAAGCCATTGAGCAGCCCAGTTCGGTTGAAGCTGCCTTGCGCAGCCTGTCGCCGCAGTTACGCCTGAGCAACAGCGAAATCCGCCGCGACCTGCTACTCGAAAAATCGGCCAGCTTTGGCCAAAGTCCTTTGTTCGTCCGGCTTTTTGCCTTGGCCGACAAGAATGCCGGCCAGCCTTTGCCGCGCCAGGCAATGCCGCAAATTGACCTGAAAAGCCCAAAAATTTCACGCAAACTGACCACGGAATGGTTTGCCCGGCGTGTCGAAGGCCGTTATCGCACCTGTTTGACGCGGGGCGAAGGCAGCACCTAGCCGATTCATCCGGTTAAAATGGTCGCTTGATGAATTCGAGGCCCGCCGTGACCCCGCTGCTCCTTTCCAGCTATACCGCCACTACCTGTCTCGGCAGCGGGCTCGAAGCCACGCTGGCTGGCTTGCGCGACAACCGCAGCGGACTCAAACCCTGTGTTTTTGAAACCGTGACGCTCGATACCTGGATTGGCGAAGTGGTTGCGGTCGACGCCCAAAAACTGCCAAAAAATTTGATTCGCTTCGATTGTCGCAACAACCGCCTGGTCCAGCTTGGCCTTGAAGCAGATGGTTTTGCTGAACGTGTCCGGGAAGCCATCGCCCGCTACGGCAAAAGCCGCGTCGGTGTATTTCTCGGGACCAGTACCGCCGGTATTCTGCAAACCGAGCTGGCTTACCGCCGCTGCGATCCGGTCACTGGCGCTTTGCCGGAAGACTTCATTTACCGCAGTACCCACAACTCCTTCTCGCTGGCCGAATTCGCTCGCGAATATTTTGGTCTGGAAGGCCCGGCGATGGCGGTTTCCACCGCTTGCTCATCGAGCGCCAAAGTCTTTGCCGCCGCTGCGCGCCAATTGGCCTGCGGCACCATCGACGCAGCGATCGTTGGTGGTGTCGATACGCTGTGCCTGACCACGCTTTACGGCTTTGCCTCGCTGCAACTGACCTCGCCCGAACCCTGCCGCCCATACGATATGGCACGAAATGGCATTTCGGTCGGCGAAGGGGCCGCCTTTGCCCTGCTTGAACGGGTACCGGCCCAGCCGACGAGCGGTTCCGTTCTGCTGCTCGGCGTCGGTGAATCGAGCGATGCCTACCACATGTCCTCGCCGCACCCCGAAGGCCTTGGTGCCAGGTTGGCGATGGAGGCTGCCTTGCGCTCTGCTGGTTTGCCGGCCTCGGCAATCGACTACATCAACCTGCATGGCACCGCCACGCCAGCCAATGATGCGGCTGAAGGCAAGGCCGTCGTTGCGCTGTTCGGCGATCAGGTGCCTTGCAGTTCAACCAAGGGCGCCACCGGCCATACGCTGGGTGCGGCGGGTGCGGTTGAAGCGGTGATTTGCGCACTGGCAATGACCAACGATCTGTTGCCCGGCAGCCCGCATACCAAAACAAGAGATCCGGCGATCCCGCTCAACTATCAACTGATCAGCCGCAGCGGCAAAGTGCGCCATGCGCTGAGTAATTCCTTCGGCTTCGGCGGCAGCAATTGCAGCCTTGTTCTGGGAGTGACGCCATGATCCAGACCCCGCTCATGGCCTGGATTGAGGGCATCGGCTTTATCGCACCCGGCCTCAACGACTGGCCTGCCACCTGTGCTGTGTTGCGCGGCGAAGCAGCCTATGTCGCCGCCCCATCTCTCTTGCCGGCCCCCAGCATTCTGCCGGCCGCCGAGCGCCGCCGCGCCAGCCGTATCGTCAAACTTACTCTGGCTATCGGGCTGGAAGCCGCGGTCCATGCCGCGGCCGATGTCAGCCAGTTGGCCACCGTATTCACCGCCTCCGGCGCCGATGGTCACAACTGTCATGCCTTGTGCGAACAGCTGGCCACCGATGACCGCCTGATTTCGCCAACCCGTTTCCACAACTCGGTGCACAACGCCGCCGCTGGTTACTGGGGTATTGCCACCAAGTCGATGGCACCCTGTCAGGTGCTTTGCGCCTACGACGCCAGCTTTGGTGCCGGCCTGTTTGATGCGCTTGGGCAGGTGGTGGTTGATACCCAGCCGACCCTGCTCATCGCTTACGACAGCGAATACCCGGAACCGCTACACAGCAAACGCGATACCCCGGATTGTGCCGGCGTCGCCCTGCTCCTGACGCCGCAAAAGACCGCCCACTCATTGGCGCAGCTTACGTTACGGTCGACTGCCGAAAAGGCTCAAAAAATGGCTGACCCTGATTTGGAAAATCTGCGCACCGCCATTCCCGCCCTGCGCGTATTGCCGCTGCTGCAAATGCTGGCCAAGGGCGAATCAGGCACGGTTTGCCTCGATTATCTGGCGCCCATGCAGCTCAGCATTGATCTCAAACTGTGCTAGACCACACCTGGATCGCCGCCCACATTCCGCATCAGGGCGACATGTGCCTGCTGGATGCCGTGTTGGAATGGTCGGAATCAAGCATCACCTGCCGAGCCATCAGCCACACTCAACCGAACAATCCCCTGCGCGCCGCCGGTCGTCTCGGCGCTGCCAACGGTATCGAATACGCCGCCCAGGCCATGGCGGTCCACGGCGCCCTACTCGCCAATACAAGCGAGCAGCCACGTCAGGGTTACCTGACCAGCGTGCGCAGCGTTCAACTGCATGTCGCCCGGCTTGACGATCTACTTGGCGAACTCAAGGTGCAGGCTGAACGCTTGTCCGGCGACGCCAACAATATCCTCTACCAGTTTGCCGTCAGCCACGCTGAGCGCTGCCTGCTCGAAGGCCGCGCCGCCGTCGTGCTCGACGCCTCTGCCCTCAAGGAGTCACCGATATGAAACGTGCTCTCGTCACCGGCGGCAGCGGCGGTATTGGTGCCGCCATCTGCATGCGCTTGGCTGCTGACGGCCATCACGTCATCGTCCATGCCAATCGTAGCCGCGAGAAGGCTGAGGCCGTTGTCGCCAGCATTCTTGCCAATGGCGGCAGCGCTGAAGCCGTTGCCTTCGACATCACCGACCGCGCCGCCACCGCCTGCGCACTCGAAACCCTGGTTGAAGCGGGCGCCATCCAGATTCTGGTCAACAACGCCGGCATCCACGACGACGCCGTTTTCCCCGGCATGTCCGGTGCGCAATGGGATAGCGTGCTGGATGTCTCACTCAACGGCTTTTTCAACGTTACCCAGCCGCTGACCCTACCGATGCTCCGCACCCGCTGGGGGCGCATCATCACCATTTCCTCCATCGCCGGCATCACCGGCAATCGCGGCCAGGTCAATTATTCGGCGGCCAAGGGGGCGTTGCACGCGGCCACTAAATCGCTGGCACTGGAGCTGGCGAGCCGAAATGTTACGGTTAACGCCGTGGCACCGGGAATTATTGCCACCGACATGATCGAAGGCGCTTTCGATGGCGATGCCATCAAGAATCTGGTGCCGATGAAGCGCGCCGGCAAACCGGAAGAAGTCGCCGATCTGGTCGCCTTCCTCGCTTCAGACAAAGCCGCCTATATCTCCGGGCAGGTGATTTCGATCAACGGCGGGATGGTTTGAGACTGGGCCATGTTTTTTGGGTGACTAAAAGAGAAATGAGGGGTTAAAACCAAAAAATATTACGGTCAACGGCAAAAAATGGCTTATTTTTCGTTAAATTTGTAACGAACTGTTCAGGAAATATGGCTTTTTCAGATAATCCTCAGTGTTTGGGTGGAAGGATTAAAATGATGAGTCATCAACGAGTCGAGGTTTTCGATGTCCGTCAAATTCCTGCTGAGCAGTTTGCTTCTGCTCCTGTCTTGCCTGCCAGTCAAAGCCCAAGAACAAAACTTGCTGATTTACTGTGGTATCACCATGGTGCGGCCAATTACCGAGCTTTCGCGCCTTTTTGAGCAGCGTGAAAACATCCGCATCACGATTTCCCAAGGTGGTTCAGAAGATCTCTACCAGAGTGCAAAAAAGAGCCGGCAAGGCGACCTCTATTTGCCCGGAGAACCTACCTACCGCGCCAAACATCTCCCAGAGGGCCTGTTGGGTGATTACAAAGTAGTTGGTTACAACCAGATGGCGCTCTTCGTGCAAAAAGGCAATCCAAAACATCTCAAAGGCGACGCAAACGAATTGCTGCGCAAGGACGTTACCGTCATCATTGGCAATGCCGAGAGCGGCAGTGTCGGGCAGGAAACCAAGACAATGCTTGACAATGTCGGCATCTATCCAAAAGTTGTTGCAAAAGCCGCTTCACTGATGCCTGACTCGCGGGCGATTAACCTCGCCTTGAAACGGGGTGAAGCAGATGCCACCTTAAACTGGCGTGCCACCGCTTTCTTCCCAGACAATGCGACGCACGTTGAAGCGCTCAGCCTTGATCCAAAAATCGCCAAACCACAGGCCTTGCTTCTGAATCAGCTATCTTTTTCGAAAAATCCTGTCCTTGGTCGCAAGTTCATTGATTTTGTCGCGTCAGAAGAAGGTCAGTCGGTTTTCCGGAAACATGGATTCCTTGATAACAAGGCCGTTCGCTAAATACGTACATCGGTATGGAAAACCAACAGAGTCACGATACCAGTCGAGCAAGCCGGGCTCTGCTTATCCTGTTTTTTGTCGGTTTTTTAACCATTGTTGGTGTCAGCACGCTCATTTCCAGTTTGATCGATGATCTCAACCAAAAGAGCTCAAATGAACATGCTCGTCTTTTCATCGGTGAGCAGGTCGTCAATAGTATTCGTGACATCGAAAGCACCTTCTACCAGCTTGCACCAACCACCAATGAAGCAGCCCAAGCCCGGTTGATTCGACAGATACACGAAAAAACTGAAAAGCTGGAAAAAGACCTCCTCGTGTTGCAAAACGGCGGTGTGGTTTATCAGCGCATTGCGCTCAACATCGAAGGGCTGGATGAGATGGTGCGCGAGGTCAAATATTCGCCACCAAAAGACGATGATCGTTATGTCCTCGAAGCCATCGAAATTGGGCCTTATCTTGATCAATTAAGGCAGCGGGCGAAGGAACTGGGCAATTTGTTAGCCACCCGTGATGCCTGCCCGGAACAAGATATTCAATGTATAAAAATCAAAAGTCAGATTGTTAAAGCGCATTACAAAAGTATTCCGCCCTTTTTCTTCCGCCTTAACGAAAATGCCAATCGCCTGTTTTATGAAAGTAATAATCACCTACTTGAGTTGCAGGAGCGACTAGCCAAACAACAAAGTAATCTGAAAATGACGCAGGCCGGCGTCGTACTTCTGGTCATCTTTTCGGTCATGGGTCTCGGTATTTCCTTCATTCGTAAAATCAATGAAGCCCAGAAGGAGCTTCGCCTTGCCAAGGATCAGGCAGAAGCGGCCAGCATCGCCAAATCGCAGTTTCTGGCCAATATGAGTCACGAGATCAGGACGCCGATGAATGGCATCATCGGCATGACCGATCTTGTACTCGACACCACATTGAGTGATGAGCAACGCGATTATTTGAATATCGTTCAATCCTCCTCGGATGCTCTGCTTACGGTGATTAATGACATCCTCGATTTTTCAAAAATTGAGGCGGGCAAACTGACCATTGAAGCTATCCAGTTCGATCTGCCTCGCCTGGTTTCGGAAACCTTGCGCACGCTCTCCCTGCGCACGGAAGAGAAAGGTTTGGAGTTGATTTGTGACACTGCACACGACATTCCAAAGCAACTCCTCGGTGATCCTGGCCGTTTACGTCAAATTCTCCTCAATCTGATCGGCAATGCGATCAAATTCACCGAACATGGTGAAATTCTGCTACGTACGGAGCGCCGGCCTGGGGCGCCCGATGGCATGTGTCGCATTTACTTTGCGGTAAAAGATACCGGCATAGGTATCTCGCAAGACAAACAACAACTTATCTTCGAAGCTTTCTCGCAAGAGGATTCAAGCACCACCCGACGATTTGGCGGCACTGGCCTTGGCCTGTCGATCTCCAGCCGACTCGTTGAATTGATGCATGGACGAATCTGGGTAGATAGCGAACCCGGTCAGGGTAGTTGCTTCCAAATTGAAATAGATCTGCAAGAAATCGCAATCGCCGCAACACCAATGGAACTGGATTGCACCACCCTGGCAGGTAAATCGGCATTGATCGTAGATGACAACGCCACCAATCGGCAAGTTCTTGAAAACTGGCTGAGTCAATGGTCGTTGCAGGTTACGTCGGTAGCCAGTGGTCATGCCGCACTGGAAATGCTGAGCAAAGACGCGCAAAAATTTGATTTTGTATTACTCGATACCCAAATGCCTGACATGGATGGTTACACGCTTGCCAAGCGATTGCGTGAAACCGTAGCCCAGCTACCGCCGATGATCATGCTCACCTCTGCCGCCATGCGGGGGGATGCCGACCACTGTAAAGCCCTTGGGATCAGCGCCTACTTCCCTAAACCGGTGGCACCATTTGATTTGCGGCTTTCGCTTTGCCAATTGTCGAGCAATACCAAGACCTCAAACCCTCCCAGCGAATTGCTGACCCGGCACAAGCTGAGAGAAGCCCAGCGCTTGCTTGATGTCTTGCTGGTTGAAGACAACCTGGTCAATCAAAAGCTGGCCCTCGCGCTCTTGCAAAAGTGGGGGCACCGCGTCAGCTTAGCCAATAATGGTCAGGAAGCGCTCGATATTCTCGAAAACAAGCAATTTGACGTGATTTTCATGGACATGCAAATGCCGATCTTGGGCGGGCTTGATGCAACGCGCCTCTATCGCGCGCGAGAAAAGGAATTGGGCCGAGCACGCACGCCAATCATTGCGATGACTGCTAACGCCATGGAAAGTGATCGTGATGATTGCCTTGCCGCCGGTATGGATGATCACATTTCAAAGCCGATCAAGCTGGATATCCTGCTCGATTTTCTCGGCAAGCTGGGAAGCAAACTGAAAGAAACGCCGGAAGATCATGTTCGCGTAATCGCAGACTTCGATTACGCCGCTGCAATCAGCCGATCCGACCCGGAAATTGTTGAAATAATAGCCAGCGTGTTCCGTGAAACAGTGCCACAGGAACTGAAACAGCTACGTGCAGCGCTGACTGCTTCCAAAATGACCGATGGCGAACGAATTGCTCACACCTTGAAGGCGACTTTATCCACCTTCAATGCCAAACCTGCAGCTGATCTGGCCTGTGAAATAGAACAACAGTGCCAAATAGGCGACAGCAAGACGAGCCTTGAATTGATCGGCCTGCTTGAAGGGGAAGTTAACAAGTTGCTACGCCACATTCCTGATGGGGCTTCATGCTGAAGTGCAACGGCTTCAACAGATCAAAACACGTCGAATCTCATCAACACTCCCCGGACGCACAACTCGTCCAAGTTCTTCACCTTGCTTAACCAATACCAGCGTCGGCCAAAGTTTGACCCAGAATGATCGTCCCAGCCGCCTGCCGGGACCATCTTCAATTTTAATGTGCGGAAGATCGGGGTAATCAGCCAGCGCCTCAGCGATTATTGGCTGGGCGGCCTGACAGTGGCCGCACCAAGGGGCACCGAATTCGATCAATACGGGGTCGGCAAGCGCATCAATTTCAGCTCGGCTCGGTTCGCTTTCGGCGAAATTCAGGTTGTAGGCCATGTTTGTACTCAATCCGGCATTAATTGTTGCGGAAAATGATTTCCTTCATCCGCGCCAGTTTGGGAGCAACCAATGGCACTGTCAGCATTGTGCTGGCAATCGCCATCAGCAGCAGGGCGGTAAAGGCTTCGCTGGTGATGATCTGCTTGTCGAGCAGAATGTTGACGAAAATGATCATGATCAGGGCCTTGGTTTGCAGCAGCCAGCCGATGATACTCGCTTCGCCGGGCACCCATCTCAGCAACTTGCCGGCGATCTGGACACCGATCAGTTTGCCGGCAACCGAGGCGACCAGCAGTACGGCGGCTGCCACAAATACCGCCTCGCCGCCAACTGTCCAGTTGGTGCGCAGACCGGTGCTGAGGAAAAAAACCGGCATCATGACCAGTAAAACGTGGTGGCGCAGCAGGTCCATCTGTTCCTGATCAAACCATTCCGCCTCCATGATCGCACCGGCGAGGAAGGCGCCGACCATAAAATGCAGGCCGGCCCAATCGGCACCGAAGCTGCAGGCGGCGAGCCAGATCAGTGCGACATACCAGCGGTCACGTTCGGCCAACCGGAGCATGAGCCGGCGGTAGGCATAGCCGAAAACGGCGAAGGCTATCAGGAAGGCAACTTGTTTGCCGACCCGTTCCCAGTCCATCAAGATCAGCGCCAGCACACCCCAGATGGCGATATCGTCAAGGCTGGCGTAACGCAGGATGCGCTGGCCGATGGGCTGGCGCAACACTTCCAGCTTTTCCATGAGCAGGATCAGGATCGGCAAGGCGGTGACGGCACAGGCCATGCCAACGCCGAGCACAAATTGCCAGGTTAGCGCCTTCGGCCCCATCCAGCCGTCCTGGGTGAGCAGCCCGAGGGCGGCGATACAGCCGAAGAGCAAGGGCGTGCCGAGCGCCAGCCCGGCGGTAATCGTACTTTCGCGGCGATGCGCCCAGGCTTTGCGCAAATCGAGTTCGATGCCGGCAATGCAGACGAAAAGCATCACCGCCCACCAGGCGATGCCGTTGAGCGACTGGACAACGGCGGGGTTGAAAACGAATGCGTAGTAATCGGGATAGACGCGGCCAAGAATGCCCGGGCCAAGCAAAATGCCGGTGATGATCTGCACGACGACGAGTGGTGCGTAATAGTCAGTTTTGCCGACCCGCCAGATCAGGTAGGGTACGGTGAAAATGATCGTCATGGCGATCAGGAAAATTTCGGTGGTGTTCATTACTTAAGGGTAAGTGGATATCGGTTAAGCGTTTGGTTTGGCGCGGATTTTATTCCTATCAAATGACTTGTTACGGTCGACGGCCAAAATCGGCAGATTTTTCACGTAACTATCAAAAATGGCATTTGAGAATTCCTTGCGCAGAAGTACGAAACCGATATACTGTTTATATGAACAGTATTGTGCAAGTTGGCCGTGGATTGGGCGGCCGGCGTTAGCAGCAATTTTTGTTCCATCTCCGGCCCCTGTGCCATAATTGTGTCAAATTTCCGAGGTATTCCATGGACGACAACAAAACTAAAGCGCTCGCTGCAGCGCTGCAACAGATTGAAAAGCAGTTTGGCAAAGGCTCCATCATGAAAATGGGCGATGCTGAAATTGACGAAGGCATACAAGTGGTTTCCACTGGTTCGCTCGGGCTTGATATTGCTTTGGGCGTTGGTGGCCTGCCACGTGGCCGCGTTGTAGAAATCTACGGCCCGGAATCTTCCGGCAAGACCACGCTTTGTTTGCAGGTCATTGCTGAAATGCAAAAGCTGGGTGGCGTTGCCGCCTTTATCGACGCCGAGCACGCGCTTGACCCGCAATACGCACAAAAACTCGGGGTTAACGTCAATGACCTGCTGATTTCGCAGCCGGATACGGGTGAGCAGGCGCTTGAAATTTCCGACATGCTGGTGCGTTCTGCTTCGGTCGACATCATCGTCATCGACTCGGTTGCTGCGCTGACGCCGCGTGCCGAGATCGAAGGCGAAATGGGCGACCAGATGGTCGGCCTGCATGCCCGTTTGATGAGTCAGGCCCTGCGCAAGCTGACGGCAAATATCAAGAAGACCAACACGCTGGTTATTTTCATCAACCAGATCCGGATGAAAATCGGCGTCATGTTTGGTTCGCCGGAAACTACCACTGGTGGCAATGCGCTCAAGTTCTATGCCTCGGTTCGTCTTGATATTCGCCGCATCGGCGCGATCAAAAAGGGCGATGAAGTTGTCGGTAGCGAAACCCGTGTCAAGGTCGTCAAAAACAAGGTTGCACCGCCCTTCCGCGAAGCAATATTCGACATTCTTTACGGTGAAGGCATTTCCCGTCATGGTGAGATCGTTGAACTTGGTGTAGCCCACAAGTTGATCGACAAATCGGGTGCCTGGTATTCCTACAAGGGCGAAAAGATTGGTCAGGGCAAGGATAACTCCCGCGAGTTCCTGCGTTCGCATCCGGAAATTGCTCAGGAAATCGAGGCCCGCATCCGTGAGGCGGCAAGTACCGCCGTCATCAAGCCAACCAAATCGGTGGCCGATGCCTAATCTGCGAGTTCAAGCCCTGAAGCTTTTGACCCGGCGTGATTTCAGCCGGGTCGAGTTGAGGGCTAAACTCGCCGGTGAGGCCGAGACGGAAGATGAACTCGACGCCGTGCTCGACACCCTGCAAAGTGAGCGCCTGCTTTCCGATACGCGCTACGCCACTCAGCGTGTCATCGCGCGGGCGCGGCGTTTTGGGAATGCGCGCTTGAAACAGGATTTGCGCCAGCACGGTGTTGGCGACGAGGACATTGCTGTCGCCCTGCCGGAAGGCGGTGATGAAACTGAGCGTTGTCATGCCGTGTGGGCACGCAAGTTCGGTGAATTGCCGGCAACGCAGGAAGAGCGGGCAAAGCAGATGCGCTTTCTGCAATATCGTGGATTTTCCGCTGAGGCAATCAAGCAAACCATGCGCCGTGGAACGCGCGGAGTAGATGAATGAGCAATCCCGTCGCCATGCTTTCGGCCCACAACCTTAAAAAACGTTATAAGGCACGCACGGTGGTTGAGGATGTGTCCTTCGAGGTGAAATCAGGTGAAGTTGTCGGGCTGCTTGGCCCCAACGGTGCTGGCAAAACTACCTGTTTTTACATGATTGTTGGCCTGGTTGCGGCGGATGGCGGCGAAGTATTCATCGACGATACCAAGCTCAGTCACCTGCCTATGCACAGTCGGGCGCGCCAGGGTCTTTCCTACTTGCCGCAGGAAGCATCCGTTTTCCGCAAACTGAATGTTGAAGAAAACATTCGCGCTGTGCTCGAACTGCTCAATTTGCCTGAATCCGAGGTTGATGATCGGCTCGAAGGCTTGTTGGGCGAATTGCATATCGACCACGTGCGCAAGGTCAATGCTGCTGCACTTTCCGGCGGCGAACGACGGCGGGTCGAAATTGCCCGGGCGCTGGCAACGAATCCGCGCTTCATCCTGCTTGATGAGCCATTTGCGGGGGTCGACCCGATTGCCGTGCTGGAAATTCAGAAGATTATTCGGTTCCTCAAGGAGCGCGGCATTGGTGTGCTAATTACGGATCACAATGTGCGCGAGACGCTGGGTATTTGCGATCACGCCTACATCATCAACGAAGGCAATGTACTTGCGGCTGGACGGCCGGAGGAAATCGTTGATAATCCGAGTGTACGCAAGGTTTACCTTGGTGAGCATTTCAAGCTCTGACCCGAAACCGGTACCGACCACTCAATGAAACCCACCCTCCAGCTTCGACTATCGCAACATCTGGCGCTGACGCCCCAGTTGCAGCAGTCCATCAAGCTACTGCAGCTGTCCACGGTGGAAATGCAGCAGGAAATCGAGCGCTATCTGCTGGAAAATCCGATGCTGGAGCGCGACGATGATCCGGGTGATGGTTTTTCATCAGCGCAGCAGTTTGATTCTCCGGTGAATCAGGAAACCCGCAGCGAAGCACCTGCGCCCAGCGAAGCAAGCGGCGAGCGCGAACAGGAAGTACCCATTTCACCTTCTGATGTCGATGATGATCGTTGGGCCTCAGATGCCGGGACATTTACCGGTGCTGGACGTGACGAAGATGACGACAGCGACCCGCAGGACATCCATTCGGCCACCGTCAGTTTGCGCGATCATCTCGGGTGGCAGTTGGGCATGACTTTGCTATCTGATCGTGATCGCGCATTAGTGCGCTTTCTGATTGAGGCCTTGGATGATGACGGCTATTTGTCGACACCCCTCGCCGAGTTGTTGGAAACCCTGCCGCCAGAGTACGAAATCGAGATTGAAGAACTCGATATCGCGTTGCGTCTGATTCAGAATTTTGATCCAATCGGCATTGGCGCTCGCAGCCCGCAGGAATGCCTCGGCTTGCAACTGCGGGCGCAGCCGGCTGATGAGCTAAGAAATCTTGCGCTGCTCATCGTTGAACAACATCTCGAATTGTTGGCGGCACGTGATTTTGTCAAATTGCGCCGCCTGACCAGCGCCGATGATGAACAACTCAAAGCGGCGCATCTCCTGATTACCAATCTTAATCCGCGACCCGGCGCACGTTTTGCGCAAACCGAGGCGCGCTACATCACGCCGGATGTGATGGTGAAGAAGCTAAAAGGTAAATGGACTGCCTATACCAATCCGGACGCTTATCCACGCTTGCGCATCAACCGGCTTTATGCCGAGATTCTGTCCCGCCAGCGACGCGGTAATGGCAATTTGACAGGTCAGTTGCAAGAGGCGCGCTGGCTGATCAAGAACGTCCAGCAGCGTTTTGAAACCATTCATCGCGTGACGCAAGCGATTGTTGATCGTCAGCGGCAGTTTTTTGAGCATGGCGAGGTCGCAATGCGCCCTCTCGTGTTGCGCGAGATTGCCGATATTTTGGGCTTGCACGAGTCAACTGTTTCACGTGTAACAAGCCAGAAATATATGGCGACACCGCGCGGCATCTTTGAATTGAAATACTTTTTTGGCAGTCATGTGGCCACCGATTCTGGTGGCGCATGTTCTGCTACCGCCATCCGTGCGTTGATCAAGCAATTGGTTGGCGCCGAAGATGGCAAAAAGCCCTTGTCGGATAGCCAATTATCCGAAATACTAGGCCAGCAGGGAATCGTTGTGGCAAGACGAACGGTCGCAAAATACCGTGAGCTACTCAACATCCCGCCGGTCAATTTACGCAAGACCCTGTAGGAGAGGATAAAAAATGAATCTGCAGATCAGTGGCCATCACATCGAAGTTACCCCAGCCCTGCGCGAATACGTAGAAACCAAGCTGGACCCGGTTATTCGTCATTTCGACCAGGTAACAGGCGTTAGCGTGGTTCTTTCGGTTGAAAAATTGAAGCAAAAGGCTGAAGTTACCCTGCACGTTCCGGGTAAAGACATGCATGCCGAAGAGTCTGGAGAAGATCTTTACGCTGCAATCGATGTACTCTTTGACAAGTTGGATCGCCAAGTCCAAAAGTACAAGCAAAAAGTTCAGGATCATCACCGGGGCGAAAAAGCCTCACAACAGATTCCCGGTTAATACCTGAAGGCCGCAGCCTTATTGCTGCGGCCTTTGCTTTTGCAGAAATCCTATGAATCCTCTGACCAACATTCTGTCGGCTTCCCAGGTGTTACTTGATCTGGATGCCAGCAGTAAAAAGCGGGTCTTTGAACAAGCCGGGATGTTATTCGAGAGCCATCTCGGACTAGCCCGAGCGATTGTTTTTGACAGCCTCTTTGCCCGCGAAAAACTCGGTTCCACAGGCCTCGGCCAAGGAATCGCCATTCCCCACGGACGTATCAAAGGCCTCAAGCAAGCAGCTGGCGCGTTTCTGCGCCTGACCAATCCGGTTCCTTTTGATTCCCCTGATGGCCGTCCGGTTAACTTGCTTTTTGTTTTACTGGTGCCAGAACAGGCAACCGAAGAACACCTGCAAATTCTTTCAGAGCTGGCTCAACGCTTTGCCGAGCGGCCTTTCCGCGAGGCCTTGCTGGCAGCGCAGGATGCTGCAGCGATAGTCACTCTTTTCAAGACCTGAATTTATTGCCGTGCGCCATATCAGTCTGGCCCAGCTCTTTGAAGATAATCGCGAAAAGCTCTTGCTCAGCTGGTTGGCTGGTCATAGTGCGGATTCTCGTATTGAGTTGAAGATCAGCAATAACTACGGGGCGGATGTCGTTGGTCACATCAACATCATTCATCCCGAGCGTTTGCAGGTCATGGGGCAGGCAGAATATGACTGGGCTGTGCGAATTGGCGAAAAACGCTTTGGCCAACAAGTCACAGACCTGCTGAATGCCCACCCACCGGCAATCATTATTGCTGACAGCATTTCCCCGCCACAATCATTGATTGATGCTTGCGCCGCAAACAATACGCCGGTTATCCAGTCGCCCAAGCATTGCTCGGCAGTGATTGATCAGCTGCGCATTTATCTTTCTGCTCGCCTGGCCGATACAGTCAATCTGCACGGCGTGTTTATGGATGTGCTCGGTATGGGTGTGTTGATTACCGGTGATTCCGGCGTTGGCAAATCCGAGTTGGCACTTGAGCTGATTTCACGCGGCCACGGCTTGGTAGCCGATGATGTGGTTGAAATGGCGCGCATTGCCCCAACGACGATTGAGGGGCGTTGCCCCGGTATGTTGCGTGATTTCCTTGAGGTTCGCGGTCTTGGCTTGCTCAATATCCGGACCATCTTTGGGGAAACTGCTTCCCGGCGGAAGATGAAGCTGAAGATCATCGTCCATCTGCACAAAACGGTCCAGGGCGTTGAGGCACCACGTCTTCCGCTAGATGCGCAGACCCAGGAAGTATTGGGTGTGCCGATCAGGAAAATCGTTATCCCGGTCGCTGCAGGACGCAACTTGGCCGTGTTGCTGGAGGCGGCGGTACGCAACACGATACTGCAGTTGCGAGGAATCGACAGCATGCAGGATTTCATGGATCGGCAGCAGCGCATGATGCTTGACGATGATGCTTGAATGAATGATAGTTGCTCAGCCGTTTGGCCGAACAACTTAGGGGACACCATGAAAAAACTGCTTGCCGTACTCGTTACAACCTTTGCTGTAACCTCCGTATACGCTGCTGATGACTGTGCTGCAAAGGCTGCGGAAAAGAAACTGGCGGGCGCCGCCAAGACCAGCTTTATGAAAAAATGTACTGCAGATTCGATGCCGCCGGCGCAAGCAAGTTGCGAAGCGACTGCCAAAGAGAAGAAATATGCAGGCGCTGCCAAGAACAGTTTTGTAAAGAAATGTGTTGCTGATGCCGGCGCTGCAGCTGCTCCAGCCAAATAAATTGGATTAGAGGGAGTCATAAAAAAGGGCGCGAATTTCGCGCCCTTTTTTATGGTTGACCGTGACAGATGTCAGAGATATTCAAAGTCTGCAAAATCAGCGAGCGAATCATTGCGTGAGCCACCAAAACAGATGCGACCAGAGCCACGCAACTGTATTTCGTCTTTACGAACCATGATTTCGACCTGACCAGGAAAGCTGACAAAGCTGCCATTGGTACTGGAGTCGATATAGAAATAACTACCATCGCGTTTTTCGATTCGTCCGTGAGCCCGGGAGGCTTTGCGGTCTTCGATGAGCAACTTGCTGGAAGGGTCGCGACCGAGGCTTAAGGTCGGCGTTTTATCATCAAGAAGGAAGGCTTTTCCCCGATAGCGCAGGCAGAGTCGGTCTGAAATTTTGCGGTTGATTGAGAGGTCAAGGCTGGGATTTGGAATGGCTACGCGGGTGCGTTGATATTCTTCGTGCCGCTGCCAATCAATTTGAACTAGTTCAATTAAATTTTTCCCTTCGCGGATGCTCCCCATTTCACGAATTGGGACGACGAAATTTTCACAGTGCGAAGGAAAAAGATCGGCCAATTGCTTGCTGGCAAGAATCTGATCAACGCGGGCCATGCCGGTTATGCGAGCCGTTGTATTGACTGCCTCACCCAGTGCCGTATCAAACTGTTCGAGGACCTCGCCGCAATGCAAGCCAATACGTATCGTCAGCTTGAGACCTGAAATTGGTGGAATATCGGCAACGCGCAATTGCATGTCAATTGCAGCAAGGCAGGCATCTTCTGGCGAATCAAAAAGTGCCTGAAGCTCATCGCCAGCGACTTGCAGCGTACGTCCGCGATAGCCAGTGATCGAACGCTCCATGCGTTTGATACAACGCTCGACAGCATGTGCCGCCTCAGTATCTTCGAGCCGCTCGAACAGGCGAGCGCTGCCGGATACGTCGGCAAACATGATCGTCTTCTGGAGCGGCTGGCTCATGCGTGAGGGGTCTCAGAGTAAACTGTTGAATTTGCTATTATAAACGCTGATTGTCTGGCTGTCTTTATGCTAAAAGGCTTATCGGTATCGTGCCGGTCATTGGAATTTCCGGTGTGTCAAAAGCAATATCGCCTTCTTCGACTGGCGTGTCCAGTGTTAGGTTGCGGAAATCAAACAATTCGTTGTCGGCAAGATGTGAGGGGACGATATTCTGTAGTGAGGTGAATACAGCTTCGCTTCGTCCGGGGTAGCGTTTATCCCAATCCTGCATCATTTCACGAATTTTCTGCCGCTGCAGATTTTCCTGTGAGCCACAAAGATTGCAGGGAATAATCGGAAACTCCATGCCGCGTGCGAATTTGGCGATGTCGTTTTCAGCGCAGTAGGCCAGTGGCCTAATGACGATATGTGCCTTGTCGTCTGTAACCAGTTTAGGCGGCATTGCCTTGATTTTTCCACCGAAAATCATGTTCAGGAATAGCGTATGCACCATATCGTCACGATGGTGGCCGAGCGCAATTTTGTTGGCGCCCAGTTCCTTGGCGGTTCGATAAATAATTCCGCGTCGCAAACGAGAGCAGAGCGAACAGGTAGTTTTCCCTTCGGGGATTTTGTCTTTGACCACTGAATACGTATCAGCCTCGACAATGCGGAATTCGACACCCAGCGATTCGAAATAGCGCGGCAGAATATCAGCCGGAAAACCGGGCTGTTTCTGGTCGAGGTTCATGGCAATCAGGCGGAATTTGACCGGTGCCCGTTGTTGCAGGGCCAGCAGAATATTCAATAGCGTGTAGGAATCCTTGCCGCCAGAGACGCAGACCAGAATGGTGTCGCCATCGGCGATCATGTTGTAGTCGCCGATCGCCTTACCAACGCGGCTTTCGAGTGATTTTTTGAGTTTTTGCAGGTTGTTCGAAGTGTTCATCGCGGGTTTCCAGACTGCCACGGTCAACCGTGGAAAAGCGCGAGTTTACCTTGAACCCTTGATCGAGATCGCACGGATGTGGGGTTCAAGAAGCTGGATTTCCCGTTGTAATGAATCAATATCCGGCGTCATGCCTTCCAGATTTTTGTTCCTTGCGCGAATTTCCAGATCAGCAGCAACCCGTTTGGCTGGTTCGGCACAGAAAGTAGCGAGTGTCCCTTTTAGACTATGGGCAGTGCGCTCAACGTTTGGTGCATCCTGATTGTTGACGCCGGTGCGCAATAGTTCGATTTCGCGGCCCCAGGTTTCAAGGAAAATATCGGCAATGATTTCGACGGTTTCCAGATCAGCCTGAAGTAGGGCTTCGCCGTAATCAAAGGCTGGTTTGTCCTCGGCTTCCGGGTTGCCGCCGTAGGCCAGCAATTTTTCCAGCAAATCCTTGGCGCGAATGGGTTTGGCGAGGTAATCGTCCATGCCGGCAGCGATGCAGGCATCCTTGTCGGATTGCATGGCCGCGGCCGTCATGGCAATGATCGGCGTGCGCGGCCTGCCTTCGGCCACTTCACGAGCGCGTATCGCGCAGGTAGCTTCGACGCCACCCATGAGCGGCATATGCATATCCATCAGAACAACATTGAAATTGCGGATGGCCAGAATGTCGAGCGCCTCTTGCCCGTTGCTGGCCAGGGTTGGGTGATGCCCCCATTTTTGAAGAAGCCCAATGGCCAGCTTTTGATTGACCGGATGATCTTCGACCAGTAAAACCTCAAGGCTGCGCTGCAATTCGCGCAGCGCATGGCGAGTTACCAATTGGTTGGATGGAACCGAGTTTTCATTGCGACAGATGTCAAAGACTCGGCACAGCGCGGCGAGCAATTCCTCTGAGGAAATCGGTTTGGAAAAATACCCTGAAATGCCAACTTCCTGGCAGCGCTGCCCATCGCCGCGCAATGCGCCAGATGAGAGCATGATCATGGGTGTCATGATGGCGAGTGGCCCCCGAATATTGAGCGCTAGCAGCCTGTCGGACTAATGCTGTACAAATGGGATAATGCGTTCCTGCCCACC
>ERZ724504.83-NODE-83-length-50515-cov-7.212465_pt1 | contig 50515 bp, 73 predicted proteins | sample MGYA00376037_ERZ724504 | MGnify/ENA primary metagenome ERZ724504 (study PRJEB28724, sample SAMN07190888) | wastewater metagenome | isolation source: influent of sewage treatment plant in Hong Hong | place: USA: Christiansburg, Virginia | collected 2016-03-01 ... | reverse complement strand
ATCAGCTCCGCACGGGACGTTTCGCCAATGGCCTTGAGCATCAGCGCCTCGTCGGCAGCATCGATGCCGATGTGGCGCGCGTGGAATTCGCTGGGGTTTTCGAGTTGGGCGAGGGTGGGTGTAGATGTGGGCATGGGTTCACCAAAAGCAGTGCTTACGCGTTTTGCTCGTAGGCGGTGTAGCTGGTTTCGTCCATCAGCGCGTCCAGCTCTGCAGCGTTGGACAGCTTGACCTTGAAGAACCAGCCGGCACCCATAGGGTCGCTATTGGCCAGCGACGGATCCGCACGCAGGGCTTCGTTCACTTCCGTGATTTCGCCAGTGACAGGCATATACACGTCGGCCGCGGCCTTGACGGACTCGACCACGCCGGCCACGTCTTTCGCTGCATAGGTCTTGCCGACTTCGGGCAGGTCGACAAACACCACGTCGCCCAATGCGTCTTGCGCATGGTGGGTAATGCCGACAACAGCCGTGCTGCCGTCGATCTTGAGCCATTCGTGGTCGGGGGTGTACTTGATCGTCATGGTGTGCTCCTGAATAAAGTGATGAGTGAAAAATTAGCCGCGGAAATAATTGGTCGGTACAAAGGGCATGGCCGAGACCGCCATGGGCACGGGCTTGCCGCGCACAATCGCCACGACCTGGGTTCCCAGGGCGCTGAACGCCACGTCCACATAGCCCATGGCGACAGGCTTGTCGATGGTGGGGCCGAGCAGGCCGCTGGTGACTTCACCGATGCGGTTGCCTTTGCCGTCCTGCAGCTCGGTGTGGTCGCGCACGGGGACCCGTTCCAGGGCGATTAGGCCTACACGTTTTCGGCCGCCAGCCCTCGTGGAATCTGCCAGTGCCGCTAGTATTTTTGTAGCACCCGGAAAACCACCTTCGCGTGCGCCCCCTGCGCGGCGAACCTTTTGCATGGCCCACAGCAGATTGGCTTCCACCGGGTGGGTGGTCTCATCAATGTCGTTGCCGTACAGGCACAGACCGGCTTCCAGGCGCAGCGAGTTGCGCGCGCCCAGGCCAATCGGCTTGACTTCCGGCTGGGCCAGCAGGGCACGGGCCAGCGCTTCGGCCTGGCTGCTGTGGACCGAGATTTCAAAGCCGTCTTCGCCGGTGTAACCGCTGCGGGTCAGGAACACGTCAATCTTCTGCGTGCCGGTGTTGACGGTGAAGTTGCCACCGGTCATGAACACCAGTTTTTCGACGCCGGGCGCCAGGCGGGACAGGGCGGTGACGGCCTGCGGGCCTTGCAGCGCCAGCAGCGCCATGTCCGGCATGGGGATGACCTGGCAGCGGGAACCGATCTTGGCTTGGATATGGGCGATGTCGCCGACCTTGCAGGCGCCATTGACGATGACGAAGATTTCGTTGTTGCCCTTGTTGAAGAACATCAGGTCGTCGATGATGCCGCCCTCGTCATTGAGCAGCAGGCCGTAGCGCTGCTTGCCCACGGGCAGGTCGATGACGTCCACCGGAATCAGGGTTTCGAACGCGGCGGCGGCATCGGGGCCGACCAGGCGCAACTGGCCCATGTGGGACACGTCAAACAGGCCGGCGGCCTTGCGCGTGTGGTGGTGCTCGGCCATCAGGCCGGCGGGGTATTGCACCGGCATGGAGTAGCCGGCAAAGGGCACCATGCGGGCACCCAGTTCGATGTGCAGGGCGTTGAGCGGTGTGGTCAACAACGGGGTTTCGGTGGATGCGGACAAGGGCGGTCTCCAGACGACTGGGCGCTAACGTGGGTTAGGCGCCGGGGGCAATGGACTATCCACGGCAGCAACTGTCTAGTCAATGCCATGGGCTTGGTTGCCCCCGCTGTCCGCTTTACCTGAGAGATTCGCCGGGTCTGCTGCACAACAGGGTGCGCGCAGACTGCGGTTTGCTCCTTCGGTGGACGGCATCCGGTGCCGCCTCTCTCCAGTGGGGATCGTGCTGCGGCAATCACTGCCACAACCCGTTTGTCAGTCCTTTTGCCTGAGCGTTCAGACTGCTGCAATCAGCAATCCTGCGCCTTCGGCGGCCACATCGTGTGCGGCTCTCTCCTGACGGCTTGCATTCTAAACCAGCTGTGGCCTGCGTTAAGCCGAAGCCCTGCCGCGCAGTTGTTCCAGCTGGATGGCCAGCTTCTGCCGCAGCTCCGACAGGCGCAGCCGGTCTGCGGGCGCGTCCGCTGCATCTGGCGCGCCATCGAGCTTCTGGCGAAGCGATTCAATGGATTGCATCAATTCAACTTCGGGTGGCACAAAGCCGGCGTCCTTCAGGACCTTGAAACCCATGCGCAGCGCCTCCGGGGTTTCTTCGTAGCCGTCGCCAAAGTGCAGCGGTTTTCCAAAGCTGGCGGCCGATCGCAATTCGCCCGTCTTTTCGCTGTCGGCCAGGTGGCGGCCAATATGGTCCTCCACCAGGCGCAATGCGTTTTCGCGCTTGCGTTCGTCGGCGTTCACGGGCTGCTCCCTGGCTTACATGCCGGCGTAATTCGGGCCGCCGCCGCCTTCTGGCGTGACCCATACGATGTTCTGGGTCGGGTCCTTGATGTCGCAGGTCTTGCAATGCACGCAGTTCTGGGCGTTGATCTGCAGGCGGTCGGTGTTGTCGTCGTTCTTGACGAATTCATACACACCGGCCGGGCAGTAGCGGGCCTCGGGACCGGCGAACTTGGCCAAGTTGATGCCCACCGGGACGGATGCGTCTTTCAGCGTCAGGTGTGCGGGTTGCTGCTCTTCATGGGCCACATTGCTGATGAACACACTGGAGAGGCGGTCAAAGGTCAGCTTGCCATCGGGTTTGGGGTAGTCGATCGGCGTGCACTCGGCGGCAGGCTTCAGGTACTCGTGGTCTGCCTTGGTGCGGCGCAGTGTCCAGGGCATGTGGCCGCGCAGCGTGAACTGCTCAATGCCGTTCATCAGCGTGGCCACGGTCAGGCCCCATTTGAACCAGGCCTTGAAGTTGCGCGACTTGTTGAGTTCGGTGAACACCCAGCTCTTCTCAAAGGCTTCGGGGTAGGCGCTCAATTCGTCGTGCTGGCGCTGGGCCAGCAGCGCGTCATAGGCGGCCTCGGCAGCCAGCATGCCGGTTTTGATGGCGGTGTGGCTGCCCTTGATACGGCTCACGTTCAGGAAGCCGGCATCGCAACCCACCAGCGCACCACCAGGAAAGACCGTTTTGGGCAGCGACATCAAACCGCCAGCCGTGATGGCCCGTGCACCGTAGGACAGGCGTTTGGCGGTGACCTCGCCCTTGTCGTTTTCCAGGTAGTAGCGGATGTTGGGATGGGTCTTCCAGCGCTGGAATTCCTCAAACGGACTCAGGTACGGGTTGCTGTAGTTCAGTCCGGTGACAAAACCCAGCACGATCTTGTTGTCTTCCATGTGGTACATGAAGGAGCCGCCATAGGTCTGCTCGTCCATGGGCCAGCCCGCGGTGTGCATGGCAAAGCCCGGCTGGTGGCGGGCCGGGTCGACTTCCCACAGCTCCTTGATGCCAATGCCATAGGACTGGGGATCGCAGCCCTCGTCGAGCTTGAATTTGGCGATGACCTGCTTGCCCAGGTGGCCACGGGCGCCTTCGGCAAAGACGGTGTATTTGCCCAGCAGTTCCATGCCGATCTGGAAGTTCTCACCGGGGTTGCCGTCCTTGCCGACGCCCATGTTGCCGGTGGCCACACCTTTGACCGATCCATCGGCGTTGTACAGCACTTCGGCCGCCGCAAAACCGGGGAAGATTTCCACACCCAGATTCTCGGCCTGGGACGCCAGCCAGCGGGTCAGAGCGCCCAGGCTGATGATGTAGTTGCCGTGGTTCTGCGAGCACTCGGGCAGCAGGAAGTTGGGCATGCGAAAGGCGGACTTCTCGCTCATGAACAGGATGGCGTCGTCGGTGACGGGCTGGTTCAGCGGCGCTCCCATTTCTTTCCACTTGGGAAACAATTCATTGAGTGCGATGGGGTCCATGATGGCACCCGAGAGAATATGGGCGCCGGGCTCAGACCCTTTTTCCAGCACCACGACCGATACGTCCGTGCCCTTTTCCGCAGCGAGTTGTTTGAGGCGAATCGCGGTGGACAGGCCGGCGGGGCCACCGCCCACAACGACAACGTCGTACTCCATCGCTTCACGGGGGCCGAATTGGGCAAGAATTTCCTCGTTGGTCATGGTGTGTCTCGTTCAATAATGGGAACCAGGTGGGTTCGGCCAATCAGCTTCAGGGCTGCTTGGGTTTGCATGGGATTTTATGCTCTGAATCAGCGCAATAGCACGATCGTTCTTTTTTATTCGTAGGGGTTCTCTAAATGGCATACACCATCGATCTTTCAGGCCGCGTGGCTTTCATCACGGGCGCGTCCAGCGGTCTCGGCGCGCAGTTCGCACGGACCCTCGCCTCCGCAGGTGCCGCGGTGGTGCTGGCCAGTCGCCGGGTCGAAAAACTCAAGGACCTGCGCGCAACCATCAACGGGGAGGGGGGTGACGCGCATGTGATAGAGCTTGACGTCAACGACCATGACTCCATCAAGTCGGCAGTGGCACATGCAGAGACCGAAGTCGGGTCGATTGACATCCTGGTCAACAACTCCGGTGTGAGCACGACGCAGCGCATCCAGGATGTGTCGCCGGACGACTACGACTATGTGTTCAACACCAACGTCAAGGGCGCATTCTTTGTGGCCCAAGAGGTCGGCAAGCGCATGCTGGCACGGGCCACGGGATCGGCCCCGGGCAGCTACACCGGCGGACGCATCATCAATGTGGCGTCGATGGCGGGCCTGCGCGTGTTGCCGCAAATCGGCGTGTATTGCATGAGCAAGGCTGCCGTGGTGCAGATGACCAAGGCCATGGCGCTGGAGTGGGGGCGCTTTGGCATCAATGTGAACGCCATTTGCCCGGGTTATATCGACACCGAAATCAACCACCGCCATTGGCAGACCGAGGCCGGTCAAAAGCTGGTGCAGATGCTGCCCCGCAGGCGCGTGGGCCAACCCAAGGACCTGGATGCCTTGATGGTGATGCTGTGTTCGGACGAAAGCCATTTCGTCAACGGCGCGGTGATCGCCGCTGACGATGGCTTTGGTGTCTAGAGGATGGCGCCCAGCGGCGAGACTTAACGCGGCGCGAGGCGGATGGCGCCGTCGAGGCGGATGACTTCGCCATTGAGCATGTCGTTCTCGAAAATGTGCACCGCCAGCTTGGCATAGTCTTGCGGCGTGCCCAGACGGGATGGAAACGGCACGGCCGCCGCCAGGGAATCTTGTACTTCCTGGGGCATGCCAAACATCATCGGCGTGCCAAAGATGCCGGGTGCAATGGTCATATTGCGAATACCGTTGCGCGCCAAGTCACGGGCAATGGGCAATGTCATGCCAACCACGCCGCCTTTGGATGCGCTGTAGGCGGCTTGGCCCATCTGGCCGTCATATGCCGCCACCGAGGCGGTGGAGATGATGGCGCCGCGTTCACCCGTGGACTCGGGCTCGTTCTTGGCCATGGCATCGGCCGCCAGACGGATCATGTTGAAACTGCCCACCAGGTTGACCGTGATGGTCTTGCTGAAAACCGCCAGGCTGTGGGCGCCGTTTTTACCAATGGTTTTTTCGGCAGGCGCAATGCCCGCGCAATTCACCAGACCCATGAGCTTGCCCAGTGATACCGCCTTGGCCACAACGGCCTGGCCGTCCGCTTCCTGGCTCACATCACACTTCACGAAAGCACCGCCGAGTTCCTTGGCAATGGCCTCGCCTTTTTCGATCTGCATGTCGGCGATGACAACCTTGGCGCCCTTCGCGGTGAGCATGCGGGCCGTGCCCTCGCCCAATCCTGACGCACCGCCCGTGACGATGAATACTTTGCCTGCGATTTCCATGGTATTTTCCTTGTAGTGAGTAGAAAGAGTTGACGTTTACGTAAACGTCAATTATGGCCCAAGCAGGTGTTGTGGTGCGAAGTGACGGAAGACTGTTTTTTTACTGCTATACTTCGGCCTCTCGAATACTGTAGGCGCGTAGCTCAGCTGGTTAGAGCACCACCTTGACATGGTGGGGGTCGTTGGTTCGAGTCCAATCGCGCCTACCAACAGGATAGCCCTTGTTTCTCCAATGAAGCAGGGGCTTTTTTATTGGCTATATGCAAACATCCGTCTGCCTAATATTTGAGCAAGTACGAAAAAAGTACGAAAAAGCGGGTTTTTGAGTGGTCGCTTTTTGGCCAAAAGAAAACCCAGCGGGTTAGGCTGGGTTCTGGGTGGTTGCTGTTTCAGTGGGTGAATCAGTAGCAAAGAAACACAGTGCTGGTGTTGGGCTGGGGCGGTGGTACTTCGCGGATTGCCCGGTCTTTCAGGTCTTGCTCTGATTCTCCCGGCTGGCGCTGCCATTCTTGGTTGCCTTTCGTGACGCGCTCAATCTCGCTGTCTTTGGTGTCCAGTCCGACAAAGTGAATAAAGAACGGCCCAATGCTGGCCGGTTTGGCCTGCTCCAATGCCATAAGGCGTTTATCAAGGTTTTGCATTTGCTGCCTCCAGTTTGTCGATACGTTGGGTTAGTTCGTCAATCTCCGTCACGCGAGCTAATGAACCAATGGCGGCGAGTAGCTGGGCCCCTTGTCCCGGTGCTAAGTCACCCAGAGCCACGGCAGACAACACGGCGCGGCCTTGGGCGGTGAGGGTGCCGCCTTCGGGTAAATCAAGCTCCTGCGTCTGTTCTACGGGCTTCACAGCGGGGAATATGCGCTCCAAGATCAATTTGGCGGCCTGGGCATCGCCACCCTTGGCGGCTGCCACCAATCCGGCCAGGATCTCCGGCACATCGGCTGCAATGCTGGCGCGTAGTCGTTGAAGCTCTCCAGAGCCGGGTTTTTTGCCGTTGGGGTTGCCCGATTGGCCGGGTTTCCAGCGGCCGGGCTTTTTTGATGTGGTCATGTTGGTGTTCCTTGTAATTGCAGGTCGTGTGCAGATTGGTATGCGTCCAGCGCGAGTGATGCCGCGCGAAACTTGGCAAGCGTTGCGGGGGATAGGCCATCAGCGCCAGCTAATCGCCATCCGGTGCCCTCATACCCCGGCGGCTCTGTAAATGGCTCTATCGTGTCGTTGGCTGCGTCTGTGCCGGTCGCAACGGGTTGGTGCAGGTAGTTAACCAATGCCGCCTTGCTGGTGCGTATCAGGTCGCGCAGCGCGGGTGTGATGCCACTGGCGGGAATAACCCTTAACCCCCTTTCGGAAGTCAGGGAGAGCGTTAATCCTGCGCTGTGCAGTTGGTCAATCGTCGATTGAATTGGAAGTGCAGACATTAGAAAACCTCCGCATCTTCTAAGCCTGCATCAGGATTTTCTAAACCGGCCTGCGACTTAAGCGGAATAAGCGACTTATCACTATCCATGCGGGTTAGCGGCTGGTTTTGTGGGTCTGCGACGTTTGCAAACTTTGCGACATAAGGGTTAACGGGCAAGGGATTAAGTCGCATAGTTTCCATAGTTCGCAGTGGGGGTAAATTGGGCTGTAACCCGCATGGATGCTCATTGTTAGCATAAGTAGCATTGTTCGCACATGGGCTATAGAGCTTTGTCGGTTTACTAACGCCCACCTTACCGTCTTCTGTCACTGTCAATGTGTGTTTCATATAGTCCTCTAAGTTTTAACAGGGCGGTCGAGTGGACAGGCCACTCACCTCTGCGTTACCAACATACCGAGGCACCATCGCATAAGCACCGCGCCGGTTTATTGCGTTGCCAATCGTCACGCACGACACGCCCAGCTTCATGCCGACTTTCCACTGTCGTGCGCCCAGCTCATGCACCATGTAATCAACAGCAGCCACGGTTTCATCCGATAGCGCACGGGGCATTGGCCTAGTAGGCCGGTTGTTCTTGCGTCCGTCTGTCATATCGTCCAATTCGCCTTCCGCTTGTTGTCGGTCATCGCTTTGTTTTTGGCAGCTCTCAACTTGTTAGCCCGCTCCGACTGGAGTCGTCCACGCTCTCTTGCAATCTCTGCTTTTGTGAGCGGCTTGGGTACTGAGCGGTCTTCAAAAAGAAATGCAAACGCGGTACGGGCATACTTCGCTTTCATGGTTTCGTCGGTGTAGTTCATACCGCCACCGCCTGCTTGCGTTTCGCCATCTTCAAGGCCGCATCAAGGTCATTGATCCGCACAACGTCAAGCTGCGCGTCGTGTAGCTCAATCATTCGCTTGATTGCCGTTAGCTCTGGCCCTGTACACACCAGACGTTTGCTATCGCGCAGTGCTTCTATTGCGTCTGCGCCTGCCCGTGCTATTGAGTGGTACTCGTCGCCAAACCCACCACGTTTGAGAGCCATCGTCATATTGCTGGCAGCAATCAGGATGCCAAGGTCAGCACTGGTTCCTTTGCCCGTTGCGATGGCATCGAGAGCGATGTGATTCTTTAGCCGTAGCTTTGTGTCCTCATCTTTGATGCTGGTCAGTGGTCTAAAACCACCACACACCCAGTTAACGGTATCGAGGATCACGCCGCGTGGCCGGTAGGCTTTGCGGGGTTTCTTGTTAGCTGCCATCACACACCCCCGAGCGCCAGCACGATCCACGAAAGCCAGCTTTCAGGCACTTGAGCAACAACCGCAATGGCGCACATAAGCAGAGCGAATACGCCGAGCGATGCGAGGATGTTGGCGATTACCGACAGCGTGCCATCGGATGTAAATTCTGTTTCTACGTCTTCGTGGTCGTAGTCTTTCATTCGCAGGTATGGTGCTTTCATTAGAAACCTCTCGATTTAATTTGGTATGCGGTCATCGACCCAGCACGCGCTGGAGCCTCTTTAAGCTCCGCGCCTGTGTAGCTGTTGCTGCCGTTCTTGCCGACGAACTGCGTAGCGTTTACATAGATGCGCGGGGCTGCTTCGTCTGGATGGCGTTCGCGTGGCGGCGTCTTGTGCAGCCCTAGGCTTTTGCGCTGTGTTGCGGTCAGGTTGTCGTGCGGCTTTAGAAATTTTGGATTCATGTATGGGCGAAAAAAAGCCCCGACTGGCAGGGCTGTTTGATTAAGCGACTAAGCGCATTTAATCGGCGTCTTTGAATGTCATTCGCCGGTAGACCTCTCGCGTTGCTTTCACATCGCGCTTGCAGTACTCAACCACTTCAAGCAATCGACCATCCTTCACAGCCTGATTGACCATTGACCCATCCATATCACCCTTTGGCGATGGGATTGACAGGGCAAGGCACAACTTGTCCAGGCTGATGCGGTTGCCGTAGCCTGCAAACTGCGTCATGGTGTCGTACACGCGAGAGTCCCACGACTTAGCGCCAGCAGCGTGATTAATGATTGCGTGCGGCCTGATTCCATTGACTACGTACCGCTGAAACAGAAACCGAATGTCGAAGGCTGCTACGTTGTGGCCTACAACCGTAACCGCGCTATGCATCGCACGCGGGATAGCGTCAAGTGCAGCATTGAATTGCGTCAGCACATCGCGCTCATCAAGGCCATATACAGCCTCTGGAGCGCCCTTGTCGTGCAGATCGTAGCCAATGCATACGACTTGCCCGAAAGCGCCATCTAGGCCGGTCTTGGCGACTGCTTCCTCAATAGCTGCTGGCCCTTGTTCTTTGTGCCATTCCGCAATGCTATCTGGCTTCTTGTAAGTAGCTGGAGGCTTCACGGTTGAGGATATGTACTCAACAACATCCATGCGCTGAGTTGCGATGGTTTCAATGTCTATAACGATGTGGTTCATGGTGTTCTCCTAGAAGGGAATATTTGAGTCAAAGGCATCAAAACCGCTACCACTTGCTTTTGCAACTTCTTTGGCAGCAACTGGCGCAACTTTCTCGGATGGAGCGCCGCCAGCAAGTTCAATGTCAGAAACGCGACCAACCAGCTTTGTGCCTGGCCCGTTCTTGCCTTCGTAGGTTTCGACGTGTACATCGTCAACCGTCACGGCAATCAATCCACCCTTGCTCAGATATGGAGCCAGCGATTCGGCACGCTTACCCCACAAGCTGGCCTCAATCCATTGGGTACATTTCTCCCCCTTGTTTTGATAATTGAACGCCAGTGCAAGACCTGCAACAGATTCGCCTTTTGGCGTAAAACGAACTTCAACGTCACGCCCGATACGAGCCAATCCAAATGTTTTCATGCTTTTTCTTTCAGAGTTAATTCTTCTTTGCGCTTGTCTTTTGCGCTGGTAATTTCAGGGTGATGCTCAGAATCGAGCATGTTCATCGCTTGCGTGAAGTTGGTTTTAAGTAGCGAAAGAGTGTTACTTGTTGCAATGCCTTTAATGATTGCTGCAACGTCTGGCGCTGGCCTGTACTGCTCTCCAGCCCACTCCACATATTTGGAGTCATCCCATTGGCCGCTGAAAATGTCGCCAGCAAATCCAATCATTGACAAGCACTTAACCATTCCGTCAGTGACTGATTTTTTGCCTGCATCTTCATCAACCATGTAGCTGCCCTTGCTTGTCATGTAGCAGGCTTTTGTCTGGCCCATCTGCTCAATGGTGCAGCGTTGCCCGTCTTGCATGTACCAAACAACCACCACGGCGGTATGCATCACATCATCTTGCGTCATGCGGTGGAAGCCTTCGCTTTTCACTTCCACCCCCCAGCCCTTACCGCATGGCCCAAACACCTCTGTTGCGCGTTGAATCAACCAGTAAGGCTTTGGGCTGCTGCCTTGGTATGGCTTGCCTGTAATGCGCTTTACTGCGGCTGGGTCTGTCACCTTGACGCTATCCCATAGTTTCATGTTGCTCATGATTTATCCCATGTGTATTTGCAAAATTCCTCAAAACTGATGCCAGCCACATCGCACAAATTGCGCATGTGATCAATACGCACGTCGTACTGGTTGCCAATCAGATACAGCACATCCAGACTGCGCTGGTGGTGTGCTGCTTGCTCTGCGTCACCCTCTGCTGTGTCGTATGGCGCGTCACAAAATGCTTCGTCGTAGCTCATAATTTCTCCCTTACATGAGGTAAAGCCAGCCACCAAGCCACCCGGTAGTGATAGCCTTTGAACCAAAAATTGAAAAAGTGGTAAATCCGCGTCATTTCGGCATGTCCATGAAATAGACAATGAACGGCGAAAAGAACAAAGCCGCTACTCCCGCGGCTTCGCATAGGTCTTTGATGAAGTTCATTGTGGAACTCCAATCTGCTCACGCGCTCTAGTAATACGCATGTACGCGACCTCAATCAACATCCTGTATTCAAGGTGCGTTTGATCGTCGTGTTTGTTTTCTGATGCAGTTAGGAACTCATCTACCGATCCACGAAAGCAGCCGCGTGTAACTTCTAGCGAGTTGTCTTTTGTGTTGTAGACGGTAAGCGTCCCGTTTTCCGAGCCAACGTGCGAGAACCAAACTATTAGCCCATTGCCGTACACCCAAGCATCACCGTACACCTGAGCATTGCCGTACACCCGAGCATTGCCGTACACCCGAGCATTGCCCACCTGAGCATCACCGTACACCCGAGCATTGCCGTACACCCGAGCATTGCCGTACACCCGAGCATTGCCGTACACCCGAGCATTGCCGTACACCCAAGCATCACCGTACACCTGAGCATTGCCGTACACCCAAGCATCGCCGTACACCCAAGCATCGCCGTACTGTTCAAGGTTCTTTGCATCCTCTATATACCCGCCAAGCGAACCAGCCGAAGCAAAATACGAAATCGCAACCAGTGCGCGAATACGTTTAACAGTGCGGCCAGGTGCGATTACTTTTGTGTCGCCTTCTACAAATTCGTATTTCATTGTGTGAATTCCTCTAGTTCGTATGCGTTTGAATCTGCGAATCGCTCCGCAAGTGCCATCCGGTAAGCTGCTACCAATGGGCAGTCAGACTTTTCAATCACTGCGATAAGTGCAGCAAGTGGCCCCTTGTCCGTGCCGTAGTCCGTGATGACCTCAGTCAGCGGATACAGGTCAATGCGTGCAGACCCGTTTGATTCGTTCTTGACGTAATCCAGCGCAAGATGCCTTGCTGGCACGATGCGTACTGTCTGCGTGATGATTTCCACAATCTCTTCATGAAACCTTGTGGACTTTGGTTTGCCGTAAAAGCCGTTCAGTTCTTTATCTGTTGGGCCACGATCCCATGCGGTAGTAGGTGTGTACATAACAACTCCTTGTTAAAACCAAAAAGCACTGCATCAATGCGCTTTAGTTTTGGGACTGTCTTTCTCTTACCGTCCCTCGTTCAGTACAGCTTCAGCCGGTGTACTTGGCTCCATCGTTGGGGCTTACCCGGTGATTGCTCCAGAACTTGTTTTGTTCTGGCATGGGATGTACTTTAGACCGAATCTAACAACACGTAAACGCAATTGATTCGATTGAAAAACTGTAATCAATAGAAAAAACCAATTAGCCTAAACGTCCATTGATTCTGACAATCTGCACATGGAAAAAATCACACTACCTGATGTGACCATCACTGTTAAGGGCCTGGTCGTAGAGATACGCCACAACAAGACAAAGATGGTCACAGTCATTCAAACCAGCCAGCTCGAAAAATGGGCAATTTCTCAACTACGCAAGGAGCTTGTTAAGTGAATTATGAAGATTTCATACGAAGTAAAACGCACAGCACCGGCAGCTACGGTTTCGATCCCGAATGGATGCCTGAAGGAGCCTTTGATTTTCAGCAAGCCATCATCGAAAAGGCTGTCCGTAAGGGACGTATCGGCATGTTTGCAGATACAGGGCTTGGCAAGACATTGATGCAAGTAGCTATCGCTGAAAACATCATCCGGCACACGAATAAACGGGTTCTGATTCTCACGCCGTTGGCCGTTGCTTTTCAGTTTATTGATGAGGCTACGCGCATCGGTGTGGACGATATTGCACACAGCAAAGACGGCACGCTAACCAAGAAAATTACAGTTTGCAACTACGAACGGCTGCACCTGTTAAACCCTGACGATTTTGTGTGCGTGATGTTGGATGAATCATCTATCCTGAAAAACTTCGCAGGCAAGACGCGGGACCAGATCGTGGCGTTTATCAAGCGTGTGCCGTACCGTTTCCTAAGCACTGCCACACCCAGCCCGAACGACTTTATAGAGCTTGGGAACAGCTCTGAAGCCCTTGGATACATGGGCTATATGGACATGTTGTCACGGTTTTTCAAAAGCACTCAGAACGATCAGGACAGCAACAACCGAAACATTGGGAACAAATTCAGACTACTTGGACACGCTGAACGCGACTTCTTCGCATGGGTCAATCAATGGTCAGTAATGGTTAAAAAGCCGTCTGATTTGGGGTTTTCGGATGACCGCTATTCATTACCATCACTACACGTAAACAAGCATATTGCACGCAATCAGAAACAATGGTGCATTGATGGTCAAACATCATTATTCGTCATGCCTGCGCGAACAATGACAGAGGTCAAAGGAGAGCAAAAAACCACTGTGAACGAACGCTGTGAGCAAGCAGTGGCGCTTGCCAGCGGTAAGACTTCGGTTTACTGGTGCAACCTCAACGACGAAAGCGAACTATTGGCAAGCCTTGATAAGGATGCGGTAGAGATCATAGGCGGCATGTCGATTGACAAGAAAGAGGAAATTCTTGTCTCCTTCGCTAGGGGAGAGATTAAGCGCCTGATTACCAAGGCTCGGATGACAAGCATGGGCCTCAATTGGCAGCATTGCAATCACACCGTATTTTTCCCGACCTGGAGCTACGAACAGTATTACCAAGCAATCCGCAGGTTTTGGCGATTCGGCCAAAAGTCAGAGGTCACTTGTGACATGGTGATTAGCGAAGGTCAAATGCGCGTCATGGAAGCGTTGGAGCAAAAGACACAGAAAGCAATTGAGCTTTACGGCAATTTGGTACAAGCCGCTAATCAAGATTTTTCGTACACATCAAAAGAATTTAACCAAGCCGTCAAATTACCGGAGTTTTTGAAATGAAAACAAAAGACCAAATTCACACACCAACTTACAGCATTTTTAACAGTGACTGCATGGAGGTCTTGCCGACTCTGCCTGATGCGTCTGTTGATCTATCTATCAATTCTCCTCCGTTTGGTGGACTGTATGCTTACACAAGTAGTCCGCGAGATTTTTCGAACTGCGATACCCGTGAGCAATTTTTGGAACAGTATGATTTTTTGATCGCTCAAATGGCGCGAGTGACAAAGCCTGGGCGAATCAATGCGATTCACTGTCAAGATGTTTTTGACCATGCATCGCGCCTTTGGGACTTGCCGCATGAAATTATTGCAATCCATGCAAAGCACGGATTCACCTATCGCAATCGCATCACAATTTGGAAGGAGCCGCTGCGCGTTCGCACTCGCACAATGGTTCAAAGCCTGATGCACAAATTTATCATTGAAGACTCCACAAAGTGCTTCACTGCGATGCCTGATTACGTGCTGATTTTCACGCGCAATGGTGAAAACCAAGTACCAGTAACGCACCCTGAAGGATTCAAAAGGTATTACGGGCAGACTCCAATACTTCCAGAAATGCTGCGCATTTTCAACAGTACAAACGAAACCAACTTTACGGCGGAACAACTTTGGGATTACCTGCAAAACAATTTTGCAGACCATAAAGACCCGCGTTCAAATAAGTTATCGCACTACATTTGGCAACGCTACGCATCAAGTATTTGGGACGACATTCGTGTTGATAATGTATTGCCATTCAGAGACAGCAAAGAGGAAGACGACGAAAAGCACGTTCACCCGCTGCAGCTTGATGTGATTGACCGCATTGTAGAGATGTACAGCAACGATGGAGAGGTTGTTCTTACCCCGTTTATGGGTGTTGGCTCTGAGGTCTACAGTCCTGTATCAATGGGCCGCAAAGCTATTGGTATTGAGTTGAAAGACAGCTATTTCAAGCAAGCCAAGATTAACCTTGAACTGGCATCGAAGCGGTTTGAAGAGGGCGTTATCTTCAAACAAGACGCATTATTTACAGAATCCGAGATTGAATAATGGCCATCACAAACTACGCCAGAAACAACCCAGGCCGACAGCGTAAAGAAGGCGTTATGGACAGGCACACGTACGCGCAGCAGGCCCGTCAGAACGCCTTGCGCGGACAAGAACTACCTCATTCCAAGCTATTGGACATGGATGTTATCGACATTCGCAGCGCCCATCGACAACGGATAAAGCTGCTTGATTACATCCGCAACAACCTTAGCAATGAAGCGTTGGCCAAAAAACACGGAGTCCATGTGCGGAGCATTGAAAAGATCGTCAGCTATGAAACATGGGGGCATATTGCGTGAAATGCGTGATGTGCGATCGTGAAATGGACAAGGCCGCAGCATGGGTAGGCGGTCTACCCATAGGCCCTAAATGCCTTCAAAAGATGGGCGACAAGCCTACGAAGGTAAAAGGCCATGTAGTTCGCAACGATCAGCCTGAGTTATTCGACGACGTTGCAAAAGACGAGGCGAGCGAGTAAAATATGAATCATCCCCTTGGCGGGGGTTTATTAGGCAAGCCCAAGCCGGGATTCTGCTGGTGCCTACCAGTCCGCCAACATGCTACGCATGAGAATCTCGACTTGGGCTTTTTTTATGGGGTTTTTATGGCTGGAGACTGGATCAAGCTACAAAAAGACACATTCGATAAGCCGGAAGTGTTGGCAATAGCTACGCGAATGGGTATAGACCCCGATGCAGTAGTCGGGAAACTTGGAAGAATTTGGTCATGGTTTGACACGCACACCGTTGACGGTAACGCATCGTGCGTTACATTTTCGTTTATTGATCGTTACGTAGGCGTTACTGGATTCGCTGAACAGGTAGCTTTAGTTGGTTGGCTTGTACAAAACGGGTACGACCTGACGCTTCCAAACTTCGGTTATCACAACGGAGAAACGGCAAAAACACGCGCTTTAGCCAAAAACAGGGTGGAAAAGCACAGAAGTAACGCGAACGGTAACGCACCGAGCGTTACTAAATCGTTACCAGAGAAGAGAAGAGAAGAGAAGAATAAAGATATACGCCCTTCGGACGTAAGCGTTACCATTTGGGACGAATACGTAAAACACCGTAAAGCAAAAAAGGCAACGATCAGCAATACGGTTATCGAGAGCTTGAGGACAGATGCAACGTCTGTTGGTTTAACGATTGAACAGGCAATACAAATGCAACTTAAGCGTGGTTGGACTGGCTTTGACCCTAGTTGGGTGACATCAACCAATCATCCACCGGCAAACGCATTCGCGGGGGCAATTTGATGCACGGACACCTACTCCTGATCGCAATGCGTAAACGCGGCATTAAGCCCGGAATTGTGTTTCTGAACGACTACCCATGCGAAACAGCAAAGGACTGGCACAGCCCAGGTGAGAAGTTCGGTGAGTCGTGGGGGCCAGATCACGCCACTGTTTGCACCGTAGGCGATGTTATCCAGCTTCTTGACCTGCGTTTTTTGGTTGGGATGCGGGTAAGCATCACATCGACCTCAGAGATACGCGCCAAAGCCCTTTTTGAGCAGGCAAAGGCACACGGAGCGATGACGGTTGGCGCATGCCACGTTATCGAGCACAAGAACAAGCCGTGCGGCACTGGTTGGCATGACGTATGGCACAAAAACACAGAGGCGACAAATGGCTGAATTTTTGGCAGACGATATTGATTTTGCTGCGTACCTGAAAGACACAGACGCAAAGACAAAGGTAAAACCAGCCGCTGATTTTGTGCAGGACGCAAAGGACCGGCTTCGCTCACGCGCAAAAGCAAAACGCACCTACCTTCCGTGGCCCAAGTGCAATGAGTCATTCGAGTTTCGCCGGGGTGAGGTAACGGTATGGGTTGGTCAGAACGGCCACGGCAAAACGGACGTAACGACGCAGGTTGCACTGTCTTTGCTTGGGCAAGGCGAAAAAGTGTGTGTAGCCAGCTTTGAAATGAAGCCGGTTACCACCATAGGCCGCATGGTGCGCATGTTTGCCATGACCAATCCATTTTCTCCAGAGTACCAAGGGGATAGTGGCTTGGAGGTGCTGGATACGCTCTACGACGACTTTGGACAGTGGACAACAAACTCTCTTTGGCTGTACGACCAGACCGGAACCGCCCACCCTGAAACCGTTTTGGGAATGGTCAAGTATTGCGCCCAGGAACTTGGGATAACTCACATATTCATCGATTCGTTGATGAAGTGCGTCAAAGCCGAAGACGACTACAACGGCCAGAAGGATTTTGTAGATCAGCTTTGCGCGATGGCGAAGGACTTGGACATACACATTCATCTGGTTCACCACATGAAAAAGCCAAGCAAAGAGGGAGACAAGCCCGACAAGCACGACACAAAAGGTAGTGGGTCTATCACCGACCAGGTGGACAACCTGTTCATGGTTTGGCGCAATAAGCCAAAAGAGGATGCCGCCCGCGCATTGGGTTCGCAGAGCAACAAGCAGGCCGAGCCAGATAGCTTGCTTCTGTGCAAGAAGCAGCGGAACTATGAAGGCAGCGCAGACGGCGAGCCAACGATAAGCCTGTGGCGGCACCGTGACGCTGGGAACTTTGTTGCAGAAGCTGGCATGTGTGCGCAGTTTTTCCCGAAGTACCCGCATGTGGAATCGATATATGCATGACCCCACTACAAACCAAAGTTCTCGCGCACCTGGTCAAGATGGCGAAGCTGGACAAAAGCTACGCATGGTGGGCGGCCAAGCACTATGCGGAACTCTGCCCGCACGAACTGGGGGAGCTTCCGCAACTTCTAACCGCAGCAATGCTGGAGCGCCATAAATGATCATCCGTCTACCTTGGCCTGACTCCAAGCTAATGCCAAACAAAGCCAAAGGCCGCGCATGGGCTGGCCTAGCGCGGATCCGCACCGAGCAGAAAGAAGCGGCAACGCTCTGCACGATGGCTGCATTGCAGACAACCGGCGCGAAAGCATGGGGAGGAAACATCCCGTTATCGCTGGTCTACATGGCACCAGACCGCAGGCACCGCGACCTTGACAACCTATTGGCCGCATCAAAGTCAATCATTGATGGCATGGCACACGCTCTAGGCGTCGACGACAGCAGATTCAAGCCAATCCTTGTCGATAGCGTTTACGCAGGCGGGGAAGGGTGTCTAGTGGCTGCTGTGGGCATTCACATCGTTAGCGGGGTGAATCTGTGAGAGAAACAGACCCACACCGCGCCGTTGACTACATCATTGCCAACGCCAGCAAGTTTGCAGCAGCAAAAGCCACTCGCACTTACTTGGAGGAATTCAGGAAGTCAAAGAAGGCCATTCTGATGACTCAAAGCACCGCAGAAGCCGCAAACGTTCGGGAGCAATACGCATACAGCCACGCAGAGTATTTGGAGCTTATAGCGGGTTTACGCGAGGCGGTAGAGATTGAGGAAAAGCTGAAATGGGAATTAACTGCCGCGCAAATCAGAGTTGATGTGTGGAGGACGGAGCAAGCCAACAACCGTATGCAAGATAGGGCTGCGCAATGAGCCTAAAAGAGCGACTACAAATCAGAACACCGTGCGGCTATGGGATGCAATATTGGTTTTCATACAAAGGGCAGAAATGCCAAAGCGTTGCAGTTTTGATTCTGATTGTGGCCGAGAGGTTCGCAATAAGGTTTGGCGTTATCAACAATACGACCGCAAATTTCATCTATTCAAGGTTGGCTAACAAGTATTGCCAATTTCCCGGAAGTGCATCAGTGATTAGAAGCATTGAGCATTCCGACGAATCGGATGCGTTTGGAAGGCAAATAGTGGCGCACCCAATATGTAAGAAAACAAAGATTTTCGACTTAATGGCCGCACGACTATCGGTTGACAACGCAACCCATTTCCCACAAGGAAATTACACAGCATTCAGAGGTGCATCAGGCAGTTGTAGGTTGTGTGGTGGGCATTTAAATGTCGCACTGGTATCAAAGCACAAAACATACGACTGCCGCCAAATGCAAAGTCGCACCGCTGTGTGCAGAAGGCCAATGTGCAAATCACTAATGCAAAACCTAAAGAAGTGCGTGACAAGTACATCGCAACTCCCAATGGCTAGGGTTCTTATGGAGCTAACAAAAAATGGAGACAGAACGGGAGCAGTTGCTCAGATTAAGGAAGTTGCTGAACGACACATTTACAAAACTCATAACTGGCGAAATCAGCAAAAAAGAGGCAAGAGTGATAGCGGAATTGGCATTGGCATTTGAAACAAACCTAAAACTGAAAAGGAAATGATATGGAAATTAATCAACTGGCTACCTTTGGCGACCAACGCCGCATGATTCTGGACACCATCATGGAACTTCGCAATGGGACGATGGATGTAAATCGCGGCATGGCAATCGCGGCAAACATGAAAGTGCTGAACGATTCTGTTCAAGTCGAAATCAACGCCGCAAAAATGTCCATTGCAGCGCGGCAAGCAGGCCACGACTTTGGGAAGATCGTTGATATGGGGCGCAAGTTGCTAGGCAATGACGGAAGCCAGCCGAATTGACCAAGGCGGAAATCATCCACAAAGGCAAGGTGGCCGCATTGGGTTGCGCTTACTGCCACTTCCTGCATGGGCCGCACGCTCCCGGCCCGGTGGAGCTTCACCACTTGCGCTCTGGAGGATGGGGCCGTGGATCTTATTTGACACTGATACCGCTATGCCCAGAGCATCACCGTGGAAAAACAGGGGTGCATGGCATGGGTACTAAGGCATTTGACCGAATGAGCGGCACAACGCAGCAAGAGTTATTAACTTGGACATTGGAGCGAATCGGATGCTAAAAAAGAACCAGCCCGTCAAGTTCTCGCGCCCTATGTCAACCATGCGTACCGTCTTGCTGGCAGTGGAGCACGGCTACCAGTACCGCCACGACATACTGACGGAGACAAAACTAAAGGCTGGGCAGGTACAGGCTGCGCTCTATAACTTGACGTTTTGCGGGATAGTGGTGCGTGAGGTAGACGCACAAGGGCGTTCCATCTACCTGATACCTGGCACTAATTACGGGGTTGCACCTTGCCTGTGTGGGGTGCGATCCATCTTCGATGTGCGTTGAGCCTTTACCAATCTCGACAATACAGATAACTCCATGGAAGTAAGGCGCAGTTGCCACTTCTTTTGCCCTTGCTGAAAGGTGGGGGCGCTTTTATTCAGCGAATACCCGAAAGGACTCGCATGGCACTAACAGCCAAACAAGAGGCATTTGCGCAAGCTGTAGCTGGTGGAATGACGCAATCAGACGCTTACCGCAGCGCGTATGACTGCGAAAACAGCAATGAGCAAACAATTTGGGACGAAGCAAGCGATCTAATGCGACACCCCGAGGTAAACCCTAGGGTTAAAGAGTTGCGCGATCAATTAGCCGCAATCGCCATTTGGACGCGACAGGACAGCGTTAGGGTGCTTAAACAGATAGCGGATGGTCTAGGTAGTGAGACAAAGCCGGGAGAGGCTGTATCAGCCGTTAAAGAGCTTAACTCTATGCACGGCTTCAATGAAGCGACAAAGCATGACCTCGCGCTATTCTTCCCAAAAGTAATCAATGTCATCGCAGGACGACGCACTTAACGTCGAGTTTCCGCCAAAGCTGGCCGATGTTCTTTTTGTTCCAAAGCGATACCTGTTTATCAGGGGCGGGCGAGGAAGTGGGAAGTCTTGGTCTGTTGCTAGGGCGTTGATAACCAAAGCGTTTGCAGGTACTGAGCGCGTTTTATGTACGCGAGAGGTACAGAAGTCCATTAAGCAATCGGTACACCAGTTATTGCGCGACCAGATTGCAGAGCTTGGGCTAAGTGGCTTCTTTCAGATACTGGAGAACGAGATACGCGGCCTTAATGGATCGGCGTTCTACTTTTCAGGACTGAGCGACCAAACGGCAGACTCGATTAAGTCGTTTGAGGGGTGCTCTGTGGTGTGGTGCGAGGAAGCCCACACGATAACCAAGCGGTCATGGCGCATTCTTACGCCAACTATTAGGGCGGCCAACTCTGAGATATGGGCAACCTACAACCCAGAACTAGAGAGCGATGAGACGCACCAAATGGCCGTGGTAAACCCTGCGCCAAACACAATCAGCATTGAATTGAACTACATGGATAACCCGTGGTTTCCTGCTGTGCTGGAGGATGAAAGAATCCACGCCAAGGCGACGATGAAAGAGGACGAGTATCGCCATATATGGGAGGGGCGGTGCAGGCCAGCGGTTGATGGTGCTATTTACTTCGACGAGATCTCTAAGGCTGAGAGCGAAGGGCGCATTCGTGATGTGCCGAATGACATCATGCTCAAGACGCACGCAATTTGGGACTTGGGATGGAATGATTCAATGTCTATCATCCTTGTGCAACGGTCGGCAAGTGAGTTGCGAATCGTGGATTACATCGAAGATTCGCACCGTACCCTGGCAGATTACGCCATGCAACTCAAGAATATGAATCTCAATTGGGGCGTTCATTACCTGCCACATGACGGATTCCACAAGGACTACAAGACCGGCAAAAGCGCACAGGAAATCCTAGAGGCTTTGGGCTGTGCGGTGGAGCAGACGCCAAACATGGGCATCGAGGAAGGGATTAAGGCGGCTCGGATGACGTTTAGCCGCATCTACTTCGACAAAACCAAAGCGGCAAGGCTGATTGAGTGCCTGAAACGCTACCGGCGTCACATCAACAAACAGACGAACGAAGCTGGTTCAGCACTGCACGACGAATTTAGCCACGGTGCTGACGCCTTCAGGTACGCTGCCATAGTCGCTGACGCACTGGGCAACAGTAATGGCAGTGTGAAACCTATAGCCTACCGCAAAGGCCGATTCATGGCCTAGCCTTTACCAACTTTGACAATCGCGCAAAGGATGGACAAGGCATGACAACACAGACAATTCGCAACGGCACCAGCATTGAGGTAGTAATACCAACAGGCCAGACACTCAAAGTAGTAGCTGTAAGCGGCACATACAACGCATCAGTAGTGCGCGGTACAGGAATAGGAACAACGCTTTCCACACTGGCAACCGGCGCATCGTATGGCCCGTATGCTTATGACAGCGTTGTGCGACTTATCTCTAGCGGTGCCAGCGAGATTGATTTTGATGTGGCGGTTACGCCTGATGTAGCGACTGACACTGTTGCAAATTATGCTTTCGCCCCCCTAACCGGAGCAGTCACAGGGCTGGTGGGGCCGGGGGGGGTGGATGTGCCTTTGGCCGTTGCTCTCGGCGTTGTTGGTAATCGTTGTAGCATACCAACAGGACATACCAGCGCATCAAATGCGCAAATGATGTCTCGCACCAAACACACTGCCATGGATAGTGTCACGAAGTTGAAAATCGCCTACGCCAACTTTTGGGCTGACGTGGGTGTCGAAAGCACTCCGGGTGCATCCACCACGTACACCGCAGGTATTGAATATCCAATTGGAACAGTGACTGCGGTCACATTCAGCAATGGGTCTAATACTGGAGTTGCGACGGATGGCTCAATCATCACATCGGACTGGGTGAACATCACTATCCCACGCGGTGCTACATTCTTTGTCCGCACATGGCAATCAAACAGTACAGGGGTTGTTTTGGTAGCACGCAGAAGTTTGGCAAATCAAGCTGGAGTAGTCCCAACATCGGGGGAGTGGCACACGATTGGTCTAACCACTACTGACTACACCAAAGCAGCGACAAACGTAAACAACGGCAGCACCAGTAACAGCTTTGTACCGCTGGCTATTCTTGGTTATACAAAGCGCCCATCGTTCTTGATTGTGGGTGATTCTCGCTCATCTCCGGCGGCAACTAATGAGACAATCCCTAACTCAGTTGGCGCAACTGGTGAGGTGGAGCGCAGCATTGCAAAAGGGTATGGCTCTATCAATGCATCAGACCCCGGAGAAACGCTACTTGGCGTGTCCACCACGGCGTACACTCGCCGCCTACCTTTGGCAGATTGGTGTACGCACATAATCATAGACCTTGGGATCAACGATTTCACTGCGGGAAAAACATCCACGCAAGCGGTTACGTACCTCAATACGATTTGCAACCTGCTGCCCGGAAAGTCGATATTTGCTTGCACTGTTAGTCCTAAATCAGCGTCCACGGATTCATGGGCGACCACTGTAAATCAGACGGCAGATGCAACATCAAATGCAAACCGAATCGCGTACAACGGAATTATGCGAACCAACCCTCCTCCAAAAATCTCCGCGACTTTCGATGTGGCCGATCAGACGGAAAGTTCACGCGACTCCGGCCTATGGCGCGTCAATGGGGCGGCCAATGGATACACGCTCGATGGACTGCACGGGAATTCGACAGCAAACGCAGCCATTGAGGCTTCTCAGATATTTTCGGCGGTTCAGTTCTTTTGATGTTGCACCTCTTGCTTTTACTCTTTCCGCTATCCGCACAAGCAGCGGAATGTGGCGAGGTAGAGTGGTTTGTGAAGCCCAACGGCACGCAGCTAACAAGACCGGCGTACACATTGCAAGGTGGCGCACTGGTCAAGTCAGCAAGCCGCGCATGGGTCGGAACCCAGTGCGACCTAACCGAGCCCACAAAGCCAAGCAACAAAGACCTCTACGCCAGCTACGACAGCACAGGTCTTGTTGCGCTTTGCAGCAAACGATAAGCCTTTACTACTCTGGACAATGCCCACAACATAGGACTAGACGCGCATGGCTGAAAAAATGGATGATGAAGACCTGCTAGAGATTTTGCAGCGCAAGGAAGATGCGGCCAGTCACTATGTTCATGGGCAATTGGGATCTGAGAGGGAGAGTGCGCTTAGAGAATACCACCGGCTCCCATACGGCAATGAGGTGGATGGCGAATCTCAGATTGTCGCGTCCGACATTCAAGATAGCGTTGAATGGATTCTCCCTGCGCTCTTAAAAACCTTCACCGCCACCGATAAAGCCGTATCGTTTGATCCTACACGCGCCAGTGACGTTGCAGGCGCAGAGCAGGCTACGGACACATGTAACTATGTGTTCTACAAGCAAAACAACGGCTTTCTGATCCTGTACACCGCGATCAAGGATATGTTGACCGTGCGTAACTGTGCGGTCATGTGGCGCAAAGAAGATCAGGAAACAGTCAGCAGCGTGCCATTCAAGGGCGCAACCGCTGAGATGCTGGCAATGATGCTGCAAGAGGAAGATGCGGAGATTGAGTCCGCCACGCCTGCGCCAATCCTAGACCAGCAAGGTCAGCCACAGCTTGACCCGTACACCGGGCAACCTTTGATGGGCTACAACGGGCGCATTAAAAAGACCGAGACGAAAACAATCGTCAAGGTCGAAGCGTTTAGCCCTGATTCGCTGCTGGTGCAAAGCGACTGGACAAGCCCACTCTTGCACGATTGCCCCTATGTGTGCCGCATGATGCGCGTTACGTTGTCTGACCTGGCAATGATGGGCTTTGACTGCACCGCCGACGAATTACGCTCCAGTGACTCGCAGGACTACAACGGCAACACGCTGCAAACGCGCTTATCCAATGTGGACAACAAAAGCGCCACGGATTTGGTTTACGAGAGTGCTGGCGACAGTGACGATGATTCAATGGCTGAGGGCTGGCTGCGCATTGAGTACATCTTGGCCGACAAGGATGGCGACGGGGTGGCAGAGCGCCTGTGCGTCTACCGCCTGCGCGAAAAGATACTCAAGTGCGAAGTTACAAGCCACGTACCCATTGCCACATCGTCCCCCATGCTCAATACGCACCGTTGGGACGGTATGAGCATGGCCGATGCCGTTGCAGACCTGCAAAAGCTGCACACCGAGCTATTGCGACAGACGCTGAACAACCTCTACCTGACCAACAACCCACGCACAAAGGTACTAACCGATGCGAACTGGTCACCGCTGGCGAACATTGATGATTTACTGGATAGCCGGGCGGGTGGCGTCATTCGTCAGCGCGACATTAACGCGGTTACTGAACAAGTAATCCCGTTCAGCGCTGGCGCGTCGATGCCGATGCTGGAGTACGTGCAAGGCATGCGGGAAAACCGCACCGGCGTATCACGGCAGTCTCAGGGGCTTAACCCCGACAGTCTCAACAACACCGCAACGGGCCGAGCGATGGATATGAGCGCATCCATGCAGCGTATTGAGTTGATTGCTCGCATCATTGCCGAGACGTTGGTTAAACCCATCTTCCAAGGCATTCTCAAGGTGCTGACCGATGGCGGAATGGAGAAGCTGGCTTTTCGCTTGCGTGATGAGTTTGTGGAGTATGACCCCAACGAATGGCGTGATCAGTACGACATGAGCATTAATGTCGGCTTGGGCACTGGCGACACACAGCAAAAAGCGGCTCAATTGATGACACTCTGGCAGCAGCAAATGGCCGGGATGCAATTCGGCCTTGTAACACCGCACCACCTGTACAACACTGCCACCAAAACGGTCGAAAACGCAGGTTTTAAGAACGTGCAGGACTTTTATCAAGACCCGTCCAAGCAGCCGCCACAGCCACAGTCACCACCTTTGCCGTTGCAAATCGAGCAGATGAAGATTCAAGCCGACGCGCAGAAGCACCAGGCCCAGACGCAGGCCGACATTCAAAAGTTCCAGGCCGAAAGCCAGATGCAGATGCAGGTCGAGCAGATGAAGGCCAACATGAAGCTCAAAGAGATTCGGGGCAATCTGGAATTGCAGGCCGCCAACGACCAGCGCGACAGCCAGCGTGAGCGCGACAAGGCCATGATGGACGCGCAACTAGAAGCGCAGCGTATCGAGTTTGATAAGTGGAAGGCGCAACTGGCAGCAGAGACGCAAATCTACATTGAGCAGATGAAGGTTGGCATGGCGCAGGCTACGCAGATTCAGGGCAACGACATTAACGCGGCATTGGCGCGGAGCATTGACGGGTTGAATCAAGCCATTGGCGGAGTTTGACATGGCAGATTTGCGCGACTTTCTACAAAGCATGTCCAACAGTGCGGCGTCTAACGTGTCGGCTCCTGTAGACGGCATCAATTGGCTTATGCGTAAGTCTGGTTTGCCCGTATCTGATGCTCCATTCATGGGCAGCGATTGGATGGCGCAGAAGGGCTTTACAAGGCCAGTAAAGCAAGGCGCTGCCAGTGTGTTGGGTGAGACTGCGGGAATGCTTGCACCTATTGCGGTGGCCGCGAAGGCTCCGCAGATTGCGCGTGGTTTGTTGCAAGCAGAGGCTAACGCAATGGCTCCACGCACGCTGAACCCGCAGACAGGGGCTATTGTGTGGCACGGTTCACCGCACAAGTTCGATAAGTTTGATAGCGGGAAGATCGGCACAGGCGAGGGCGCACAGGCTTATGGGCATGGGTTGTATTTGGCAGAGGCTCCAGAAGTCGCCAAGGAATATTCAAAGCTAAACCCAGCCGGTGGACAAATACCATCGGCACTCAGGTTTGTAAACGGAAAAGAAGTGCAGCCAGGTACGGGCGCATATAAAGCCGCATCGCTGTTGGATAGCATGAGCGTTGCACAGGCCAAGAAAACGGTTAACGGTTGGCTACAAGGCGCAAGGCCAGAGGAACAAGCCTACTTCAAAGAAGTTGCAGACACTCTTGGTGGAATAACCTCTAAGGCAGCGGTTAAGCAGAAAGCACCGGGAGGATCAATCTACAAAGTAGACCTACCAGACGAACACATAGCAAAGATGCTGGATTGGGATAAGCCATTGAGCCAGCAGCATCCGGATGTACAGAAGGCTTTGAATGGAATAGAAACAAACTTTCCAGAGATACCGGACTTCAATTTGCGCAAATGGATGGATGCAGACCCACTTGCGTCAACTTGGCATAACGTGCTGCAACGTGATTTAGGCGCTGACCCAGCCATGATTACAGGCACATTGAAGGATAGAGGAATCCCAGGAATTCGCTACCTAGATGGCGGCTCACGCGGAGCAGGGTCAGGCTCTAGTAACTTCGTAGTGTTCCCCGGCAATGAGGACATTCTGAAAATCATGGAGCGCAATGGCAAGGGCTTGCTTGTAAATTGAGCCTTTACCAATTCTGACAATGCCAGCATGACAGTGACCAACACCGACCACAAAGAGGCATTGCGCGGCAAAGAAGCGCAGATGGTGCTGGATAACGAGGCTTTCAAAGCGGCAATGGGTTGCTTGAAATCATCGGTGCAGGAACAGTGGAAAACCTGCCCCATTCGTGACCGTGAAGGCCAAGTGTTGTTATTGCAGCTTGCAAAACTGACAGACAAGTTTGAAGGGTTGCTTATCGGGATGGTGCAGAGCGGCCATTTCGCACAACGACGAATTGATTTAGACAAAGTGCGCGACGAACCGCCTGCACGGCAGTTTATGCGCAAGGTTAGTAACTGGTAGGCACGTACCTTATCGCGTCCGCTGAGAAGCGCCGCATTTCCCTCCTCGTGCCATAGGGAGGGAGTTTGACAAGGATCACATCATGGACGGACACGCAGAATCTGCACCCGAGTCAGGTGGGTTAGCCGACCTTGCTTCTTTCTTGGCGGACACTCCTGAAGAGGAATCCAACGGCCAGGAAGAGGCACAAAACGCAGAGGGGTCTACCGGCAGCGAAGCCGATACGGAAACCGACGCAAACGACGAACAGGATATTGACCCGGACGCGCCAGACGGTGAGCCCGAGGACGAGGAGCCTGCACCCGTTGCAAAGATCACCTTCAAGGTGAAAGGCGAAGACGGAACCGAGGAAACAGTGGAGGCAACCACTGAAGAACTCGCCAAGTCGTACATGCGCCAGCAGGACTACACCAAAAAGACGCAAGCGCTTGCCGAGCGCGAAACGGAAGCGGTGAAGTTTCTGACCCAGAAGCATGAAGAAATCCGCAGCCAATATCTATCGCAGGCCGAACTGTCGCGGGCGGCAATTGTGCAGATGGCTGGGATCAAGACCGAGGACGAAATGGCGAATCTCGCCAACTCTGATCCGGCAGCATGGGTGGCAGAAAACCAGCGACAGCGCCAAATCAACAGCTACTTGAACGGACTCAATCAACAGATCGAGGGTGAAAAGCAGCAAGCGAAAGCGCAGGCCGACCAACGCGCACAGCAGCAAATCAAACAACAGTTTGATACGGCATGGACAGAGCTATCGAAAGATGGCATTGACAAGCCCAAACTGCAAAAAATCTACAGCGATGTGTCCAGCAAATACGGGTTCAGCAATGAAGAACTCGCCAATGTGTATGACCACCGTTTAGTGCGCGCATTGCGTGATGCAGCGGCTTATCAAGCGCTCAAGGCCCAAAAGCCAGCGGTGATGCAGAAAGCCCAAAACGCACCACGCATGCCATCCAAGCAAGCAGCACCCGCACAAGTACGCCGCGACCAGGCGATTGAACAAAAGTTCAAGTCTGGACGGGCGAAGTTAAACGATCTAGCCGCATTTTTGCGGTAACAGGAGCATTTCAAAATGACAGTTCCAACCAACCTATATCAAAAAGCATCCCTCAAAGGCAATCGCGAAGATTTGCTGGAGAAAATCTACAACACATCTCCCTCCGAGGTTCCGTTGTCTACATCGTTCGGTCGTACCACTGCGGTCACGGACTTCCATGAATGGCAAACGGACGCTCTCGGTTCAGCATCGGCATCTAACAAGATGATCGACGGTGACGATGTGACATTGGATGCGCAAACCGCAACCGTGCGTATTGGCAACCACTTGCAAATTTTTAACGGCACTGTCGGCGTCTCTCGTCGTGCAAACATCGTTAAGAAGGCAGGCCGTGGTGCTGAGATGGCTTACCTCAAGGGTAAGAAGATGCTCGAACTCAAGCGCAACATTGAGGCCATGATTGTGTCGCCTACGCAGGTAGCCATTGCGGCCACTACTTCGGTAGCTGGTCAATCTGGCGGCTTGGGTGTGCAGTGCGTATCTAACCCGTTGCATAACGGCGCTGGTGCTACCGCTGCATGGACTTCTGGCGCACCTACTGCGGCTATCACTGGGGGTACTAACCGCACATTCACCAAGACGCTGTTGGATACCGCTTGCCAGAACATCTTCACGACTTCGGGCCAGTTTGCCGAATCGTTGGTTGTGTCCCCTGCACACAAGGCCCTGTTCTCCGCTTTCGCAAGCGTGGCGCAGAACCGCATTGATGTGAAGTCTGGCAAGAATGCACAGGCCACCATCGTGGGTGGTGCGGAAATCTATTTAAGCGACTTCGGCGGAATTTCCGTGATCCCACACTACCTTATGGCTGGATCGGACACAGCATACGTGACCAACTCTGACTACGCCGACTTGGCTTTCTTGGATGGCTTCAAAACCACCGATTTGGCTAAGACTGGCGACAGTGACAAGGTGCTGATTACTGCTGACTGCTGCTTGGCGGTACGCGCTCCAACGGCTTTTGCAAAAATCGCCAACCTGACCCCATAAGGGTTAGTAGCGTGATAAATCGGGGAGGCTTCGGCCTCCCTTTTTTTTGCCTTTACCACTTTGGACAATGAAGGCATAGAAACTAACGTCGGGGTGACGCTGTGGATGATTTTCACATCATAGAGTCGGCAAACGAATACGGGATTGCGCGGGATGTGCGATTTGAAGGCGACCAGATAACCACGAAATTAACCTATGACGCCGCGCCCATGCTTGAAGCTGCGCACGCTGCTAGGGTGGCGTCAGAGGGGCATCGCTGGGGCGATGGTCACTTCGTTGGGATTATCCCAATGGTCGAACTGACCCGCATTAACGAGACGTTCCGCAGTGCAGAGGAGCGCAAGCATCAAATCCTGTCTTGGCTGCGCGACAACCCCAAGATGGTCACCTTCGATAAGTTCCTGAAAACATGACCTACGCCACACTACAAACTGACGTAGCGACCTACCTGCACCGCAGTGACTTAACCGCACTTATGCCCACGTTTGTGGAGCGTGCGGAGGCGGTTCTATTCCGTGAGTTGCAGGTAAAAGACCTGGCGACATCCGTTGCCGGTACGACCACTGGCGAATATGCCGCACTTCCTACTGACTTCGCCACAGTCTCAAAAATCACTGTGGTCTATGGCAGTACCGAATACTCGCTTGATTACAAGAGCGAGAGTGCGGTAGCGACCACCAGCGTGCCGAGCGTCTACGCGATTGAGAGCAACCAACTACGCATCTTTGGTGCGTCTACCGGGCAGGCGTACACGCTGTACTACATCCCAAAGCTAATCGCACTGAGCAACAGCAACACAACTAGCTGGCTGCTTACAAATGCGCCTGATTTGTACCTGTACGCCACTGCGTTAGAAGGTGCGCGCCATATTCGTGACCAAGACGAAGTGGCGCGGCTTACTGGCTATGTAACCAGCGCATTGGACTCCGTGCGCAGGATGAGTGAGCGCAAAGGCCAGCCTTCAAACGGCTCCATGCAGATCAAAGTAAGGCGCTGAAATGACCATCGAAACCGCTACCTACATCTCCCAGCTTGACGCCACATACCCGGCATCGGGTGACGCAAAGAGCGAGGGAGACAATCACCTTCGACTGATTAAAAGCGCAGTCAAGGCAACATTGCCCAACATTACGGCCACACCGTTAACACCCACCAGCGCAGATTTCAACACGCTCACGGGCGCTGCGACTACTGGCGGTGTTGGCTTGAATGTTGCAACGCAATCAAGTTCAAACAACAGCACCTTGGCGGCATCCACTGCGATGGTTCAAAACGCCATTGCGGCGGCTGTTATTTCTGTCACCTTGCCAGCCGCACCAGGCGCAGGCCGTGAGATGGTTTCTGATTCATCCTCCGCTGCGGGATGGGGAATGTCCCCCGCATCAATCTATTTCTGCATGCAAAACTTCGGAGTCCTATAAATGGCAACTTCCCCTTATCCTATCGCGGCGCAAACGCCCGTAAGCCTATCTATCGCCCTGAGTGCCACGGCCAACACCAGCCGCGCAGTCAGCACTGGCGTGCCAACAAATGCAGTGCTCATCTCCCCGAGCACTAACACCAATGGCGTGCGCGTTGACCAGATTTTCATCAATGGCAACGGCACGACCATCGCGGGCCTTGTTGTTCTCTGGTTGTACGACGGCACCAACGCATACCCGATTGACGAATTTGCAATCACCGCTGTAACGCCAAACACGACCACGACGCCTGCCTTTGTCTACTCAGAGTATTACAGCGGGTTTGTTTTGCAGCCGACGTACAAGCTGTATGCGACATCACAAGTCGCATCGCAGGTAGCCAGCATCGGCATGATTGGCGGGGCGTTTTAATCATGGGCTCGTTTGACTACGGCAACAACGCCGCAATCTCAAAGTACACCCAGACTGCGGTGCTGAAAACATCGCAGACCATCTCCGTACCACCGGGCACCAAGCGCATTGAGGCGTTGTTGTGTGGTGGGGGCGGGGGTGGCGCAGGGTCTAACGGGGGTGGTGGGTTTGGTGGGTGCCAGATATATGCAATACCCGTTACGGGCCAACCGCTGGCGCTCATAGTCGGAGCAGGCGGAGGCCCAGGCGTGCGAGGCGGTACAACCTCAGTGTCTGCTGGCGGAACAATGTATGCGGCGGTTGGAGGAGGTGGATCGACAGCTACAGCATCCGTTGGAGTCCCGCTTTTTGGCGGCGGCGGTGGGTACGGGAGTGGGACAAACATCAACAATGCTGGAGCGCCTCCTTTTAACCCGTCGTACCTGTGGTCATTGTTGGAGACACTCACGCCAACTGGCGGTAACGTATACACGTCCACCTCAGTGGTAATCCAGACGCCTATAGGCATGGGTGGGTCAACTTCGTACGTTGGCGGCAATCCGGCGCTTGGGTATGGTGGTGGCGGATGTGGCTCTGCTGGTGCAGGTGCGGCGGGTGGGGGTGGCGGTAGCGCAGCCAATCAAGCGGCTGGCGCGGGTGGGGGAGCTGGGGTGGCTGCGACATCCATAGCTGGATCTATGACAGCGGCTTCCGTGTGGGGGTTGACGGGATTTGCCGCAGGTGTCAATAACGCAAGCGGAACATCTGGCCCCGGCGGCGGCGGACTGCTTGGCGCAGGCGGCGCAGGCTCTGGGACAACCGGCGGCAATGGTGGTCTTGGCGGCGGCGGCGCTGGTGCGGGGTCTGTCACCGCTGGCACTGGCGGCAACGGTTTTGCAATCTTCCGCTTCTACTCATAAGGACACCTCATGAAATACGCAATTATTGAAAACGGCATCGTCACAAACGTTGCATTGGCTGGTGGCCCTATTGCGCCAAACTGGGTCGAAACAGACACGGCAGGGATTGGTTGGACTTACTCCAACGGCGTCTTTGCTGCACCTGTAATTCCGGAACCGCCAGTGACTCGCTCTATAACTGTACTTGCATTCCGTTCGCGCTTCACTCAGGCTGAAAAGCAAGCTATCTACACCGCTGCGAAATCGTCGGTTGATTTGCAAATCTGGCTTGATGATTTGGCTGTTGCTACCGAGGTCATTCTTGATGACGATCGGACATTAGCAGGGCTTCAAGCGATGGAGTCTGCCGGGTTTATCGGCGCAGGTCGAGCAGCGGAAATCCTAGCATGAACCACCCACCAGACACCAACAGCGGAACGGACGGGGGCGCAGTAGCTATCCGTGACCTAACCAATGCTACTGGTGGTGGGTACAAGATCAACTGCGTCAATTACTCATACACCATCGTCGGCAAGAACGTAGATGGGTTTGAGTGGAACCTGTACGCGCAGATGGACAACTACGCAGACAGCAAACCTGGGGTACGCCGTGAGCATTGTGCCTTCTATTCAAAAGCTAACAAGTTTGGCTCTGCGACCAATTGGGCTGGTGTACTTGAAGTACATGACCACCATGGAGAGGGCGCTTGTGTTGGCGCAGAGGTGGACATTTGGACGAAAGGCGAGGACAACGGTGCGCGCATAGGTCTGGATGTGATGTGCGCTGGCGGCAACGATGTTGTAGATAAACCGTCAGTAGTAGGTGCCACGGCTGCACTGCGTTCCAGCGTATCGGATTCAAACCCCTTTGCGTACTGGACTTACGGTGCATGGCTGCGAGGCGTCAAGATGGCTGGCGTCAGCATCAAGTCATGTGTGGCGGGTGCTGTGCGCGGAGTGGAGTTGCTGGGCAAGTACCTTGTCGGCATCGACACATCACAAGCCCAGTGCGGCACAGCAATTCGGCTGGGGCACAAGCAAACCATTGCGTTTGAGGGAACCGACACGATCACTCTAAGCCTTGCGGATAACTGGCGCGTGGCAATCAAAAACGGCAATACCCCGATCTTTGAAATCGACATTGGAACAGGTGACATTTACAAACGCGGGGTAAAGGTTCTATGACAATTGCGCGCGTCGATAACTGCGGATTAGGCCTCAATAGCGACCTGACGCCCGAGGAATTGGGTAATGGCGTATGGAGTTCGACCAACAACATGCGCTTTGTCAATGGCTACGCAGAGCGGTTCCGTGGCACCGTGCAGGTGTTTGATACGCCATCCGTTACGCCTTACTACATCGCACCTTATGCAACCACCAGCGCCCGTTTTTGGGTGCATGCTGGCCTGAATGCGGTGTATGTGGACGATGGAACAACACGCACCGACATAACAGGCACAGCGCCAACAGGGGCCATTGATAACAAGTGGACAGGCGGCAGCTTGAATGGCGTTCTGGTGCTGAACAATGGTGTTGATAACCCCATGTTTTGGAACGGCGACACAGGGACAAACCTCGCCACGCTGACCGGCTGGACTGGCACATGGAAAGCGCAAGCTGTAAGGCCATTCAAGAATTTCATCGTCGCGCTGGACATTACCAAGGGCGCGAATCGTTACCCGCATATGGTCAAGTGGTCGGACATTGCAGTGCCTGGTGCAATCCCTACTAGTTGGGACGAAACAAACGCGGCGCTCGATGCGGGCGAACAAGACTTGGCAGAAACACCGGACTTATTGGTTGACTGTCTGCCATTGGGTGATGTGAACATCATCTACAAAGAGCGCAGCATGTACGCGATGACTTATGTTGGAGCGCCTTATATTTTCCGTTTCCAACGTCTACCGGGTGAATCTGGAATGCTGGCGCGTGGGTGTGCGGTTAATACGCCTTTAGGGCATGTTGTACTTACTGCTGGGGATGTGGTTGTCAATAACGGCACAGGAGTGCAATCTATCGCCAACGGGGCGGTCAGAAACTACATTTTCCGCAACATCGACAGCACCAACTACAAGCGCGCGTTTGTCACATCAAACCCTCAAAGGAACGAGGTTTGGATTTGCTTCCCATACGGCAGCAGTGAGACATGCAATACCGCGTGTGTCTGGAATTGGGTTGATAAGTCGTGGGGTATTCGCAGCCTGTCTAACGTCACATACGGCGCTTTTGGACAACTGCCTGTATCGTCCTCCGCTACAAGCTGGGCAAGTGATTCAGAGGCTTGGGACACAGATGCTACAAGCTGGAACGAGAACGAATATTCGCCAGCAGAAGCGCGTTTACTGATGTGCCGTAGTACTCCATTGATAACACTGGAAGATACCGGAACGACTGACTTGGGCGCACTGATTGACTCAAGCCTAGAACGCACCGGCATGACGATGGGCGATTCGTACTCTGTAAAAACAGTGCGCGCCATTTACCCACGCATTGATGGCAACACAGGCGCGACTGTCAACGTTCAGATCGGCGCATCCATGTTCCCCGACGCTGGCCCAGAGTGGCAGACAGCGCAGCCGTTTGTTATTGGGTCGTCTATCAAGATTGATTCGTTCGCCACTGGTCGATTTATCTCCGTGCGCTTTACCAACGTGGACTATGGGGCGTGGCGAATGAAATCGTTTGATGTGGATTATGTGAACGCAGGATCGTACTAATGGCACGTTACATACCCGGCAATGTGGCCGATCCTGCGATAGCAGCAGAGCTTGCAAAGATCGCTCAGGCAATGGAAACACCCGATCCTTTCATCACACTGGACACGCTCTATGCAGCGCCAAAGAAGTACCGCGAAGGCACTGTGGTGAAGGCTGGCGCTCCGTGGAATCCAGGTGCTGGCGATGGGGTGTATTGCTATCGCGGCGGGGCTTGGACACTACTAGGATAAGGAGATAAACATGGCAATGACAGCAGAACAGAACGCAGGAATCTTGGACTACTGGAACAAGAACAAAGGCGACCCGAAGGCCGTGATGGACGCGATGACACAGTACGGCGTCGGTGCCGCTGACTTGGCAAACGCCATCGGGCGCAATACGAGCGAAGTCGGCAACTACCTGACAGACGCAGGCGCTGCTAGGGGCTTCGGAGGCTTCAACAAAGGCATCACTGACACTTACTACGGTAGCGCAGCAGACTCGAAGCCAGTGGCAGCACCTAGCCAAACCGTTGTCGGTGGTGGCGCACAACAAAACCTTGGAATTGGCGGTCAGGGTTACACCAAAAATCCCTATCTCGACCAAATGGCATCGGGCATCACCAGCCAAATGAATGACAACTGGCAGCGCAACCAACTGCCCAGCATTCGCTCTGGCGCTATGGCTGCGGGTGGCTTCGGTGGATCTCGCCAAGGCGTGGTCGAAGCAAACGGCCTGAACGATATGAATCGTTCGCTGGGCCAGAACCTGACCAACCTGTACGGCTCTGACTACAACAACGCGATGGGGCGCAACCTGCAACAGCAGAGCTTGAACAACTCGTATGACTTGGGCTTGCGCTCTAGTGATTTGGGTTTCTCAAATCTTGATGCCAACATCAATCAAAACAACTTCAATAACCAGCTATCCAGCGCCAACTTCGGCATGGGTGTGTACAACACGCTCAACAACCAAACGCAGGCAGGCATCCAAGCTGGCACGAACATTCAAAACACGCCATTGGACTATCAAAAGTATTTCACGAACAGCGCAAACGGCGTTGGAAGTGGCTACGGCACTAGCAGCACATCGCAAACCAACACAGGTAATCCTTGGCTTGGTGCTTTAGGTGGCGCTCAGATCGGCAATCAGATTCAAAAGAATTGGGGGTAATCATGGCTGGACTCTTGGACTTTATCGGCAATAACGCTGGTTCGTTGCTGGGTGGCTTGTTTGGTGCTGGCGCATCGGGCGACACCAAAACAGGCGCAACACAATCACGCGACCCTTGGGCTGCGGCACAGCCGTACATGCTTAAGAACCTGCAAAACGAAGCAGACCTACAGAGCTACTACCAAAAAACGCCATTCAATCAGCAGCAGCAACAGGGCTACTCGAATCTGTTTGGCGACATTGGCAACTTTCGGGACAACGTAGCACCAGGCTTGATGGACTTTGCGAACAAAGGCATGACCACAAGCTACCAAAGGCAGCAAGGCGGCGCTCCCGGCTCTGTGGGATATGGTGGTGGCGGTGGCAATGTTCAGAGCGGTAGCGGCCCGTTTAGCATGGCGCGTGGGGCGCAAGTGCAAAACCCAATGTTAGACCTGAATGGCGCACAGAACCCATATGTAAATGGCGGTATCAAAGCACCAGAACCCAAAGCGCAACCGGCGCAAGTTGGGGGTGGTTTGCTTGGCGGTGGTGTTTCTGCTGGTGGTGGACACGGAGGACAAGCCCCATCCGACTCTCCATTTGGCGGCATCGGTAGCGGTGAATACTCTGACAAGTTGCAGCAAAAGGCAATGGACACATTCACAGATTACGCACCGGTAAGCGTAGTAGGCGCAGCGCTGGGCGCTCTGATTCAGCAAGGAATGAGCGTGCAACAGGCGCTAGATGCGGTTAACTCAACGGCTGATCCAATCGGTGCGCTGAATGCATTGCAAGGGTGGACTGGAGTTGATCCGTCTTACTCTTTCTATAGCGGAGAATCAACTGGTGGCAACAGTGGGGGCGATGGCAGCGTAGGCGGGTACGGCAGCAACAGTTACGGCGGAGCCGCAAGCTCCGAGGGCGGCTACGGCGGCTACGGCGGCTCCGAGGGCGGCTACGGAGGCTACGGAGGCTCCGGCGGCTTCGGCGGCTTCGGCGGCTTCGGCGGCTCCGAGGGCGGTGGCTACGGCGGCGGCGGCGGCTTCGGCGGCTTCGCTTAAAGGAGAATGACATGGCAGGTTTACTAGATTCAGACCAATTCCGCATGGGTCTTGGCTTACTCGCAGCAGCAGCACCACGCTCTGATGGCGCAGGCTTAGGTCAGCGATTAGCAGAGGGCGTAGGTAGCTTTGATGCTTACAAGCAGAACGCTTTGAAACAAAAGATGCTGGAGGCTCAGATGCAGGAGCATTTGCAGGCACAACAACAGGCGAAGGCTTTGCGCGAGTTGTCTGCTAAGTTTGCGATGCCTGGAAAGCCAGCACTTGCACCATTGATGGGCGATGCGGAGTCGGGAATTTTGCCAAGTGCGGGGCGCGAAGCGGTTGCACCAAGCTACGACTACGCAGGCTTTGCAAATGCAGTGGCTGGCATTGATCCAATGAAGGCAATGACCATCAATGCTGCTCTAAAGAAAGAGTCGCCAAAGTTCTCTACGGCTCCGCAGTACGACCAGCAGGGCAACGCCTTCATATTGGCCGAAAACGGCGAAATGAAGTACCTGAGCGGCGTTAAAGCACGCGACAAGCTAGAGGAAGTGCGGCTTGGCGATAAGGTTGCATTTCGCAGCCCGTACAGCACCGAAATGCAGGGGTCTATGCCTATCGGCCAATCGCCAGACGGGAAGGCATCTAACGCGCTTGGGTGGGCGAATAACGCGCTTTCTGCACAGGGGCAGCAACTCACAAATCAGCGGGCGATTGACAGACTGAATTTTGATAAGCAGGAGGGCGCTGAGAGTGTCAAGCCCAAACTTGTAGATGGGCAGTGGGTAACGGCACCGTCCAACATGAAGGCCGGTGAAGTTCGGCCCGCCATGCCGTCAGCAGGCAGGAAAGATGCCAATGAGGCGCTGGAGCTAATCAAGACGGCAAGAGAGATTATCCCAAAATCGACCGGCAGTTACATCGGCACAGGGGTAGATCAGGCGGCTCGTTTGTTCGGCGCATCGACTGGCGGTGATACAGCGGCGGCGCAGCTTAAAGCATTGGAGGGCGCATTGGTCTCCAAAATGCCAAAAATGTCCGGCCCACAATCTGACAAGGATGTACTGCTTTACAAGCAAATGGCTGGCGAAATTGGAGACCCAACGATCCCCGGCAGTCGCAAGCTGGCCGCACTCAAAGTCATTGAGGAAATTCAGCAGCGTCAAGCAGGCGGCGGAAGCGGGGCATCTGGCACATGGGCGGCCCCCACACCGCCAGCTGCAGGCGGTGGCTGGTCTATCCAAAAAGTGAATTAAGGCGGGCACCATGGCAAGCTACAACATCACTTCACCAGACGGCCAAAAGTACACCATCAATGCGCCGGACGATGCGTCGCAGGACGATGTGATGGCCTATGCGCAGAAGTCTTTCAAGATGGCAAAGGCGCCAGAGCAAGAAAAGAGTTTGGCGTCTCGTGCAGGGCAGCATGGCGGCAATATCCTTGCGGGCGCGATTCGTGGTGCTGGCTCGATTGGCGCGACCATCATGCGCCCATTTGAGACTGGCGCAGAAAATGACCAGCGCAGGCAGTCAATGGACGACGCATTGCAAACGCTTGGCGCAGAGCCTGAGTCATGGATGTACAAGGGCGGCAAGCTGGGTGCTGAGATTGCAGGAACGGCAGGCGCGGGCGGGATGCTTGCCAAAGGCGCAGCCATGGTGCCGGGCGTGGCGCGTGTGGCACCTGGCATCATTGAGTCGCTTCGTACCGCTGGAATAACGACTGGCATGGCCCCGGCTGCCACCACGGCAGGCAAGGCGGCAATTATGGGGACGCGCATTCTGGGCGGTGCGGCCAATGGCGGCGCATCGGCCATGATGGTGGGTGATGATGCTGGTACAGGCGCAATGATCGGCGGCGCATTGCCGCCTGCGTTGGCCGCAATCGGGCGGGTTGGGCGCGAAGCTGCGAAGGCAATCCCGCTGGTGGTTACGCCGGAGAAGCAGCTCATGGCACGAAAAATCGCCGCCATTGCCGGGTTGACTCCTGACGATCTACAGGCCGCAATGCGCATACAGGGGCCGTCCATGATTGGCACAGAGCGTACCGTCCCGCAGATACTGCAAAACCCCGGCATCAGCCAGCTACAGCGCACGGTGATAAATGCCAGCAACAACAATCCTTTGATGTTGCGAGAAATTGAACAAAATGCGCAGCGTATGGCAGCACTGGATCGGGTGGCACCTGTTGCCGGGTCAGTAAATGAGGCGGCAGACGTTGCAGGTAGCGCAATCCAAGACTTTGCGATCCCTTTGCGGGCAGAGACTGGCAAGCGGGTAAACCAGTTATTTGACGCGGTTGACCCGTTCAATGAATCGCGCATCACGCTGCCGCTTGAAGGCATGGAAAACGCGCGGGCTAAATTCTTAGGCCCCGGCACCTTTGGCACTGGATCGCGGGCAAGGGCTGGACTCGATGAGGCTCGGCGCATTGGCACGGAGGTGTTACCGGGAGTGGATGAGTTGGCAGCGGAGACGGCATCCAACAGTCAAACGCTTGAAAAAGCAGTACGGGCGGCTGGCGGCATACGGGGTGGTTCGGGGGAGTTGCGCGACTTGGGCATAAAGCAATCTGGCACCACTGGGCTGGTAAACAACAAAACAGGCCAGTCTGCGGACTTGCTTGCCGAAGAAATGCACCGGCGTGGCTTTATCCCTGATGCAGACCCTGCAACCCTGTTTGATGCGCTGCGCAATGGTGGCGGTCGGAAGGTGTTTGCCAACGACCAAGTTGAAAGCAACGCCATGCAGCGCATGGCAGAGGCGGCGATGGGGGATGCGCCAGGCGCTGAGACTGTTATGAAAGCCATCCCGTTTAGTGAGGTGCAATCACTGCGCTCATCCATGAATGAGGCTTGGAAAAAAGCCAGTATGAAGGGTGACAACAAGGAGGCTGCAGCCCTCATGGGCATGATTAAGCAGATTGACGGTCAGGTCGATAACGTGGCCGCTGGCAAAAGTCTGGATGGCGATTTTTTCCCGGCAGATATGGTGCAGAGCTGGCGCCAAGCGTTGGACGCCCACGGGGCTAAGAAGCTGCGTTTTGATACCGGGCCGCAGGCGAGTATGTTCCGTCAGGGCGGCGATGGTCAAGCGGCCATCCAAGGCGCCGAAATTCCCGGCAAGTTCTTCAGCTCCAAGCTATCCCAAATCGAAGATGCTGCGGCATTTAAGCGATTGATTGGGGACAACGCACAGCTTCAAAACCTGTTGAAAAGCTACGCCACAACGGATGCCGCGCAGCAAGTCACCAAAGACGGCGCACTATCCAACGCCAAGCTATCGAAGTGGATGCAATCGCGGAATGGAGCGATTAAAAACACATTCAACGAACAAGAAGCAGCAACCCTTAATCAATTGTTGCAGGATGTGCAGCGGGCCGATGGCGCAGCGACGTTGGGAATGTCAAAGGGCTCAAACACAGCGCAAAACATTGAGGCATCCAAACGGGCCATTCAGTCCGGTTTATTGGATAACTCAGTTATGGAGTTGTTGTTCAACAAAATCCCCGGCCTGAATCAAATCAGCGGCCCAGTTCTAAAGACTCTGCGCGAAAAAGCAGCTCAAAGCAAAGCGGACAAGTTGGGCGGCTTGCTTGTTGACCCGCAAGAACTGGAGCGCCAATTGGCGATGCTTATCAAAGGGGAGCAGCCCGGCTTACTTGGCCGCGCGATGAACAGCCCTAATGCGGGTCTTTTTGGTCTTTCGGCTGCTCGAGCTCTCCCGATAGCTCTCGGCCAGTGAGTCCGCAGTAAACACCCCAAACGAAAGCAGCAAGCACCATTGCGCCAGCCTTCCATAGCATGTAGTCAGTGAATTCCATCCCATCACTATAGCCCAATCCCTCAATTAATCAAACGTCGAGAGACGCCGGAGAAAAAAATGGCAACTGAGCGCCGAATGCCCGAAGGCTGGCACCTAAAAAAAGAAATCCAATTCGGGCACATCATCACCACGGCAACGGTTGCCATCGCTGCACTTTTCTACTTCACGAAGATAGAGCAACGCATCGCACTGGTAGAGCAGCAAATCATCACGCAGCACGACAGGGATGATAGGCAAGACAAAGCAAATACTGAGGCTTTGCAGCTAATCCGCCAACAGCTTGAAAAGATGGATGCCAAGCTGGATAGAGCGCTGGAGAAACGTCTGTGACACCAGACACTTTGCCAAAGCAGCCTAGCCCAGATGAGCTAGAAGCCGAGGCAAAGATTTACGACGACCACGGGAATCTGCTGTGGGCAAACCAACTGAGACAGCTAGCGCAGGAATTGCGCGAAAAGCACGATGGGCGGGAAATATGGTGATTGACGCAGTGGTGACGGTGGCGTTTTTCGTCGGTGCAATGCTGATTGGCGCGGTGATCTTGTGGATTTTGACGGGGGAAGATGATGACGTTTGATGAATGCTTTGCGAAATTGATCGGGCACGAGGGCGGGTACACCGCGGGCAAGAATGATCCAGGTGGTGAAACAAAGTACGGCATCAGCAAGCGCAGCTATCCACACTTGGACATTGCTGACCTGAACCTAGATGACGCAAAAGCCATCTACAAGCGTGATTTCTGGGATCGCGCCCAGTGCGACAGGCTGCATCCTGATCTAGCTTTCCAAGTGTTTGACGGTGCGGTTAACAGCGGCATTGGCAACAGCATTAGATGGCTGCAAGAGGCTAGCGGCGTGGCCGTGGATGGAGTTGTGGGGCCGCTGACACTGCGCAAAGTGGGCGACATGGAGCCAAGCATCATCATCGCCCGGTACAACGGCGTTCGGCTCAAATTTATGGCTTCACTGTCTACTTGGGATGTGTTCGGGCGCGGGTGGGCGCGGCGCATTGCTGCTAACTTGATGGAGGCTTGATATGGATCCGATCACAATTAGCGGCATTTTCGGCATCGGCGGCAAGCTGATAGATAAGCTGTTCCCAGACCCAGAGCAACGCGCAAAGGCGCAGCTTGAGCTAATGAAGATGCAGCAGGCCGGAGAGTTGGACGAGGTTAAGGTTCAGCTATCGGCAATCATCGCAGAGGCTCAAAGCTCAGACCCTTGGACAAGCAGGGCGCGACCCTCGTTCCTGTACGTGGTTTACGTGCTGCTGCTGTGGTCTATCCCGATGGGCGTGCTGGCGGTGCTAAAACCTGACGCAGCGGCAGCGTTTACCGTTGGTTTTAAAGGCTGGCTTACCGCAATACCTGACGCAATTCTTCAACTATTCGGCGTGGTTATGACCGGCTATGTTGCGGGTAGATCGTGGGAAAAGGTCAAGGGCGCGGCTAAGTAGTTTTCCTCCGGGGATTTTTTGACACAACCCAAGCAAAACAAGCCCTTAAAGCACCTAAAGCGAGGCGTTTAGCTATAGGCGTAGCCATACGCGCTTAGTGCATGCCTCACTCGAAATGATACGCCTTCCTATGCGATGGCATGGAATTGGCCCAGCAGGTGCTGCCAGGGTGTAGACCATGCGACCAGACACGCCAAGCACTTGCGCGGCTTGTTTGATGTTCATTTCACCCCTCCAAATTTGTCAGCAATAGCCCCATAGGCCCAATTGCTTGCATCCTGCACTTCGCGCAGAGCTACCCGTAGAACCGAGTTTTCACGCACCGTAGCCATGGTGTTTTCATGGTGTGTTTCAAAGATCGTTCTGATAGCCGCAAGCTCTTCCTCCGCAGCCAGAGCTCGACGCTTCCATTGTTTGAGTGTTGGCTCGGTCATGCAGCCTCCAATTTATTTCCCCAATAAGACCGGCACTCATAGCAAGTCTCGTCATGGATTCTTACTCCTGGTAACTTGCCCTCTTGGAAGTGAGAGCATGTTTTACATGGGTTAGTCATTGGCTGCGCTTGTGGTGCTGGCTTGCAAGCATCGTTAAACCCCTCGGCATAACCAAGCGCGTAATCGCCGGATGTTGGCCGGAGGGTCACCGTGTACAGTGGCACAGGAAACTCCCCATCATCACAGTACGTGCAAGCCTCGTCGTACATTTCTGGCGTCCACACCATCTGGCCTTGTTCTGTTTGCGTTATGTATGCTACGGGTTGCTGCTTACCCTGCTGCGCTTGTGGTGCTGGTGCGGCTGTGTCACCATTGCTGACACGCGACGGCCATTTTCCTGATTTGCAGGTGCTCATGTGCACATCGCCAGCAGGTATTCCGCAGCCATGGCAAACCGGCTGCTGCTCCATCTGCTGTGCCAGTGCAGTGCGTAGGGCTTCGATAGCATCCGTGTGCCTTACAACAACAGGGCACTCAGCAAATGCGCTGTGCTGGTCTTTCTTTGCGTGATGCGCAGACCTGCAAACAAAGTCTTTTCCTATGCGTTCCAGCGCCTCCAGTGCATCGCGTGCTGTTTCTTGTAGCGTGGTCATAGTGTGTCCTTTTGCCGTGTTTCTTTCATTGCCGCGAACATAGAAAGCCGAACCTCTGCCTCAACAGACGAAACTACCCCGTAGACTTCCTCTGCGGACAGGCTGTCTGCCTTGTTTAAGAGGTTAATAATTGCTGCGCGTAGTTCTAGGAAATTCATGGTGTTTCCTTTGTGATGTACCCACCATACGTTCCCGCATATTTTCCAAGGTCAATAGTGGGCTCGCGCTTTTTTACCTTTTCTGCCTTCTTTGGCTCTACATTGGCGAGGGCTGCGCGGCCTGCGGTGATGGCTGGCGATACGAAGCCAAGCGCGATCTCGTTTGCTCCGTAGCAGGTCTTTGCAAAGCCAAATCGTTCACGTCCAGCGATCAAGGCTTGGGAGTTGTTCAGCGCGTCCTCTGCGTTGTTCAACGCCTCCACAAGCTGCTCAAGCGTGGCGCGGTCTATAAGTACCTGTGTCATTTCACATACTCCGTTTTCAGATAAGTCCTCAATGCGTGCGATACATAAGACGCAGCCCGTGCTGATGACAACCCGGCAAGCAATGCAAAAGCATCACCGCTAAGGCGAAACGTGACTACTGGCCGGTACTTGTGAGTGCGGCGTTGGCGTAGCTTCATCACTTCGCTCCTTCGATAGCTGCGTCGATTGCCAGCTTCATAAACCGCTCAGTTTTACGCTCTGGGTCCCATGCATCATCATCGACAACATAGGTTCGGATGGTGGTTCGCAGGGCCGATTTAAGAGCGGCAATTTCGGCATCCTGCGCAGGCATGGGGCGGGTGAATAGCTTGGTGCCAATCGGCAGGCTTCTCATGAATGCGTCATTGATGTCGTGTGCAATTTCAACCTTGCCCACAGGCTCAGTCGCAGCAATCTCCGCAAGTTCTGCGCGTAGAGCATCGCGCTCCCGAGCAAAGCGACAAGCATCGTCTGTGCTGCACTCGCATCGCCAGCCTTCTTGCGCTACTTTCAATTCGTGGCGCAGGTTGTCGCGCTCTACGATTGCGAGTCCATATGCTTTCGAATGGGTTTCGCTTTCACGCTCTAACTCAGCGATGCGCTCTGCTTGGGATTGCAGGGCGTCGGCGGCTTCGGGTTTTGTCATTTCAAATCCTTTCTTGCGGGGTTTGTCTGCTACTTTTATCAGAGCACCCAACGGCTATTTCTTGAGACTTGCCGCAGGTTTTAGTGTCGTAAACAACGGGTTTGGCAGGATGTATCTACCGTGAAGAGGCTCGCACTCTGTCACCGCGTAGTAGCTGCGCCGTGGTGTGTCGATCACTCGAAAGGTGGTGTCTAGCCCGTCAATCGAATCCTCATGGTCAGGCCCAACGCGCACCAGTCGCCCGTATCGGTGCTTTATGGACTTCACGATCATCTCGCACTCGTTGCTGTCTAGTACGTGCTGCGCTTCGTCTTTTTGCACATGCCCCGTCACGTAATAGGGGTGGTCTTTTGGCTCGTCGAACCAAAGGTCTATGTATTCGCAGCCCTTCAACATCGCATTCTCCGGTTAAGTTTCACCGTTTAACACGGCATTCGTGGCGGACGTACCGCCGCACAATTCGGCGTTATGCCGCTTGTTCCAGCGCTCGCACAGCAGGTCGGTCACGTCATCCATCAGTGGGTAAACCAGACCACTGGCTGCTCCGCATGCGCCGCCTGTGCATTGCACACACTGCGCTCCTATGCCGGGATCGTCTTCACCCGTCAGCGTGATAATTTCCGCCGCTGCGCCGCAAAACGGGCAGGGCAGTAGCTTGTTGTTTATCGCGGTCATAACTTGTCTCCTAGGCAAAGCGGGCACGGCAACAGGTAGTCATTCCACGGGTCCATTCCGTCGCCGTGGCAGCGCTGGCACTCTGGTTCGTCGTATGAATCGTCGTAGTCGGTGCACTCATCGCAACCGTTGCAGCCGTCGCAACAGGTGCGCTCCGGCTCTGGCTGCATAACAGGTCGCTCAATCTGATTCGCTTCGCTCACAGCTTATCTCCGGCGTTAAACCGCATAGCGTGCGGCTCGCTCTGCATCTTTCTCTGCATGTTTCGCGTAGTCCGTTACTACCTCGATTGGCCCGACAATCTTCACGTTTTGTCTGTCAGCAGCCATCATCAAAAGCATGGCGCATTCTTCGTCACTCGTCGATTCCGAGTCTCTTTCGTGAAACTTGCATGAGATCGTTCCACGGCGTCCGTCTTTATCTTCCGCCTCGGCTTTTATGATCCAGTAATCCATGGTGGCCTCTGTAAAAATTCGGTTTAACATGGCAGTCGAGAGGGACTTTCAGCCCCTCACCTCTGCGTTATGCCCCTCGGTCTCCGTATCGCTGGCGCCGACTTTTGCCGCTGCGCTGATGGCGTCGAGTTCTTCTGTTGTTCCTGCACCGCTGCCGTGCTTGTTGATCTCTCCATCCACAGGAACAAACCGGCACGGAATGCACTCACCATGTCGATCAATGCAAATAGTCTGTTCGCAAGGTGGCATCCATTTCCTTCCGCATTTCGGGCATGCCGCCAACGGGTGTACATTGCTTCCGTCGAACAGTTCGTCCATTCCTAAACCCTCCTTTTGCATAACTGTGCTTTCGAGCGGGACGGCTTCGCTGCCACTCAAAGCGGCGTTAAAACTCATGCGCCATGCTTTGGTCGCTATCCTTGCGTATCCCGCACCGCTGGCAAATAAACTCGCCACGCATCAGCTTTTCAATGTGTGTCGCCATGCCAAGGCACAACGCCTGCAAGTCTTCATAATTCGTGCCCATGCTGTGTACGTAGTCGTTTACCGTTGCAAAGCTGTAGTCAGCAGGCATCGTTATCCCGTCCTGCGTTTCCGTCAGAGTTAACCAATGCCGCCTTGCTGGTGCGTATCAGGTCGCGCAGCGCGGGTGTGATGCCACTGGCGGGAATAACCCTTAACCCCCTTTCGGAAGTCAGGGAGAGCGTTAATCCTGCGCTGTGCAGTTGGTCAATCGTCGATTGAATTGGAAGTGCAGACATTAGAAAACCTCCGCATCTTCTAAGCCTGCATCAGGATTTTCTAAACCGGCCTGCGACTTAAGCGGAATAAGCGACTTATCACTATCCATGCGGGTTAGCGGCTGGTTTTGTGGGTCTGCGACGTTTGCAAACTTTGCGACATAAGGGTTAACGGGCAAGGGATTAAGTCGCATAGTTTCCATAGTTCGCAGTGGGGGTAAATTGGGCTGTAACCCGCATGGATGCTCATTGTTAGCATAAGTAGCATTGTTCGCACATGGGCTATAGAGCTTTGTCGGTTTACTAACGCCCACCTTACCGTCTTCTGTCACTGTCAATGTGTGTTTCATATAGTCCTCTAAGTTTTAACAGGGCGGTCGAGTGGACAGGCCACTCACCTCTGCGTTACCAACATACCGAGGCACCATCGCATAAGCACCGCGCCGGTTTATTGCGTTGCCAATCGTCACGCACGACACGCCCAGCTTCATGCCGACTTTCCACTGTCGTGCGCCCAGCTCATGCACCATGTAATCAACAGCAGCCACGGTTTCATCCGATAGCGCACGGGGCATTGGCCTAGTAGGCCGGTTGTTCTTGCGTCCGTCTGTCATATCGTCCAATTCGCCTTCCGCTTGTTGTCGGTCATCGCTTTGTTTTTGGCAGCTCTCAACTTGTTAGCCCGCTCCGACTGGAGTCGTCCACGCTCTCTTGCAATCTCTGCTTTTGTGAGCGGCTTGGGTACTGAGCGGTCTTCAAAAAGAAATGCAAACGCGGTACGGGCATACTTCGCTTTCATGGTTTCGTCGGTGTAGTTCATACCGCCACCGCCTGCTTGCGTTTCGCCATCTTCAAGGCCGCATCAAGGTCATTGATCCGCACAACGTCAAGCTGCGCGTCGTGTAGCTCAATCATTCGCTTGATTGCCGTTAGCTCTGGCCCTGTACACACCAGACGTTTGCTATCGCGCAGTGCTTCTATTGCGTCTGCGCCTGCCCGTGCTATTGAGTGGTACTCGTCGCCAAACCCACCACGTTTGAGAGCCATCGTCATATTGCTGGCAGCAATCAGGATGCCAAGGTCAGCACTGGTTCCTTTGCCCGTTGCGATGGCATCGAGAGCGATGTGATTCTTTAGCCGTAGCTTTGTGTCCTCATCTTTGATGCTGGTCAGTGGTCTAAAACCACCACACACCCAGTTAACGGTATCGAGGATCACGCCGCGTGGCCGGTAGGCTTTGCGGGGTTTCTTGTTAGCTGCCATCACACACCCCCGAGCGCCAGCACGATCCACGAAAGCCAGCTTTCAGGCACTTGAGCAACAACCGCAATGGCGCACATAAGCAGAGCGAATACGCCGAGCGATGCGAGGATGTTGGCGATTACCGACAGCGTGCCATCGGATGTAAATTCTGTTTCTACGTCTTCGTGGTCGTAGTCTTTCATTCGCAGGTATGGTGCTTTCATTAGAAACCTCTCGATTTAATTTGGTATGCGGTCATCGACCCAGCACGCGCTGGAGCCTCTTTAAGCTCCGCGCCTGTGTAGCTGTTGCTGCCGTTCTTGCCGACGAACTGCGTAGCGTTTACATAGATGCGCGGGGCTGCTTCGTCTGGATGGCGTTCGCGTGGCGGCGTCTTGTGCAGCCCTAGGCTTTTGCGCTGTGTTGCGGTCAGGTTGTCGTGCGGCTTTAGAAATTTTGGATTCATGTATGGGCGAAAAAAAGCCCCGACTGGCAGGGCTGTTTGATTAAGCGACTAAGCGCATTTAATCGGCGTCTTTGAATGTCATTCGCCGGTAGACCTCTCGCGTTGCTTTCACATCGCGCTTGCAGTACTCAACCACTTCAAGCAATCGACCATCCTTCACAGCCTGATTGACCATTGACCCATCCATATCACCCTTTGGCGATGGGATTGACAGGGCAAGGCACAACTTGTCCAGGCTGATGCGGTTGCCGTAGCCTGCAAACTGCGTCATGGTGTCGTACACGCGAGAGTCCCACGACTTAGCGCCAGCAGCGTGATTAATGATTGCGTGCGGCCTGATTCCATTGACTACGTACCGCTGAAACAGAAACCGAATGTCGAAGGCTGCTACGTTGTGGCCTACAACCGTAACCGCGCTATGCATCGCACGCGGGATAGCGTCAAGTGCAGCATTGAATTGCGTCAGCACATCGCGCTCATCAAGGCCATATACAGCCTCTGGAGCGCCCTTGTCGTGCAGATCGTAGCCAATGCATACGACTTGCCCGAAAGCGCCATCTAGGCCGGTCTTGGCGACTGCTTCCTCAATAGCTGCTGGCCCTTGTTCTTTGTGCCATTCCGCAATGCTATCTGGCTTCTTGTAAGTAGCTGGAGGCTTCACGGTTGAGGATATGTACTCAACAACATCCATGCGCTGAGTTGCGATGGTTTCAATGTCTATAACGATGTGGTTCATGGTGTTCTCCTAGAAGGGAATATTTGAGTCAAAGGCATCAAAACCGCTACCACTTGCTTTTGCAACTTCTTTGGCAGCAACTGGCGCAACTTTCTCGGATGGAGCGCCGCCAGCAAGTTCAATGTCAGAAACGCGACCAACCAGCTTTGTGCCTGGCCCGTTCTTGCCTTCGTAGGTTTCGACGTGTACATCGTCAACCGTCACGGCAATCAATCCACCCTTGCTCAGATATGGAGCCAGCGATTCGGCACGCTTACCCCACAAGCTGGCCTCAATCCATTGGGTACATTTCTCCCCCTTGTTTTGATAATTGAACGCCAGTGCAAGACCTGCAACAGATTCGCCTTTTGGCGTAAAACGAACTTCAACGTCACGCCCGATACGAGCCAATCCAAATGTTTTCATGCTTTTTCTTTCAGAGTTAATTCTTCTTTGCGCTTGTCTTTTGCGCTGGTAATTTCAGGGTGATGCTCAGAATCGAGCATGTTCATCGCTTGCGTGAAGTTGGTTTTAAGTAGCGAAAGAGTGTTACTTGTTGCAATGCCTTTAATGATTGCTGCAACGTCTGGCGCTGGCCTGTACTGCTCTCCAGCCCACTCCACATATTTGGAGTCATCCCATTGGCCGCTGAAAATGTCGCCAGCAAATCCAATCATTGACAAGCACTTAACCATTCCGTCAGTGACTGATTTTTTGCCTGCATCTTCATCAACCATGTAGCTGCCCTTGCTTGTCATGTAGCAGGCTTTTGTCTGGCCCATCTGCTCAATGGTGCAGCGTTGCCCGTCTTGCATGTACCAAACAACCACCACGGCGGTATGCATCACATCATCTTGCGTCATGCGGTGGAAGCCTTCGCTTTTCACTTCCACCCCCCAGCCCTTACCGCATGGCCCAAACACCTCTGTTGCGCGTTGAATCAACCAGTAAGGCTTTGGGCTGCTGCCTTGGTATGGCTTGCCTGTAATGCGCTTTACTGCGGCTGGGTCTGTCACCTTGACGCTATCCCATAGTTTCATGTTGCTCATGATTTATCCCATGTGTATTTGCAAAATTCCTCAAAACTGATGCCAGCCACATCGCACAAATTGCGCATGTGATCAATACGCACGTCGTACTGGTTGCCAATCAGATACAGCACATCCAGACTGCGCTGGTGGTGTGCTGCTTGCTCTGCGTCACCCTCTGCTGTGTCGTATGGCGCGTCACAAAATGCTTCGTCGTAGCTCATAATTTCTCCCTTACATGAGGTAAAGCCAGCCACCAAGCCACCCGGTAGTGATAGCCTTTGAACCAAAAATTGAAAAAGTGGTAAATCCGCGTCATTTCGGCATGTCCATGAAATAGACAATGAACGGCGAAAAGAACAAAGCCGCTACTCCCGCGGCTTCGCATAGGTCTTTGATGAAGTTCATTGTGGAACTCCAATCTGCTCACGCGCTCTAGTAATACGCATGTACGCGACCTCAATCAACATCCTGTATTCAAGGTGCGTTTGATCGTCGTGTTTGTTTTCTGATGCAGTTAGGAACTCATCTACCGATCCACGAAAGCAGCCGCGTGTAACTTCTAGCGAGTTGTCTTTTGTGTTGTAGACGGTAAGCGTCCCGTTTTCCGAGCCAACGTGCGAGAACCAAACTATTAGCCCATTGCCGTACACCCAAGCATCACCGTACACCTGAGCATTGCCGTACACCCGAGCATTGCCGTACACCCGAGCATTGCCCACCTGAGCATCACCGTACACCCGAGCATTGCCGTACACCCGAGCATTGCCGTACACCCGAGCATTGCCGTACACCCGAGCATTGCCGTACACCC
>ERZ724504.79-NODE-79-length-51377-cov-6.725420_pt1 | contig 51377 bp, 44 predicted proteins | sample MGYA00376037_ERZ724504 | MGnify/ENA primary metagenome ERZ724504 (study PRJEB28724, sample SAMN07190888) | wastewater metagenome | isolation source: influent of sewage treatment plant in Hong Hong | place: USA: Christiansburg, Virginia | collected 2016-03-01 ... | reverse complement strand
CTTTCGCCATCGCGAAATAACACAACCTTATACATTACATCCCCTTTAAAATTAACCATAGAATTTTACCCTCTTTTTGTGCCACACAACAGATGCACTCGCATCAAGTTGTGTCACTCTGGGTATGGCATCAGATGAACTCACCGCCGATTGGTTGTTAATGGGCTGTCATTGACTGCCGATTAAATGTTTAAAACAAACCCAAACGGGTGGTGCGATTGAAGAAAAGCGGTGTTTTCGAGCATTTGACGCGCATGCCTTGGACGCGCGGCGGTTTATATTCTATAATGTTTCCTTTGTTTTTTAATGATTTTAATTGCGAGATAAGGATACATTGTGGATTTCTTCTTACAGCCTATGAATTTAGCCTTGGCGGCCATTGCGGCGATTTCAGGTGGGGCATTGCTTTGGCCTGCCTTGACGGGTTCACGGGCTTCACGCATCAACGTGACCGAAGCCACGATGCTCATCAATAAACGTGCACAAATCATTGACGTGCGCTCTGCTGAGGCCTATGCTGCGGGTCATATTCAAAATGCGAAGTCATTGCCTTTAAGTAACCTCAATGAGCAGTTGCCTTTGTTGAAGTTGAAAAAAGACAAGCCCGTTCTCGTGGTCTGTGATCGAGGTGTGACGGCTGTGAAGGCGGCCGTGCTGTTGTCCAAAGCGGAGTACATCGATGTTCATGTCATCGAAGGTGGCTTGAATGCTTGGAAAGACGCGCAATTGCCGATCGTTAAAAGCTAATTAAGTTAATTAAAATCACAGCGAAATCTAGGATTGAAACCATGCAAAAAGTCACCATGTACACCACAGGCTACTGCCCATTTTGCACCCGTGCAGAAACTTTGCTCAAGCAAAAAGGGGTGGCCGAGATTAACAAAATCAGGGTTGATGAAGACCCCACATTGCGTGAGCAGATGATGGCCATCACCCAACGTCGAACGGTGCCGCAAGTGTTCATTGGTGATACCCATGTGGGCGGCTTTGACGACTTGTCCGCACTGGATCGGGCGGGCGGCTTGTTGCCTTTATTGAACAGTGAAGCTTAATCGCCTGCTTTTACTTTACAACTGTTTTAAAAAATATTGTTTCATTTCATATACGACGACCTTTAGGAAAAAACATGTCAGAACAAGCTCAACAACCCACTTTTGATTTGCGCCGCGTTTATTTAAAAGACGCCTCTTTGGAAATGCCCAACGCGCCTGCTGTTTTTTTAGAAAATGAAGCACCGCAAGTCGCCGTCGAAGTATCCACTGAAAATCGCCAACTTGACAGCGATGCGTATGAAGTTGAAGTCAGTGTGACATTGACGGCGCGTTTGAATGACAAAGTGTTCTTCTTGGTTGAAGCGAAACAAGCGGGTATTTTTGAAATCAGCAACTTGCCAGAAGATCAATTGCAACCCGTGTTGCACATCGTTTGTCCATCCATGTTGTACCCTTATTTGCGCGCCAATGTTGCTGACTTACTCACACGCGCCACATTGCCACCGTTGCATTTGACTGAAGTGAATTTTGAACAGTTTTACCAAGATAAAATTGGCAATGCAGTGACCCCAACTGTTCAATGAACTTGAGGGATGGCTCGGAATAAGTCAGTTTGTGCCGATCAATTGATCAAACGCAGGCTTAGTTTCAAACGCAGGTTCAGTTTAACAATAACTTGTTCGCGCCCCTTTGATTTCGTTTCGTTTTTGTCAGGGCTTCCCTGTCAAAATTCAAGCTTTAAAAGCGTGAAAACAGCGGTCTTTATTTTTCCCGTATTTTTTTTAGGCAGCGATGAAAATAGTTGTTCTTGGTGCAGGTGCGTGGGGCACCGCCTTGGCATCAGCATTGGCCAGCCAACACCGTGTCACCCTTTGGGGGCGCGACGAGGTGCTCATGTCGTCCATGGCACAAACGCATTACAACACCGCGTATTTGCCCAATGCGCGCCTTCACCCACACTTGCGCTTCAGCGAACATTTCGACAAAGTTTTAGCCGAACACAGCAGTGCCAGCGATCTCATCATCATCGCCACACCACTGTCTGCCTTGCGCAGCATGTGCCATAAAATTGCCGATGCTGGCACAGAAGCATCCATGGTGTGGCTGTGCAAAGGCGTGGAGCGTGACACATTGGCTTTGCCACATCAAATCGTGGCCGATGTGTTTGGCTCAAATGCACCCGTTGGCGTCTTGTCGGGTCCCTCTTTTGCGGCGGAGGTCGCACAGCATTTACCCTGCGCGTTGGTGCTTGCCTCGGGGCATGAGCGCCTTAACATGGGGTTTGTACAGCAGCTCAATCAAAGCACTTTACGGATTTATCACAGCACCGATGTCATCGGCGTGGAGATTGGTGGGGCACTGAAAAATGTATTGGCCATTGCTGCGGGTGTGTGCGATGGCCTTGAGTTGGGTTCTAACGCCCGTGCGGCGCTCATCACGCGAGGCATCGCCGAAATGATGCGCTTGGGCATGGCGTTGGGTGCACAGCCAGCCACATTGAGCGGATTGACGGGGGTGGGTGATTTAATTTTAACGGCCACGGGTAACCTGTCACGCAATCGCCGTGTGGGCTTGGCGTTGGGTGCTGGACGGTCAATTGCAGACATTACGGCCAATCTGGGGCACGTGGCTGAAGGGGCTTTATGTGCCCATGCGATGGCGGCTTTGGCGACGCAACATGGCGTGGACATGCCCATCACAAAAGTCGTGTGTGCGGTGTTGGATGGCTTGTCGCCTGCCGATGCTGTGCAGCAATTGCTGACTCGAGAGGCTTCCAGCGAAAATTAAGGATGTGAGAAAAAACGAAGGGTCGCTCCTTAAGCCATCCCATTGATCATTCCATCGTTTGGTTGAGGCAATGGATGGGTCTCACTTTCCTTAATTTTTTGATGATTTAGTGCGTGAATTGTTGCATGATTGGTGTGATGAATGCCGCGTGACCCATTTCATCCATCATCATCGGTCATGTGTTGTCATCAAAAAAACTCTAAAAGTGAATTGCTATTTCATGATGTTGCGTTGCTTCAGCAAACAAAACAAACACACTACGGTGCAGATGTACATTGTGACCCATTGATAAAAGAACACCCCATGAACTCAACCCAACACGCTGTTTTGCTGGTCAATCTCGGTTCGCCCGACGAACCAACCGCTCCCGCCATTGCCCGTTATCTCGCTGAGTTTTTGGGGGATCGTCGCGTTGTGGACATCCCTAAATTGCTTTGGTGGCCCATTTTACACGGCATCATTTTGCGCACACGTCCGCCCAAATTGGTTGAGAAATACGCTGCCATTTGGCAAGCCGAAGGCGCGCCATTGAAAGCGATCACAGCGGCACAGGCGCAGGCACTGAACGCTCGGATGGATCAAGAGGGTGAAAAGGGTCGTCGTGTGTATTGGGCGATGCGCTATCAGAATCCAGCAGTCGCCGATGTTTTGAAACGCATTGTTGCCGATGGTTTCAATCATGTTCGCGTCATCCCCATGTACCCACAATATTCGATGACCACCACCGCCACAGTGGATGATGCGCTCAAAGCTGCGATGGTTCAGCATAAACTCCCGCTCACCTACGATGTGGTCGAAGACTACCATGCACATCCTGCATACATTGAGGCACTCAAAGCCAGCGTGCTCAAGCACTGGCAAGAGCATGGTCGGCCAGACTTTACGGCGGGCGATGTGTTGCTGCTGAGTTTTCACGGCCTACCTGAACGCAATGTTCAACGCGGTGATCCTTACCAAACACAATGCCTTCACACGGTAGCGTTGTTGCGACAAGCATTGGGTTTGACTGAAAATGAAGTGAAACTCTCGTTTCAATCACGTTTTGGGGCTCAAAAATGGTTGCAACCTTACACACAAGCCACGCTTGAGTTGTTGGCGAACAAAGGCACACGCCGTGTTGACGTGATGTGTCCCGGGTTCGCAGCCGATTGTTTAGAAACTTTGGAAGAGGTTAATATCGAGTTGCGTGAGGTCTTTATGGCACGTGGCGGGGTTGATTACCATTACTTGCCTTGCTTAAACACCGAGCCCGCACACATCGATCTGTTGCGTGATTTGGCTCTGGTTTGATTTAAACCTGTGGATGCTGCATACGCCTATAAAAAATACCGTGCACCACGGTTAAAGCAAGCGATGCACGGTTAGAGGGAGTCACGATGGTGTATGTGTTATTGGGTCACAGCAGGTTGCTCAACCAAAGCACATGAGGTTTTGTCTTTATTGACAGCAACAAGCACTGCGGCATTGTTCATGATGGTGAAGCTCGCACCCGAGCCATCAGCGGCACTGTAGCTCACACCCTGTTCGGTGGGCACATGGTTCATTTCGACAGTGCTGTTGCCAATTTCTATTAAACCTTTGGTGTCATCGTTGGTCAGCAACAACGGCGTGGCTTTCTCGCCGCACAACCAATGGGTGATTGACTTGTTGGAAGTCACAGCCGTAGTTGGCGTTGCCGGTGTTTTTGGGGCAATGGGTTCAACGGTTGCAGTCGCTGGACTTGCTTCGGCTGGTGTGGTGGCAGGTGTTGCTGTGGCTGTCGATGATGCCGTTGATGGAGCTGTTGCTGTTGATGGAGCCATCGTTGGTGCCGTCGTTGTTTCTGTGGCCGTGCTTGGGGGGAGGGTGGTGTCCAAAACTTGTGCTTGTGCGGTGATGGCGATGTGAGCCGCCAGCAGTGTAGACAGTATCTGTAAAGACGTTCGCATAAAAACTCCTGTATGGATTTGGAAAAATAAAAAGAATTGATAACATATGGCTGAATATTTCTTAAAGTCAGTTCATTTGTTTGCCTGACGTCAGAGGTAGCCATAAAGATATATGAATATCCTTAAAGAAATATATCAAATTCTGAACTAATATGCAAGCTTAAGCGGCTTTTTATTGTCCCATCCTCTTTTGTTCATGTCAAAAGCCATCGTATCGACGCAAAAAAATCCCGTTTCAACGGGATTTTTGGTCTGAATGTTTTATTTATATCATGGCTGGGTGATGAAGCCACGTTGCCCTCACATCTTATTTCAATGCGTGTTCAACTTCCATGAACGTGCGTGCGACATCCCCGTGATGCGATAAGCCCAGCTGACGTGCAATCTGTGCCGCAGAGACGATGCCACGCACAATTTCATTGCCCGCATCATCTTCCTCTAACACCAATGTGTGTTGGCGACCTGATTGCTTTAATGTTTGCAGCACATGACCAACTTTCGCATTTTTTAAATCATCATAATGCACAAAAAACAAACGATCGCTGGCCGTCATCACATCATACACGGTGATGTCTTGGTGACGTCCACCGCGCTGTTGTAAAACCTTCATCGGTTTTTCGCCTAAAATATCCGTGGCCGTCATGATGCCGATGATCTGGTCGCTGCTGTTCGTCACCAACAAAGAGCGAATTCCAAATGAAATCATTTTCGCATTGGCATCGTCAATTGAAATGTCAGACTGTATGGTGATTGCTGGATGGTGGTGGAAATCTGTCATCACCTCTGTCGCACTGGAAGTGAGGGACACTTCATTGTGCGCACGCTTAGGGGGTTGCGCGTAAACGGCAACACCTTTTAAATTAATTTCTGTCAGAGCGGGGTAATGATCAATGGACATGATGGCCTCTTTTTTAAATGGGAATAATGGGCACTGCGACCGCTGTGCCCAAGCAACATCGGAACGTCATGGCATCTCCAGCCACGTAAATATTCTAATCCCAAACATGACATTTATGTAAAGGGAATTGTACTGAAATGTTACTTTTATGGATGAAGGGCTTCAAAAATGAAGTCAATGCATCGACACTCCTTTACACTGAGCACACCTTCCTGCACACCCTCTCGATACGACGAAAGCACGCATGAGCACACCTCACATTGCCGTTATCATCCCATGTTACAACGCCGCGGACACCCTTGCCGAAGCCGTTCACAGCGCACTGATGCAAGTCGCTGTCAGCAGCATCTGGATCATCGACGATCAGTCCACCGACCACAGTCGCCACATCGCTGAGCAACTCGCATGCCAACACCCAGATAAAATCAGGCTTCTGTGTATGCCCACCCGCAGCGGTGCATCCCTCGCGCGCAACTGGGGTGCGTTGCATGTCAATGAACCCCACATTGCCTTTCTCGATGCCGATGATGTGTATGAGCGCTACGCCCTTGATGCGCCCGCCCACGCTTTTCGTGCCATGCCTGAACTCGCTGCCATTCACCTTGCTTTCCACCCGCTCGCTTGGCCTGAACATTACACCGCGCATGAGCAATTCGCCCAAGCGTGGTGGCGCATCGAAATGCTTGGCGCTGGCAACCTCGTTATCAAACGCAGCATCTACTTGGCCGCAGGTGGATTCCCACACGATGACCTTTTTAAATGCTTTGGTGGCGAAGACATCGCTTTTAACCTTGCCTTATATAATGACAGCCTGACCATTGGTACCCTGTTTGATCAACCGGGTGTTCACTACCGTCATAAAACAGGCAGCCACGGTGAACGCATGCTCAATGGACTCCTTTACGCTCAACAACCCGAGCACATCACCGCAGCCGATGTGCAAGCCGCCGATGCCGTCACTGAACGCATTAAACAAAGTTTACGTGACGTTCGCCAAATGCTTGGTCAAGACAATGATGGTAAAGTGGTGCCGCTTGTGGTCGTTGAAAAAACATCGTAATGCGTGCGGTCAGCGATAAAGCAGCGTATTTGTTGCGTCACAATATTGTGTCAATGAGGGTTGATGCTGGCATTTGGCCTTGTCTTTAAGGACAGCCCATGAATAATAAAATCCCGCATGTGCATGCGGGATTTTATTATTGCTTAGACCTCATATGTTTAGGCCTCATATTCACCTACGGGTATGCAGCTGCAAAACAAATTTCGATCGCCGTACACATTGTCCACCCGAGCCACAGGTGGCCAGTACTTTCGGGTGCGCAATGACGCAACAGGATATGCGGCTTGTTCGCGTGGATAGGCGTGTGTCCATTCATTTGCACACACAACCGCTGCGGTGTGAGGTGCATGTTTCAAAGGATTGTCCTCGGCGGGCAATTCGCCTGCTTCAACCTGAGCGATTTCGGCACGAATGGTGGCGAAGGCGGTGATGAAGCGGTCGAGTTCAGCAAGCGGCTCCGATTCGGTTGGCTCGATCATGAGTGTGCCAGCGACAGGGAAGCTCATGGTCGGGGCGTGGAAACCAAAATCCATCAAGCGTTTGGCAATGTCATCGACGGTGATGCCTGCGGTCTCTTTTACGCCACGGACATCAACGATGCATTCATGGGCAACGAGACCGTTTTCAGCCGTGTAGAGGATCGGAAAATGCTGAGAGATGCATTTTGCCAAATAATTGGCAGATAAAATGGCCACTTTTGAGGCTTCAGTTAGACCCGCCGCACCCATCATGGCAATGTACATCCATGTGATCGGCAATACGCCTGCGCTGCCGTAAGGTGCAGCAGAGATGGCACCGATGCCATGCGCATCGCGTTGGTAGCCGATGGCGTTGAGGTTCGGTAAAAATTGTTCCAAATGTGCTGCAACACAGACGGGGCCGATGCCAGGACCGCCACCGCCATGAGGGATGGCGAAGGTTTTATGCAAATTCAAATGCGAGACATCGCCACCAAATTGACCCGGTGCGCACAGCCCGACCATGGCGTTCATGTTGGCACCGTCAACGTAGACTTGGCCACCGTGCGCGTGCACGGTGTCGCAAATTTCGGTGATGCTTTTCTCGAATACACCGTGTGTTGATGGATAGGTGATCATCAAAGCGGCGAGGTTCGCGCTGTGTTGTTCGGCTTTGGCTTTCAAGTCCGCCACGTCAACGTTGCCGCGCTCATCACAGGCGACCACGACCACGCTCATGCCCACCATTGCAGCGGAAGCTGGGTTGGTGCCGTGTGCCGATGAAGGGATGAGACAAATGTTGCGGTGTGATTCGCCACGACTGGCGTGGTATTTTTGAATGATGAGCAAACCTGCGTATTCGCCTTGCGAGCCTGCGTTTGGTTGCAAGCTGACTGCGGCGTAGCCTGTTGCGGCGACCAGCATGGCTTCAACTTCTTGAATCATGGCGCGGTAACCGGCTGTTTGTGAGTTGGGTGCGAATGGGTGGATGTGCCCAAACTCAGGCCACGTCACGGGCAGCATTTCACTGGTGGCGTTGAGCTTCATTGTGCACGAACCCAGCGGAATCATGGTGCGGTCGAGCGCCAAATCTTTGTCTGACAACTCGCGCAAATAGCGCAACATCGCGTGCTCTGAATGGTGCGTGTTGAAAACAGGATGCGTCAAAAATGCGCTTTCACGACGCAACGCGGCAGGAATGGTATCTGCATCGTGGTGTACGGGGGCGGCATCAAACAAGGTGAGCAGGGCATGGATGTCCGCCGCAGTGGTGGTTTCATCAATTGAAACGCCAACATGCTGCGCATCAATGGCGCGTAAATTCAAGCCTGCCGCATGTGCAGCGTGGTGCAATGTCGATGCGTCTTTGACTTTGAGTGTCAATGTATCGAACCATGTGTTGTTGACCACTGTGACATGGGCTGCGGTCAGTGCCGCTGCGACCGATGAGGTCAAATGGTGCACGCGCGCGCCGATTTTTTTCAAACCATCGGGGCCGTGATAAACCGCATACATGCTGGCCATGATCGCCAATAAAGCTTGAGCCGTACAAATATTCGAAGTGGCTTTTTCGCGGCGAATGTGTTGTTCGCGGGTTTGCAACGCGAGACGCAATGCGGGGTTGCCTTGTGCGTCAACGGATACGCCGACCAAGCGACCAGGCATGGAGCGTTTAAATGCATCTTTGGTTGCCATGAAAGCGGCGTGTGGGCCACCGAAACCGAAAGGCACACCGAAACGTTGTGTGTTGCCGATGACGATGTCCGCACCCCATTCCGCAGGTGATTTGAGCTGGGTTAACGCGAGTAAATCCGAGCAGGCGATGACCGCTTTACCTTGTGCGTGTGCTGCGGTCGCGAGTTCACTGTAATCGTTCAATGCGCCACTGGCTGCGGGGTATTGCACCAAAACTGCAAAACAATCGTTGCTGATCGCCTCGTCCAAATTGGCCACCACACGCACTTCAATGCCCAGTGGTTTGGCGCGGGTTTGGATGACTTCAAGGGTTTGCGGAAAAATGTCTTCGGAGACGTAAAAAATATCATTTTTTAATTTTGAATTGCGCAGCGCGAGTGTCATGGCTTCTGCGGCGGCTGTGGCTTCGTCGAGCATTGATGCGTTGGCAATGTCCATGCCCGTCAAGTCGATGATCATTTGTTGATAGTTCAACAACGCCTCGAGGCGACCTTGTGAAATTTCAGGCTGGTAGGGCGTGTAGGCTGTGTACCATGCGGGGTTTTCCAACACATTGCGCAGGATGACGGCAGGTGTGTGCGTGCCGTAGTAACCTTGACCAATGAAGCTCTTCAGTACTTGGTTTTGATCGGCATGTTCGCGCAGGCGAGCAATGGCTGCTTCTTCAGAATAGCCGCGGGTGAATTCACCCAAAGCCATGTTGTCACGGCGGATGTTGTCGGGCACAACGGCGGCAATGAACTCATCCAATGAGCCATAACCCAAGGTGTGCAGCATGTGAGATTGATCGGAAACGTCGGGCGCGATGTGGCGGGCGGCGAAAGTGGTGCTGGTCATAAAGGGGTCCCAAAAAGTAAAACCTGCTTTGGGGAGACCCAAACAGCAGGTGGGTGGGTGATAAGCGCGATGGGTTTGCTCATGCTCTGGGCAAACAACTTTGCATGGGATGGGTTGAATTCAGCCATCGCCACCCATGCACATTCAATTCATCGTTTTGGTTTATTCGCCAATGCTGGCCGCATAAGCTTCGGCCGTTAACAAGCCCTCAACATCGGCCAGATTGCTTGGTTTGATCTTGAATAACCAGCTGTCATAAGGCTTGTCATTGATGGCTTCAGGCGTGTCGGCGATTGCATCGTTGCGGGCAATGATTGTGCCGCTGACGGGGGCGTAAATGTCGCTGGCGGCTTTGACCGACTCGACGACGGCGATCGCTTCTTCTTGACTCACTTCAAGGCCTGCTTCTGGCAATTCGAGGAACACGATGTCACCCAAAGCGGCTTGGGCGTGATCGGAAATGCCCACGGTGATGGTGCCGTCGGCTTCGACATTGATCCATTCGTGGCTGGCGGCGTATTTGAGGGTTTGATTGACTGACATGTGAAATCCTTTTTTGAAATGATGAAAATGGAGATTGCGTTTACAAATCCGTCATGCCCGCATAAGTGGGAATCCCGAAGGGCGCAGAGCGCACCGCTGATGCCAAAGTGGTTAATACATGCTGCACATTGGACTGGATTTTCACTTGCACGGGGATGGCGGGCATGGTCATGATTTTAAACCAAAACTTTGCCATTGCGTACAAATGGCAGTTTGACAACTTTGGCATTGAGTTTTTTGTCGCGGATGATGACTTGAACGGTGTCGCCGATTTGAACACCCACAGGCACACGTGCGAATGCGATGGACTGTTGCATGGTGGGGCTGAATGTACCACTGGTGGTTTCACCCTTGCCGTGCGTGGTTTCAACTGCTTGATGGCTGCGCAAAACGCCCTTGTCCAGTAAAACCAAACCGACGAGTTGTGACGATTGGTTGAGGGCTGACTTGCCGATGAAATCGCGCTCTGAAACCAGATCGACCGTCCATGCCAAACCTGCATTGAGCGGGTTAACCGTTTCATCCATGTCTTGGCCGTACAGGTTCATGCCCGCTTCGAGGCGCAGGGTGTCGCGTGCACCGAGGCCTGCGGGGCGAACGCCATTGGCGGTTAGTTGAGCCCAGACATCTGCTGCGATGGCCGCAGGAACGGCAATTTCAAAGCCATCTTCGCCGGTATAACCTGTGCGAGCGACCATCCATTCGCCGCCATCGTGTTCAATGCGTGCAGCATTGAACGGCTTGAGGTTTTCGGACGGCGTTTGTGTGAATGGGAAGGTCGCCCATACTTTGGCGCGCGCGTTGGGGCCTTGTACCGCGATGAGGGCAAAATCAGGGCGTGGCTCGATGACCAGACCGAATTGACCATCGGCATTTTGTGCGCTCAACCACTCGATGTCTTTATCGGCCGTGCCTGCATTGACCACCAAGCGGAAGAAGTCTTCACTGAAATAGTAAACGATCAAATCATCAATCACACCGCCGGTAGGGCGCAGCATGCACGAGTACAACGCTTTGCCCGCGACTTGCAGTTTATCGACGTTATTGGCCAAAACATAGCGTAAAAAATCACGAGCTTTATCGCCTGTGATGTCCACGACACGCATGTGCGAGACGTCAAACATGCCCGCATCGCTGCGGACGGTGTGGTGTTCTTCGATTTGAGAGCCATAATTGACGGGCATGTCCCAGCCGCCAAAGTCGACCATGCGCGCTTGAGCGGCAATGTGAGTGGAGTGTAAAACAGTGTGTTTTAAAGTCATGGTGGTGCATCCCGGGAAAGCCACGCGGTGTGCTGTGGCTTGTGAATAAAGTCCCGTTCTGTCCTTGGTACCTGAGAGATTATGGCAAAGTTTGTCTCTGCGCGCCCCTTCGGTGGTCAGCGCGTGCTGACGCTCTCCAGAATGATGTGCATCTGTTCGATAGTCCTTTTGCCTGAGAGTTTTTTGGGAATTCACCTTCGGCGATTGCTGATTAGATTGGAACAGCAATGCTCTCCTAACGAACGGTGTCACTTTACGGGGAAAGCGAGGCGATGTCAAATGAAGATTTGGTTAATCACAACCGCCAATCATTGCTTTTGGCAGGCTTTATTTTAATGTGCTTTAAACGTGATGTTTTGGGCAGAAAGGCAGGTGTAGCTCATTCCCAATAAGGCAAACACCGTGAAGCCAAAGACGTAAAGCCTCCGTGGGCTTGTTAATCATTTAAACGAAATGGCAGAGGTCAGGGGGCATGACCCAAGCAAAACCTCGAATCACTTGGGCTTTTCACCAAGTATGAATCCACATGAACGGGTGCTCTGATTGGACTGATTTAGGAATTGCGATGAATCATCAAAAACAGGTGAAAATGTGTAAAAAATCATGTACGATTAAGTGAATGTCGTATAAAAACACACATCGTACTCGTATTTTAACTAAAACTCGGCGAAATGCACTCGACGGTCGTCGGACACATAAGGGGTTGCACATGACTAGCAAACACATTTTATTGGCTTCAGCATTCACCGCTTTAACTTTGGCTGCATGCGGTGCCAAAGACAAACCAAAAGACGCTGCGGCACCCGCTGCGGCGGCAGATGCTAAAACAGAGGCCAAGGTTGATCCAGCGAGTGGTCCAGCGATCATTTTTGATGCGGGTGGTAAATTTGATAAATCATTCAATGAGTCCGCTTACAATGGTGCAGAAGCCTTCAAAAAAGAGACGGGCAAAAGCTATATGGATTTTGAGTTGAAAAATCCAACAGAACTTGAAGGTGTGCTGCGTAAAATGGCGCAGCGCGGTGGCAACCCCGTTGTAACCATGGGTTTTAACAGCGCAGAAGCCTTGGATAAAATCGCCAAAGAATTGCCCAAATCAAACTTTGTGATCGTGGATTCTGAGGTCAAACAGCCAAATGTTAAATCGGTGCAATTCCGTGAACAAGAAGGTTCTTTCTTGGTCGGCGCGTTGGCGGCGATGAAGTCCGCTTCTGGTAAAGTGGGTTTTATTGGTGGCATGGACATCCCTGTGATTCGTAAATTCTCGTGTGGTTACGAACTGGGCGCGAAATACGCCAATCCAAAAGCTGAAGTCATCAAAAGCACGGTCGGCACAACGGGCGAGGCATGGAATAACCCAACCAAAGGTGGTGAATTGGCAAAAGCCCAGTTCGACCGTGGTGTGGATGTGATTTTTGCAGCAGCAGGCGGCACGGGCAATGGCGTCTATCAAGCGGCCAAAGACAATAAAAAATTCGCAATTGGCGTGGACAGCAACCAAAACTACCTGTTCCCTGGCACGATGTTGACTTCAATGGTCAAACGGGTGGATGTGGCGGTGAAAAACGCATTCACCGAAGCGGCTGCTGGGCAGTTCAAAGCAGGCCCCGTGTCTTTGGGTTTGGCTGAAAATGGTGTGGACTGGGCGGATGATGAGCACAATAAAGCTTTGGTTACCGACGACATGCGCACCAAAGTGGCTCAAATCAAAAAAGACATCATTGACGGTAAAATCAAAGTGGCCTGTGATGGTAAATAAATAACGTCAGTCAACTCATCAAGATGCCCATCATGTTGTGATGGGCATCTTGATGAAAAAGACAGAAAAGGTTTTTTCTCTTCTTCTCTAAGTATTCGTTGGAGGGAACCTTTATATGGCATCAACTCTCCAAAACAGACGGTCATCGCCGCCCTCAATACCCTATTAAAACTCTTAAAAATTGGAGATGCCGATGTCCAATGCACAAGAAGGCACATCATCAGCACCCTTGGCGGTTGAACTGCGCCACATCAATAAACGTTTTGGCAGTGTGTGGGCCAACCAAGACATTGATTTAACCATTCCCAAAGGCACCATTCACGGCATCATTGGTGAAAATGGCGCGGGCAAGTCAACACTCATGTCCGTCCTATATGGTTTTTATGAGGCCGATTCAGGCGAGATTTTGATTGATGGTCACGTCGTCAAAATGACCAACTCTATGCAGGCGATTGCACATGGCGTGGGCATGGTGCATCAGCACTTCATGTTGGTTGAGCCGTTGACGGCATTGGAAAATATTTTACTTGGTGCAGAAGACTCATGGTCTCTGAATGTCTCCAAAGCCAAAACCCGTCAGCGGTTGGAAAGCATTTCAAAACAGTTCGGACTGGAAGTGCCGCTGGATGAGCCGGTTGGCGAATTGGCGGTGGGGGTGCAGCAGCGGGTCGAAATCCTCAAGGCCTTGTACCGCCAAGCAAAAATTTTGATTCTTGATGAGCCCACGGGTGTGCTCACGCCACAAGAAGCGGATCAATTGTTCGATGTGCTGCGCGACTTGCGGGCACAAGGCGTGACGGTCCTCATCATCACGCATAAATTACGTGAAATCATGGACGTGACGGACAATATTTCCATCATGCGTGGCGGCAAAATGGTCGCGCATCGAAAAACAAGCGAAACCAATGCAGAAGAACTGGCCGAATTGATGGTCGGTCGCCCAGTGGCCAAAGATTTACCCAAAGGCAATCCAGATCAATCCCAAGTGTACCTGTCGGTTAAGCACTTGTCGTATACCGATGCCAAAGGGCTGAAACGCTTAAAAAATGTGTCGTTCGATTTGCATGCGGGTGAAATCGTGGGTCTGGCAGGTGTCTCGGGCAATGGACAAACTGAATTGTTAAAAATCCTCGCGGGTGAACTGCGTGGCGACCACGATGGTGTGGGCGTGATCGATTTTGTCGCGGATGGTCAACCCGCTTACAACTGCAAAACATGGCCAACACCAAAAGAATTACGTGCTGTCGGCGTGGCGCACATCCCCGAAGACCGCTTGGGTCAAGGTCTGCTCAAAAATTTCAGCATGGCGGAGTCGGCTATTTTGGGTTATCACCATGATGCATCGCTTGGCTCCCGCTTGTCTCTCAGTGTACAGAAGGTACGCGACGCCGCATTGCGCTTGATTAAAGCGTTTGATGTGCGCCCGAACTTACCTGAAATCCGTTCCGCCAACATGTCGGGTGGGAATCAACAAAAACTCATCATTGCCCGTGAAATGATGCGTCAACCCAAGGTGCTGTTGGTTGGGCAACCGACGCGCGGCGTGGACATCGGTGCGATTGAGCTGATTTATAAAGAGTTGGTCAAAGCCCGCGATGCGGGCGCGGCCATTTTGATGGTTTCGGTCGAATTGGATGAGGTGCTGACCCTGTCGGATCGCATACTGGTCATGAATCAGGGGCAATTAACGGGTGAATTGAGTGGCCATGGGGCTGATTGTCGGGCGATTGGCATGATGATGGCGAGTACGGAAAGTATGGATGATCACAATAAAAAAGGAGGTCAATGATGGCGGAGCAAAAGCAAGTTCAAGCCCATTCACCTCAGGGCATGCCGCTGTGGTTGACGGGGTTTTGTATTCCGTTGGTGCAATTGGTTTTGGCCTTTGGTTTGGCATCGTTGCTGGTGTTGTTGATTGGTCAAAACCCATTGGATGTCTTGGGCGTGTTGATTCGCGGTGCATTTAATTTGGACACGGGTTTGCCATCGACTTTGTACAATGCCACATCATTGATTTTCACAGGCTTGGCGGTGGTGGTGGCGTTTCATGCGGGGCTGTTCAATATTGGCGGTGAGGGGCAGGCCTACTTTGCGGGTTTGGGCGTGACTTTGGCATGTTTGGCATTGGGGAATTTGTTGCCCGCACCGTTGATGTTCATTGTGGCCATCATCGCGGCTTTGGTTTTTGGCGGGGCGTACGGCTTTATTCCTGGTGTGCTGCAAGCGAAGCGTGGTGCGCACGTGGTGGTGACGACAATCATGTTGAATTACATCGTGTTTGCGTTCATGAATTATGCGATGCGTTTTTGGTTGTCGAAAAGTGAAGGTTCGACGGATTCAGATAATTTTGCCGCCAGCTCGGTGCTGCCGCGTTTGGCGGACATGATGCCCTTTTTAGGTTTTGCGGATACGCCGTTGAATTTTTCATTCTTCTTGGCTTTGGCCACGGCCGCGTTGGTGTGGTGGCTGATTTGGCGTTCACGCTTGGGTTATGAAATTCGTGTGGTCGGGCAAAATCCACAAGCTGCAGGTTATGCCGGCATTTCGGTGTCGCGCACCATCATCATTGCCATGGTGCTTTCAGGGGCACTTGCGGGCTTGATGGCGGTCAATGTGGTGTACGGCGCACAAGGTCGATTGAGCTTGTCATTTACGTCTGGGGTTGGTTTTATGGGCATCGCCGTGGCTTTAATGGGCAGGAATCATCCCGTTGGCGTGGTGCTGTCTGCACTGTTGTTCGGTGCATTGGCGCAAGGTGGCTCGGAGATGCAATTTGATTTGCCTGAGATCAGCCCTGAGTTCAATGTGGTGATTCAAGGGCTGATTATCTTCTTTGTGGCGGCGTTGGATGGTTTGGTTCGCAAACCGATTGAGGGCTGGTATCAAAAAATAAGGGGTGGAGCATGAATGATTTAATCGTCACCATGGCCAATGTGATGGGCAGTGGTCTGCGTCAAGCCGTGCCCATGATTTTGGTTGCCATGGGGGGCCTGATTGCGGAGCGCTCAGGCACCGTGGACATTGGCTTGGAAGGCAAATTGCTCATGTCTGCTTTTGCTGGGGCGGCGGTTGCCAGCTTGTCGGGTTCTGTGCCGTTGGCTGTGTTGGCTGCGGTGTTAACTTCAGTTGTGTTTTCAATGCTGCATGGCTTTGCCACCATCAGTCAAAAAGGTGATCATGTGGTGTCTGGTTTGGCGATCAATGTGTTGGCTTCAGGGCTGACTTTGGTGTTGGGACAGGCGTGGTTTCAAAAAGGCGGGCAAACACCCTTGTTGCCTGATGAGTTGCGCTTTAAGCCCATTGTTTTTCCTGGGGTGGAGGCTTTACACAATGCGCCTGTGATCGGGCCTTTTTATGAAAAAGTGATTTCAGGACATAATGTTTTCACGTACATTGCGGTCGCATCGGTATTTTTGACGGCCTTCTTGCTGTATCGAACTCGCTTGGGTTTGCGCATTCGTGCGGTTGGCGAGGAGCCAAATGCCGTTGACACCGCAGGGTTGTCGGTGGTGCGCTTGCGCTATTTGGCTTTGGTGTATACGGGCATCATGTGTGGCCTGACGGGCGTGGCGCTTTCAATGGCGCAAAATGGAGGTTTCGTGCGTGACATGAGCGCGGGCATGGGTTTCATGGCGTTGGCGGCGGTGATTTTTGGTAAGTGGAAGCCTTGGCCAGCATTTTGGGCGTGTTTGTTGTTTGGTTTGTTGGGGGCTTTGTCGGATCGTTTACAGGGTGTGCCCATGTTTGGCTTGAAGGAAATTCCATCGCAGGTGTTCAGTGCCATGCCGTATGTGCTGACCATTGTGTTGCTGGCAAGTTTTGTTGGTCAAGCGGTTGCGCCCAAAGCGGTTGGTCGTCCTTATGTGAAAGAACGTTAATGCATACTATTTTGAATTTTGGCTCAATTAACATTGACCATGTTTATCAAGTGGATCATTTTGTGCAGCCAGGTGAAACTTTATCCAGCTTGGCGTACAGCAAAGGCTTGGGTGGCAAAGGTTTGAACCAAACCGTTGCAATGCAGCGCGCAGGTGCCAATGTCATGCATGTGGGTCATGTGGGCGTGGATGATGTGTGGCTGTTACAAGAGTTGACTGCATTGGGTTTGAACATGGGCGCGATTGTGGGCGTGAACGAGGCGACGGGTCATGCCATCATTCAAGTCAACCGCGAGGGAGAGAACTGCATTCTTTTACATGCAGGGGCAAACCATTGCATGAGCGAAATGGAGATCAATGCACTGTTGGGTGATGCTGAGGTGGAGTGGGTATTGTTGCAAAATGAGACCAATGCCATTGACACCATCATGCGCGCTGCACATGCCCATGGTAAAAAAATCATGTTCAATCCAGCCCCGTGTCATGCGGGTTTAGCGGCCTTGCCTTTGGCGCATGTGCACACCTTGGTGGTCAACGAGGTTGAAGCAATGCAATTGTCGGGGGAGGAGAACATTGAACGTGCGTTGGATGTTTTATGCACCAAATGTGACAATGTGGTGCTCACTCTGGGGGGGGAGGGTGTGCGCTATGCAGGTGAGGTCGGGACTTTTACCGTGGCTGCGCAAAAGGTTGAGGTGGTTGATACCACTGCAGCTGGTGACACATTCATTGGTTATTATTTGGCAAGCATGGCGGCGGGGATGACGGTTGAGCAGGCTTTGATTCGTGCGACAAAAGCGGCTGCGATTACGGTGACGCGGTTGGGTGCTGTATCGGCCATCCCTGTGGCATCGGAAGTGATTTAGGGTCATGCGGACACCGTCAAAACTTGCTTTGTTGTGATTGGATGTTGGTGCTTTTGTGAAGAAGGCTCTGACAGAAGTCGCTTCAAATGGTTCTGAATCAGCTGTTTTTAGGCATTGTTTGTGGTTAGTGGCTCTTTTTTGGAAGGCAAACTTGTTTTGTGTTCCTTTAAAAATATTGAAGTATTATTTAAGGATTGTTATGAATCAAAAAACCAAAATCATCATCGACACGGATCCAGGCGTCGATGACGCATTGGCGATTGCTTTTGCTGCGTTGCACCCTGATTTGGAATTGCTTGGTCTGACCACGGTGTTTGGCAATGTATCTGTTGAGCAATCAACTGTGAACGCAGGCTACTTGGTGGATTTGTTGAACATCAAACATGTCCCCGTGGCAAAAGGTGAAGCTGTGCCCTCAGTGCAAGCGCCACATGGCTTCCCTGATTTTGTGCATGGGAAAAATGGCTTTGGTGACATCGAGGTGAACTACCCAAGTGATTTCAAACCACATGCGTTGAGTGCGGCGGATTTCATCATCAAAACCATTCATGAACATCCGAATGAAGTGGTGCTCGTGCCGATAGGACCTTTAACCAACATCGCTTTGGCCTTGAAAAAAGACCCATCCATTGCAAATAAAGTAAAAGAAGTGGTCATCATGGGCGGTGCAGCACATGAAAAAGGCAATGTCTCGCCGGGTGCTGAGGCGAACATTTGGAATGACCCCCATGCGGCACAACTTGTTTTTGAAGCACCATGGAAAGTCGTCATGGTGGGCTTGGATGTGACGTGGAAAACCATTATGCCCGATGAGCCGATGGCGCGTATCGCTGAAAAATCGCCTGTGGTGGGTGGGTTTTTGAAAAAAATCTGCGAATTTTATGCAAACTTTTACCGTAATGTGGCTGGGTTTGATGGTTTCTCTGTGCATGATCCAGCGACCGTGATGTATGTGACCAACCCAGAGCTGTTCACCACAGAGCAAGGCCAGATTGAAGTGGTACAAAGCGGTGCAGGTGCTGGCAAGACTTTTTTCGCACCCAAAGGCCAAGTGTATGCTGAAGACTATTGGTCAAAACGTGACAATGTGCATGTGTGTCTCGGTGTCGACAAAGCCGGCGTGTTGACTTTGATCGAAAACATCCTCAGCACGCCCCTGTGACTGGGTGCAAACGTCATTTGTAGGAGGTTGACATGGCAATTTCAGTGGTGGACTACTGCAGCCCAACTGCTGCCGCAGATTTTGCGGCATCACTGCACGAAACTGGATTTGGTGTGTTGATCAATCACCCCATTCCTGAATCATTGGTACGCAGCATTTTTGAACGCTGGCTGGATTTTTTTCAAAACGGCGATAAAGAAGGGTTGGCTTTCAGTTCTGAGCGGTTTGATGGTTATTTTTCAACCGCTGTATCTGAAACCGCCAAAGGCGAGACAGTCAAGGATTTTAAAGAGTTTTACCATGTTTATCCGTGGGGGCGTGTGCCAGAGCATTTGCGTGCAGAAGCCATGGATTATTATGCTCAAGCCAGTGCTTTGGCCGCAGAATTACTGTCATGGGTGCAGCAGTACACGCCACCTGACATCAGCCAGTTTTATAGCCAACCACTATCAAGCATGATTGAAGGTTCGCAGCAAACTTTGTTACGGGTTTTGCATTATCCACCTTTGACTGGGGATGAGCCTGAAGGTTCTGTCCGTGCGGCAGCGCATGGTGACATCAATTTACTCACTGTGTTGCCTGCGGCCAATGCACCCGGTTTACAAGTGTTGGCCAAGGATGGGACTTGGATGGAGGTGCCTTGTGATTTTGGCATGTTGATCATTAACACGGGCGACATGTTGCAGGAGGCGTCGCGGGGTTATTATCCCAGCACCATCCATCGGGTGGTGAATCCAACGGAACCCCAATTCAATGTCAGTCGAGTGTCTTTGCCATTGTTTTTGCACCCAAAAGAAGATGTGGTTTTATCCGAACGTTATACGGCCAAGTCATATTTGGCTGAACGTCTTCAAGAGTTGGGTATGAAAAAATAAGTTGGATGTCTCATATAAAAGTAACAAATGCAACATTATGCGAATTTTTAAGGTGATTACCCATTTAAAATGAACACCTGTTCGACAAAACCCTATGACCAACCCGCGCTTGCTGGTAAAATGGTCGCTTGATTTTTTACACGGTCGATGTGATTCACTCACGCCGTGACCGTGCTTAAGGAGTGGATGTTGAGTCCTCTGGTGAAAACTATACAATCTCATGTGGATGACAGCCCCGCTGTGACTGGACGTCATGGTTTGGCCGAGTCTGTCACGGTCAGTTGGGCCACCACTCAGGCTGAGGTTGAAGAAGTACAACGTTTGCGTTACCAAGTGTTCTCAGATGAGCTGGGTGTGCAATTATCGGGTCAAAATGGCTTGGATGAAGACAAGTTTGACCCTTATGTTGAACATGTCTACGTGCGAGACAATAAAACGGGTAAAGTTGTGGGCACATACCGTGCATTGACACCCGCCAGTGCCGCTCAAATTGGTTTGTATGCGGATCAAGAGTTTGACATCAGTGATTTGTTGCGTGACCGAGATCAGCTGTTGGAAGTTGGACGTGCTTGTGTGCACAAAGACTATCGCAATGGCACTGTGTTGATGACTTTGTGGAAGGCACTTTTACAATTTGCGGCAAAAAATAAGTTTGAGCTGATCTTGGGTTGCACCAGTGTCCCCGTTTCTTCAAATACCCCAGCCATTGCCGACATACAACAGCTGTTAATCGATGCTGGTGCCATGAGCGACGATTATGTCGTTACCCCCCGCAACCCGCTTGTTGATGCCATGCAGCCTGTCGTTCATGCCGATGTTAAAAAAGCCTTACCTCCTTTGGTTAAAGGCTATTTGCGGTTGGGGGCGAAATTCTGTGGTGAGCCCAGTTATGATCCTGACTTTCAGACTGCCGATTATTTGACCATTTTGCGTTTGTCCAGCGTGTCTTCTCGTTATGTGAAACATTTTGATCTGGCTTAATGCAGTGTTTTAAGTTTCATGTTTTCAATAAAAAAGCGAGCATCTACTGCTCGCTTTTGTGTCATCTGGCTTTTGTGTTATTTGTTCAAGTAACGTAAGCCAAAATGCAAGTTGGCCTCTAAGAATCCAACCTTGTTGCCGCAATCAAAACGCTTACCTGACAAGGGTAAGCCAATCATTTTTTCAGTTTCGAGCAATGATGCGATGCCATCGGTCAATTGGATTTCACCGCCCGCACCGCGTTGAACCTGCTCAAGCAAGCCCATGATTCTGCCACTCAATACATAACGACCAACAACCGACCAGTTGCTTGGTGCCACATCGCGTTGGGGTTTTTCGACGATGCTGTCAATCAAAATGGGTGTGGTTTCATCGTTGGAGGGTTTAATGACGCCGTATTTTTCAACTTCGCTCCAAGCCACTTGCTCCAATGCCAACACACTGCATCGCTCACGATCGTGTGCTTGGAAAAGCTGTTTCAATGCACCATCAGGATGCCCAGCGATCAAGTCATCGGGTAACAGCACTGCAAAGTACTCGTCAGGTGTGATCAACGGTGATGCGCAGTGCACGGCATGCCCTAATCCCAATGGCTCTGATTGTCGAACATAGACACATTTCACATGAGAAGGAATGATGTTGCGCACGATCTCAAGTGCTTCTAGTTTTTGCTTGGCTTCAAGCTCATTTTCAAGTTCTGGATTTTTGTCAAAGTAATCGGCAATGGCATTTTTTGTCCGGCCCGTCACAAAGATCAAAGTTTCGCATCCTGCTTCAACCGCTTCACGCACCGCATAGTCGATGATGGGGCGATCAACAACCGTCAGCATTTCTTTTGGAATGGCTTTGGTGGCGGGCAAGAAACGTGTGCCCAAGCCTGCAACAGGGAATACAGCTTTTTTAATCTTGTTCATTGGATGCCTTTTCGTTCGTTAACATGCGGTACAGCTCAACATATTGCTCAGTTGTTTTTTGTGAAGTGAACAATTCATTATACCGTGCTTGTGCTGCGACACCCATCTCACGAGCGATATTTGGGTGGTCCCACAAGCGTTGCATGGCTTGCTGCAGTGCGATTGGAGACTCTGGGGGCAGGGTGATGCCTGTTTCTTGATTGATGTTGATGTAAGTGGTTCCTGTACCAATTTCACAAGAAATCAATGGTTTTCCATACATGGCTGCTTCTAGGAGGGAGATTCCAAAAGCTTCTGAGCGGAGATGAGAGGGGAACACAAAGGCAAAGCACTGTTGAAGTAAAGCAAACTTATCAAGCTCAGATACTTTGCCTAAAAAGATGATGTTTTTGAGACCCAATTGTTTGGCTTGCAGTTGCAATTGATGTGCTTCAGGCCCCGTACCTGCGATGACGGTGGGGTAATCGCAAGAGGCGAGGGCTTCCAATAAGGTATGCAGGCCTTTGTAATAACGCAATACGCCAACAAATAGAAAAAATTGTGTCGGCAGTTTTGATCGCCACTCTATTAAACGTTCATTTGAAGGTTGGGGGTAGCTGTTCCTGTCTAAACCAATGGGGATGGTGCGGGTTTTGTGTTTGAAGCGTTGTAGGACTTCGCTGGTTTCTAAATAATTGGGCGATGTGGCCACAATGCAATCGACCGATTTGAGAAATTGGTTCATCAATGGCCTATAAACCTTCAACAGATTTTTTTGTTTCACAATGTCTGAGTGATAGGTCAGAACCGTTGGTTTCTTCACCCGCGCTAAAAAATGAGCCATGTCCATGAATGGCCATGGGAAATGATAGTGAACGACGTCCACCTCTTTGGCAAGTCGTTTCAGCATAAAAATGAATTGCCATGAAAAACCGGTCGATGCGAGCTCAAGGTCAAGGTGGGCGCGGTGTACGGTGACCGCATTGTGCTCAATGGGGTGAGCTTCTTGGCTCAAGGTCAGCACTTGACTTTGAATCCCCAACGGTTGGCTTGCGGTACAAATCTGCTCAATCACGGCCTCAACACCGCCGACGGTGTCGGGGTAGTAGGTTTTATAAACGTGCAGCACCTTGATGGTGTGAGTGGCGTTCAATTGGCTGTCCCGAGTATCTGTTCATACAATGCCCATGTGGCCTCTGCGGTGCGTTGCCAAGTGTATTCCTGAGCGCGCTGCATGCCTTTGATGCGTAAATTGTCGGCCATTTCGGATGACTCGATCAATGTTTGCATCGCTTGGGCTATGGCCGATGGACTGCAAGGGTCAACCAGCCAAGCGGCCTCTCCAGCGACTTCACCCAGTGACGTGGTGTTGGATGTGATGACGGGTAAGTTGGATGCAAAAGCTTCTAATACGGGCAAACCAAAACCTTCATACAGTGAAGGAAAGACCAGTGCACAAGCCGATTGTAATAAAGCAATTTTTTCGTTTGCACTCACGTAGTTGAGCCATCGCCCCAGCCCTTCCGTTTCAAGTTGTTGAAGGGCTTGAATTTCTTGGTTTGAACGCCAGCCTTGGCCACCAGCGATGATGAGCGGGTGTTGTTTTTGAATGTCCAAGGGTAAAGAGCGAAAAGCCTCAATAATGGTCATGATGTTTTTGCGAGGCTGCAATGTGCCTATGAATAGAAAAAAGCCCGCTTGTAATTTGAACTTATCTAAAACAGCCTGTTTTTCAGTTTGTGCAATTCTTTGGAAATAAAATGCATCCACGCCAAGGGGAATGACCGAAATTTTGTCTTCGGGAATGCGAAAGTGTTCAACCAAATCTTTAACAACAAATTCTGAAATGGTGACGTAGTGATCGGCTGATTGCGCTGAGCGTTTAAACAACCAGTTTTTTAAAGGCCGTGTTTTCCCGCCAGAAACCCATTCTGGGTGCATGATGGGTACGGGATCCATGAGCGTGGCCAGCACTGGGGTGTTTTTAAGTTTAGGGATAAGGTGGTCTGTGGCGTGGAACAAATCATACGATTGATTTGTTCGTCCACTGCCTATAAAAGGCATGGATGTGAGCGCACTTTGAAGCACATTGGGCGCAAACGGAATGGGCATGTCGTCGAAATGCCCAATCAGTTTTTTCCTTTTTAAGCTATGAAATACAAACTCATTGAACTCATCTGGATGTTGTTGGGCATAACATTGGAGTAAGGCTTGGGTATAAGTGCCAATCCCATCAATGTGGCCGTTGGCGCGGCCATATTGCAAGACGGTGGATCCGATCGCGACACGCATGCTATAGACCCAACATCCAAGTCAATGTGTGTTTCAGATGAAACGATGGAAGCTGAGGGAGTTGCCGATTGAGTAACGTCGGATCGCCAATCAGAACGCGCAATTCATTGGCGCGCACCAAGTTTTGATCGACTTCGATGGTGATGTTGTGGCCTGTCAATTCACTGCAATAATCCAAAACATCTTGCAGGCGATAACCGATGCCAGAGCACAGGTTAAAGGTTGTCCCAGCATCGGCGTGTTGCAGTAAGCCGCTGTAAGCCTGAGCCACCATGCGAACGTCATTGAACTCACGTTCAACATCAATGTTGCCCAATTTAATCGTATCAGCATGTCGTTTGAAGTGATCGACAATTTTAGGAATCAAAAAGTTGCCTTCTTGACCCACACCAGTGTAATTGAATGGGCGCGTAAAAATGATGGGCAATTTGTCCAGCCATGTGCGCGCCATGTGCTCCATCGCCAATTTGCTCATGGCGTAATGGTTGATGGGCGCGGGCTGGATGGTTTCAGCCACTTTGGACACGGGTGGGTTGCCGTAAATGTTTGCACTGCTCGACAATAAGATTTTCTCGATGGGGGCTTTTTCAGCATGTAGCGCTTCGAGCAGATTGAGCGTGCCAAATAAATTGACTCGATAAAAATCCTCTGCACTGGCGTGGCCAACAAAAGCAATGGCAGCCAAGTGGATCACGAAATGTGGGCGAACTTGAGCGACAGCTTTTCGTAAAGAGGCCAAGTCCAATAGATTGGCCTCAACATCGTTGGCTTGGGCATTGCTTTGCACCAAGCCAACGACGTTAAATCCATCTTTGACCAAGGCTTCACGAACATATCGACCCGTGAAGCCTTGACTGCCTGTCAGTAAAACCGTTTTTTGCATGGATGCGACCTTAGAAAGAGAAGCCAGCTTCGTTGCGACGTAAGTCGGCTTCAACCATCATTTGACACAGTTGTTCTAAATTGGTTTTTGGTTCCCAGCCCAATACATTTTTCGCGTGGCTTGGATCACCAATCAATAAATCGACTTCTGCAGGACGGTGGAATTTTTCATTGATGCGCATGACCGTTTTGCCTGTGGCGGTGTCGATGGCGACTTCGTTGATGTCTTGACCTTTGAATTCAACCGCAATGCCTGCGCCTTTGAACGCCATGGTCACAAAATCGCGAACTGTTTCTGTGCGGTTTGTTGCCAAAACAAAAGTGTCAGGTTGCTCTGCTTGCAGCATCAAGTACATGCCTTCCACATAATCTTTGGCGAAGCCCCAGTCTCGTTTGGCATCCAAATTGCCCAGTTCCAAACAGTCGAGTTTCCCCAGTTTGATTTTGGCCACGCTGTCGGTGATTTTACGGGTCACAAACTCACGACCACGCAAAGGTGACTCGTGGTTAAACAAAATGCCGCTTGAACCGAAAATATCATATGACTCGCGGTAGTTGATGGTCAACCAGTGGGCGTACAGTTTCGCCACACCATATGGGCTGCGTGGGTAGAATGGGGTGTCTTCTTTTTGAGGGATGGCTTGTACCTTGCCAAACATTTCAGATGTGCTGGCTTGGTAAAAACGAATTTTTGGATTGATGATGCGGATGGCTTCGAGCAAATGCGCAGCACCGAGGCCGGTGATGTGAGCGGTTGCCAATGGTTGTTCAAATGAGACACCCACAAAGCTTTGAGCAGCCAAGTTGTAAATTTCATCAGGCTGAATGCGATTGATCATGTGAATGGCCGATGCTTGGTCCGTCAGGTCATATTCAACAAGGTGCAAATTTGGATGGTTTTCGATGCCAAGTTCTTCCATGCGCCAAAAGTTCACCGAGCTGGTGCGGCGAAATGTGCCGTAAACTTCATAGCCTTTATCCAATAAGAGTTCGGCTAAATAGGCACCATCTTGACCTGTAATGCCTGTGACAATCGCTTTTTTCATTAATAGCTCCATTGAGAGTTAATTATGCTTGCCAAGTGCTCAATACACCCATGCAAGCTTGATTGATTTCATGCGCACGTTCTGGAGACGTGGCTTCTGTATAACAACGCAATTCAGGTGCATTACCTGAAGGGCGCAAGTGAATGATCTCGTCATTGGCAAAGCTCATTCGTAAACCATCGGTTTGATTCACCGCCACCACTTGTCCAGAGATGTGACCAAACATCTCCGTCAGCAGTTTTTTTTGTGCTTCGGCATCATCGGGCGACAGTTTTTTCAACTCAGTCATACTGACTTCCGTCGGAAAGTTTTTGATGCGATCACTGACGGTAAAACGAGCAGGCAGCTGCTGTGGAAGCTGAGACACGCTCGTTTCCTTTGACTTGGCCATCGCCAGAATGCACAACATCACAATCACCGCATCCCGCGTGGGCAGCTCGGACAGGATTTTACCATGTTGATGGACTGCACTGGCGAGTAAAAAGCCCCCATTTGCTTCATAGCCTGCGACCGTGGGTTTGTTTTCTGACAGCAATTGTTTCATGCCCTCAATCACGTAAGGTGAACCAATGCGTGTGCGCACCGTGCTGTTGAATAAGTTCGACTTCTCCAACGCACTGTTGCTGCTGACTGGGGTGACCACATCGGTGCAGTTTAAAAATTGAGCGCACAAAATGCCCAGCACATCACCGCGCAACCACTCACCGTGTTCATCGGATACGAGGGGGCGATCCGAATCACCATCGGTGGACACGATCGCATCCAGTTGATGCTCGCTGGCCCACTGTTTGGCCAATGCCACATCTTCAGGACGAATGGCCTCTGTGTCAACTGGGATGAATGTGTCCGAACGACCCAATGCAATAGGGTGCGCTCCCAATGCCCGCAAGATGTCCATCACGATGTCACGTCCAACGGCTGAATGTTGATACACGCCGACAGTTTGCCCTGTTAAAACACCCCCAAAAAATGTTGAGTAACGTTCAATGTAATTGAGGCGTATGGTTGGATCAATCTCTGGGAGCAAAAACCGTGTTGACAGCATGCCGTTTGAATCAAACTCACCTTCGGGCACAGCAATGGACTGGCTGGAGATGCCTTGTTCATCAGCTTTTAGAATTTCACCCGTGGGGGTGTTGAACTTGATGCCGTTGCGATCATCAGGAATGTGACTGCCTGTGATCATCAAAGAGGGAAGTTTGTGAAGGAAACCATGCAATGCAACCGCAGGAGAGGGGACATCACCTGCATTGATCACGGGCGAGCCAAAATCCACGCACGCTTTAGCGCAAGCCGCCATGATGCGTGGCGTGCTGGGACGTAAATCGCCACCAATGACCACAGCTTGCCCTTGTTGCCATTGATTTGAAGCCTGTAAATAACGTAAAAAAGCTTGGGTGTACGAATAGCACACGAGGTCGGTCATGTCCACAACCAAACCCCGTGCACCACTGGTGCCAAATGCCACAGTTCTGCTGAAAGCGTTCATAAATTTGTTATTCATTTAAAAGAATTTGTAAATAAAAATTACTTTGCATTTGAAGGTGGTTAGTAATGTTTGCTGTATTTTCCAAATGTTGTTTCTCAGTCATTTCGTCATACCGCAGGGTTTTTAAGCGAAGCTCCGCGGTGTTGCCTATCTCAAAAAATAATGTGTCATTTCGCATTTTGAATTTTCTATATTCTTCAAAAGTATTTGTTCTTGCAAGAACTACTCGCTTACCTAGCTCGGATACCTCAGATGCAATAGCTGATGCTTCTTGACCAACTTCCCTGTAGGGTAGCCAGCACATATCCATTGCGGCTATCGTTTCGTACATTTCATCATCCTCTAAACTACCTAAGAAAAACACTCTTTCTCTTAATGGTATTTGATTTTTAATCAATTCTTTGTTGAGTTTTATTTTATTTAGCAGTGTGTTAACGTCGGTTGTATTGTTGTGTTTTATTGCGCTTGGGTGTAGTCCTCCGCATATAAGCAATTTGTATTTTTTATCCAATAAACTCAAAGTGTCAATAGCATAGTCAAATCCCTTGTAGTCACCCAAAAACCCAAAAACACCTATTAAATAGCTGTCATCTTCCAATCCTAATTTGTGCAAAACATTAGCTTTGCATGTGCTGTGCTTATATTTTTCTTTATCCGCTTCGCTTGTGTAAGACAAGGGATGTGAAAATACTTTTTTTAGTTGAAAGTTGTTTTTAAGTAAGGATGTGCTTGATTGAGTATGTACAATAATTTTAGTTCCAATCATTGCTAATTTTTTAAATAAGTTTTCTTCTAGGGTGTGCCCTGTATAAGCTGTTCTATGGTGTAAGAGGCGGCGAGCTGACTCTTTAAAATTCAATTTCAAAAAGCTTTTGAGTGCCCCGCTTGATTTGGGTTTGGCTGTTTTGTTATAAATAGTATGAAAAGTAACTGTTGTATTTGGATTTGCTTGAACAATTTGAATTAGTCTTTTAGTTGATTCAGATGTGGAGTCTGAAAGCAGGCTATATTCATATTGGATGCAAACAGCATCAAAATTTTTAAGGCTTTCTACTAGGTTAGTAATAAATTTGTTTGCAGATTCTTGTGTTCCACCAAATGATTCTTTGAGTTCGTTTCTATGTAAAGGGAACACAGTGATCTCTGCATCGATTATTGAGCTTTCTAAAATTTCTGCGAAACGGGCGATGCCGCAATTAATGTGATACGTAGAAACAAGGGCTATTTTTTTCATTTTTTACTTTATTAAGATTAAAGTGCTGGCTATGCTATATTTAATAAAGGTAGGGCATTAACTATAAAGCTTAAGTAGGCCCTACCTAGTTGAATTAATTCGTGAGCCAGCTTGATAGCTGGTTTTGAAAAGTTAAGCACGTCCGTAAATGTCATTCAACCGTACAATGTCGTCTTCACCCAAGTACCCACCGCATTGCACTTCAATCAAAACCAGTTCTTCTTCGCCGATGTTGGTCAAACGGTGTTTTTCGCCTAAAGGGATGTAGCGGTGCTCACCTGGTTGAGTGGTGTATTCGGTGTCGCCGATTTGTACCAATCCAGTGCCTTGGACGACGACCCAATGTTCTGCACGTTTGTGATGGTATTGTAGGCTGAGGGATTGTCCTGTGGCGACGGTGATGCGTTTCACTTTGTAGCCAGATTCTTCTTTGAGGGTGGCGTATGTGCCCCACGGGCGGTTGACAGCTGCGGGCAATATGGTGGATTCGTGTTTGCGGGTTTTGAGGGCATCGACGATGTTTTTGACTTTTTGTGCTGAGTTTTTATGGGCCACCAGTAAGGCGTCGGGGGTGTCTACAATGACTAAGTTTTCAAGGCCAATGGTGGCGACCACTTTGGCCGTGTGTGATTCGATTTGAACATGGGTGTCGTGGGTGTCAACGGAGACAACGTCGGCAAGGAAAGTATTGCCGTTGGTGTCTGAGGTGTTGGCGTTGGCGACTGCTGGCCATGAGCCTACATCGCTCCAGCCAAATTTTGCGGGGACGAGGGTGACGTTGTTGGCACGCTCCATGACGGCGTAGTCGATGGAGATGTCGGGTTGAATGTTGAAGTCATGGGCTTCAAATTTGGTGACTTCATCCGTGGTCTTGGCATGGCTCATGGTGATTTGAGCGGCTTCAAGGACTTCGGGCGAGTGTGCTCTGAATGCGTCAAGAATCGTGCCTGCTGTGAAGCAAAACATGCCGCTGTTCCAGTAATAGCGGCCTATAGCCAAATATTCTTGGGCTGTGGCTAAATCGGGTTTTTCCACAAAGCGCAGGGCTTTTTGAGCGGTTCGCGCTGTTTTTTCAACTTCAATGTAACCAAAACCAGTGTCGGGTGTGGTTGGAGAAATACCAAAGGTGACGAGTTGACCTTGCAATGCGTGACGTTTGGCTTCGAGGACGTTGGTGACAAAGGATTCGGTGTCTGGGATCAGGTGGTCTGCAGGGAGAACCAGCATGACCGCATCTTTACCATAAGTGGCTTCGCAGGCGAGTGCGGCCAAAGCAATCGCGGGGGCGGTGTTGCGCCCTTTGGGCTCGAGCAGATAGCTTGCATGCGGTTGGTCTGGCATGTCTTTGAGCAAGGTTTTTGTCAAGTATAGGTAGTCCTGATTGGTGACAATCATCACTTCTTCCGTACCACAAGCCATGCCGCGTTCGATTGCTTGTTGAAGCAGAGGGCTTCCACCCAGGCTCATGAAAGGTTTGGGGAATGCTTGACGTGATGCGGGCCAAAGGCGCGTACCTGCGCCACCAGATAGGATAATGGGAATGAGCATAATGGTCTCGTAGGGTATTTTTGTGAATGATTGGTTTTTTTAAGATGATCTTTTAGCGTATGGCGCAATCGTAGCAGAGAAAATAATCAGTCTTGATGAGAACCCGTGAAAATTTTTATTTTTTCACCTGAAAGCCTGCTGTTGAGTGGCCTTGGGGCTTTAAACGGGTAATCTTTTGTGAGCTGTGGCTTGATCTCGGGGGGGGAGTCAAGGTTCATTTGGGCGACAATCTTTTGTGCAAATTCATACCAACTGAGCATTTCTTTACCTGTTAGGTTGTAGATGCCCCATATTGAATGTGCTGTTTGGATGGGGGTCATTTGCAAGTGTTTGATGGCCAGTAATGTGACCGTTGCAATTTCTAATGCCGATGTGGGTGCGCCCAGTTGATCCGACACAATGGTTAACTCTGTGCGCTCAACTGCCAGACGTTTAATGGTGTTGACGAAATTTTTCCCAAAAAGAGAGTAGACCCAGCTCGTTCTGAAAATGAGGTGAGAAATGCCCGAGTCGATCAATGCATGCTCGCCAGCAAGTTTACTTTTCCCGTATATGCTTTGGGGGTTGGTTGCATCTGTTTCTGAATAGGGTTCTGTTTTGGTGCCGTCGAACACATAGTCTGTTGAGTAATGGATAAAGACCCCGTTGGGGTTGACTTGCTTAAGCGTTTGAGCCAACAGCTTGACCGCTGTTTCATTCACAATGTAGCAGTTGTCTGCATCGTCTTCCGCCTGATCCACCGCAGTGTAGGCGGCAGGATTGATGATGATGTCGGGATTGAATTGCCGAACCGCTGTGGTGATGCTTTCGGCATCATACAGGTCAAGTTCTTGGCGGGTGGGTGCCCATAATTGGTCGGTCATCATGGGGAGCATTTTGAGCAATACGCCGCCCACTTGACCTGTTGAGCCCGTCAATAAAATTCTTGGATTGGTTTTGATGGCATTCATTCGAATAACTCCGCATCTGCTAAATAAGGGGCGTCCATGTCTTTCGCAGACAAAGACACCTCTCCTGTGTAGCCCCAATCCACGGCAAGCGTTGGATCGTCCCAGCGAACGGCGCGCTCGTGCTCCTTGAACCAGTAATCTGTTGTTTTGTATAGAAAATCAGCGGTATCTGAAATGACCACAAAACCATGACCAAAGCCAGGTGGAACCCACAGTTGACGGTGGTTGTCTCCTGAAAGCTCAACCGCAACCCATTGTTTAAATGTAGGGGATGAACGGCGTAAATCGACTGCGACATCAATCACCGCACCGCTGACAACACGCACCAGTTTGCCCTGCGCACGTTCAATTTGATAGTGCAGTCCGCGCAGAACGCCTTTGGACGAACGTGAATGGTTGTCTTGCACAAAGGGCAAGGTGACCTGCGTGGCCGCTTGAAATTTTTGCTCATTGAAGCTTTCAAAGAAAAAGCCACGTGCATCGCCAAACACTGCGGGTTCAATGATTTTGACTTCGGAGATGAGGGTGTCGATGATGTTCATTGTTGGGCCTTATTGGTTTTTTTTGATCAACGATGCGTTTTAAATATTGACCGTAATCACTTTTGAGCAGCGGTTGAGCCAATTTGGCGAGTTGTTCTTCGTCAATATAGCCCAAGCGGTAGGCAACCTCTTCAATGCAAGCCACCTGTAGGCCTTGGCGTTTTTGTATGGAAGCAACGAATGAGCCTGCATCGTGTAATGATTCGTGCGTGCCTGTGTCCAGCCAAGCAAAGCCACGACCCATGGTTTGTACGGTCAATAAGCCTTTGTCCAAATAAATTTGGTTTAAATCGGTGATTTCCAATTCGCCGCGTTTGGATGGTTTGATTGTTTTGGCCAGTTCAACCACATGTTCATCATAAAAGTATAAGCCTGTGACTGCATAGTTGGACTTGGGGTGGGCGGGCTTTTCTTCGATGGAAATGGCTTTTTGGTTCTCATCAAACTCGACCACGCCATAACGCTCAGGATCTGTGACGTGGTATGAAAATACGGTTGCACCCACTTCTTGTTTGCAAGCATTTTGTAACATGGGCTGCAAGTCATGTCCGAAGAAAATATTGTCGCCCAAAACCAATGCTGCGGGTGCGCCGTCAAGGAAATCCTCACCCAAGATGAATGCTTGAGCCAAGCCATCGGGCGAGGGTTGCTCAATATAGCTGAAAGCCATACCCCATTGACTGCCATCGCCCAGCAGGGCTTCAAATCGACTCAAATCTTGAGGCGTGCTGATGATTAAAATTTCTTTAATTCCCGCCAGCATCAAGACACAAAGGGGGTAGTAGATCATGGGTTTGTCGTAAATCGGCAGCAGTTGTTTAGACACCGAATAGGTGATCGGGTACAGGCGTGTGCCTGATCCACCTGCCAAGATAATGCCTTTACGTTGGGTATTTTGCATGGTTATACCCCTCGTGCTTGCGCATAATGTTGGTCAACCCATTGGGTGTATTCTCCCGTTTGAACTCGGGTGATCCATTCGTTGTTATTTAAATACCACAACACGGTTTCGCGCAGTCCTGTTTCAAAGGTGTGTGCAGGTTTGAAACCGAGTTCTGCTTGAATTTTTTCGGGATTGATCGCATATCGGGCATCGTGACCCGGGCGGTCTTTGACAAAAGTGATTTGTTCTGCATATGAGCCTGCGTCGCGTGGACGCACCTCATCGAGGATGTTGCAAATCGAATGAACCACTTCCATGTTGGTTTTTTCGTTAATGCCGCCCACCACATAAGTTTCGCCCAAGCGGCCGTTGGCTAAAGCCAAACGAATGGCCGCACAGTGATCGCCCACGTACAACCAGTCTCGGATGTTTTGACCATTGCCATAAATCGGCAGGGGTTTGCCAGCGAGCGCATTCAAAATGACCACGGGAATCAGTTTCTCAGGGAATTGATAGGGACCGTAGTTGTTTGAGCAGTTCGTGGTGACGACAGGAAAACCATACGTGTGGTAATACGCACGCACCAGCATGTCTGAGCCTGCTTTTGAGGCGGAGTATGGGCTGTTGGGTTGGTATGGGGTGGTTTCGCAAAAAGCGGGATCATTCGCTTCTAAGGTGCCGTACACCTCATCGGTGGAGACGTGTAAAAAACGAAATTCTGATTTTTGTGGCTCAGGCAAATCGTTCCAGTAATGGCGCGCTTGCTCAAGTAAATTGAATGTGCCCACCACATTGGTGCGCACAAACGCACCGGGGTCGGTGATCGAACGATCCACATGAGATTCTGCAGCAAAATGCACAATGGCACGGGGTTTGTATTGGGCGATGATGCGTTTGATTTCGACTTCATCGGCAATGTCCACTTTTTCAAAAAAATAGTCATCGCGTTCAGAGATGCTCGATAGGGTGTCTAAATTGCCCGCATAAGTCAGTTTGTCCACATTGACCAATGGCTCGTTGTGCTCGCCCGCAAACCATTGCAACACAAAGTTGCCGCCAATAAAACCTGCACCGCCTGTCACTAGAATCATTTATTTCTCCTGTGTGTTTCAAACAGCGATAAACGTGTTCTCGTAAATCTCTGCGATTTTGCCATGCTCCATGCGTATGATTTTGTTACATGTTTTTTCAACCAAATCCATACTGTGTGATGCCAAAATCAAAATTGAAGCGCGATTCACCATGTCGTTCAAACGTTGCGTGGCTTTGAGTTGAAAATCAGCATCACCAACAGACAGCCATTCATCCATGATGACAATATCGGCATGAACACTGGTGGACACTGCAAAGCCCAAACGAACAGTCATACCCGAAGAGTAGGTGCGCATGGGCATGTCTAAATACTCACCCAAATCGGTGAATGCTGCGATTTCGTCAATTTGTGCATCAATTTGCGCCATGGACAACCCCATCAGCAAACCACGGATGCGGATATTTTCATAACCCGTGGCCTCGCCATCCATGCCCAAACTCACATCAAGCAACGTGGCAATGCTGCCTTGGGTTGAAAGCTCACCTTGTGTGGGTGCATACACCCCAGACAGCACGCGCAGTAACGTGGTTTTGCCTGAGCCATTGTGTCCAACCAGACCGACCCGGTCGCCTGGGTGAAATTCCAAATTGATGCCATCAAGGGCGCGCACAACCACATGGTTTTTGCTGTCCTTGGCGACTCGTCCGCCCGTTGTGGCATTTAAAATGCTTTTTTTCAAAGAACGGTGGCTGCTGTTGAAAATAGGAAATTCGACACCGACGTTTTTAGCAATGATGTGTGCTGTCATGAGAAGTCCTTTTACAGCCAATACGCAACGCGGGTGCGATAGCGATTGTGCATGACAACAGCCGCTACAAAGAAAAATGCCAATAAGCCGAACGACCACAACCATGAATCGAGGGTTGCGGTTTGACCGAGCATGGGCGCGCGAACCAATTCCATCAAATGATGAATCGGGTTGTATTCAGCCAAATAGGCGTATTGTTGTGGCAAGGTTTTCGGTTGCCACATGATGGGGGTGAAAAAATACAGCACTTGAACGAGACTTTGGATGATGGGTGTGATGTCTCGGAAACGTGTGCATAAAATGGCGATGGGAATGGAGGCAAAAAACACCACGAGCGACATGAGGGCAAAGCCCAGAATCAGCATGAGTGGGTTGGGCGTCCATGTGAAGCCAAACACCATCCAGATGACGATGAACACCAACATATTGTGTGCCAATATGATCATATTGCGTGACCAGATGCGCAATAGATACAACGGCAATGGTAAGTTGATTTGCTTGATGTAACCTTCAAATTGGGTGTAGCCTGTACAGGCTTCAATGATTTGACCCGATAAAAAAGTCCACAGAATCAAACCTGCCGCAAAAAAAGGCATGAATTCTTGAATGTCCGTTTTAAATAGGGTTGACCATAAGACCCCTAAGGTGCCCACCATGATGCCTGTGCTCAAGGTCATCCACAGGGGCCCAAGTGTTGAACGGCGGTAGCGTTGTTTGATGTCAAACATTGCAAGGGTCCACCATTGTTGAGGGGAGGTGAAGCATTTGATGAAATCGGTCACTTATTTTCCAATGTACTTATTAATGGCATGTTGACGCACAGAACCCAAAACTGTGCGACATTTTAGCAAAAACGTTTGAAGATAGATACACTACACTTGTTTTTTGAAGTGAGCGAGCCGAATGATACGCTTTCTGAACGTGAGGGTGTGCCGCGACTGTGTTTTGATTTTATCAATGAAGTGGAATGTTATGTCTGAGTTTATGTCTGAATCTGATTTTTACCTTGTGGGTGATGTGCAGGGTTGTGCAAATGCATTAAAGCGTCTTATCCAACGCATCCCTGAGGGGCGGGCGATTTGGTTGTGTGGTGATTTGGTCAATCGAGGGGCTGACTCGTTGGGGGTGCTGCGGCAAGTGAAAGCATTGGGTTCGCGAGCACGTGTGGTGCTGGGCAATCATGACATTCATTTGCTGGCGGTGGCTGCGGGTGCGCGGACTTTGGGCAAGTCGGATACCTTGGATGCACTGTTGGCAGCGCCAGACTTGGAGGAGTGGCTTGATTGGTTGCGCTTTCAGCCCGTGGCGCACTATGAGCATGGCGTATTGATGGTGCATGCAGGTGTTTTGCCGTCATGGACGCTGGCTGACACGCTCAGTTACGCCCGTGAGCTGGAGTCGGTTTTGCGCAGTGATGATTATAAAAAACGCTTGAAAAGCATTTTTGGCAACGAGCCCAATCGCTGGTCGGACAGCTTGATCGGTGATGAACGCCTGCGGGTCATCACCAACACATTCACGCGGCTGCGCGTGTGTGACGCGAACGGCGGGATTGAGTTTAAATTTAAAGGCGAGTTGACCGATGTGCCCAACAATTTACGACCATGGTTCGCCATGCCTGGACGCAAAACAGGGGACACGCCGATATTTTTTGGGCACTGGTCTGCTCTGGGCTTTCATCGGGCATACAACACAACGTGCTTGGACACGGGGTGTGTATGGGGGCGGGATTTGACGGCGTACCACTACCCAAATGGTGAGTTGTTGATGGTGCGAGAATGAGACACAAGTGTTGACAGCTGGTTGTCATGTTTGGAGGGGTTGTGTGTAAGGAAAAGTCAATTTATAAAAAAGTGACTTTATGTCGTTTTTTTAATGTTCTTGAAGACATGGTTTCATGCAATAGATTTGAGAGGGCACATGGTTGCAAAAGTAATAAAACTTTGACAACTAAGGAGTAAAATTTAACTTGAAAAAAATTGTAGTGTCCCCAAATAATAAAAATACAAAAGGAGAGGTCTGAAATGAATTTTGAACAATTTACCAGTAGTTTTCAAACGGCGTTGCAAAACGCCCAAATCTTGGCGCAGGAAAAAAGCCAGCCGAGCATTGAAGCGGCGCATGTGTTCGCGGCGATGATGGCGGATTTGGACGGTGGCGTGCCTGCGTTGCTGCGTTACACGGGCGTTGATTTGGCGCGCGTGAAGGCCATGGTCAAGCAGGCCGTGGCCGATTTGCCGACGGTGGCCTCGAGCTCGAACCCACCGATGCTTTCGAGCGAGCTGGTCGGCTTGTTGCAACGCGCAGAAAAGCACGCCAAGCAGTACGGTGACAGTTATGTGGCGTCCGAAATGTTTTTGGTCGCCTTGCTCGACAACGACAGCCGCAACCCACTCAAAAAACAACTCAATGCCATGGGTTTGAACGAAAAAACCTTGATGGCCGCTATCGAATCCATTCGTAAAGGAAAAAACGTGGACAATCCAAACGCCGAAGGCCAACGTGAGGCCCTGAAGAAATACACTTTAGATTTAACTGAGCGTGCGCGCAGTGGCAAACTCGACCCCGTGATTGGGCGCGATGATGAAATTCGCCGCACGATTCAAATTTTGCAACGCCGTTCAAAAAACAACCCCGTGCTCATCGGTGAGCCAGGCGTGGGTAAAACCGCGATTGTTGAAGGTTTGGCGCAGCGCATCGTCAATGGCGAAGTGCCCGACAGCCTGAAAGACAAGCGCATCCTCGTGCTCGACATGGCCGCCTTGTTGGCGGGCGCGAAGTACCGTGGTGACTTTGAAGAACGCCTGAAAGCCGTGCTCAACGAAGTCGAACAAGACGCAGGTCAAACTATCATGTTCATTGATGAAATTCACACCATGGTCGGCGCGGGCAAGGCCGAAGGCTCGATTGACGCGGGCAATATGCTCAAACCCGCGCTCGCCCGTGGTGATTTGCACTGCATCGGCGCGACGACTTTGAACGAATACCGCAGCTCGCTCGAAAAAGACGCGGCCTTGGAGCGTCGTTTCCAAAAGGTTTTGGTCGAAGAACCGAGCGTCGAATCAACCATTGCAATTTTGCGCGGCTTGCAAGAGAAATACGAAGTGCATCACGGCGTGGACATCACCGACCCTGCGATTGTCGCAGCGGCGACCTTGTCACACCGCTACATTACCGACCGCTTTTTACCTGATAAGGCGATTGATTTGATCGATGAAGCGGCGGCGCGCATCAAAATTGAAATTGATTCGAAGCCTGAGTTGCTTGATAAACTCGAACGCCGTTTGATTCAATTGAAAATCGAACGCGAAGCCCTCAAGCGCGAAACCGATGACGCTTCTGTTGAACGTTTGTCTTTGCTTGAAGAAGAAATGGACGGCTTGGAGAAAGAGCTTGCCGATTTGGATGAAGAATGGCGACGTGAAAAAGCACAAGCGCAAGGTTCGGCCAACATCAAAGAGAAAATTGATGCGTTGCGTGGTGAAATGGTGGAGTTACAGCGTCAAGGTTTGTTCGATAAAGTTGCGGAAATTCAATACGGTCAACTGCCAGAACTTGAGCGCCAACTGAAAGAGACTGAAAGTGCGGAACAAAGCGAGCAAACCAAACCTCGTCTGCTCAAAACACAGGTCGGTGTGGATGAAATTGCTGAGGTCATCAGCCGTTCGACAGGCATTCCTGTGTCAAAAATGCTGCAAGGCGAGCGTGAAAAATTGCTGGCGATGGCGGACTATTTGCATGAGCGTGTGGTGGGGCAAGACGAGCCTGTACAACGCGTCGCTGACGTGATCACGCGTTCACGTGCAGGTTTGTCTGATCCCTATAAACCCTACGGGTCGTTCCTGTTTTTAGGGCCAACAGGCGTGGGTAAAACCGAGTTGTGCAAAGCCTTGGCGTCATTCTTGTTTGACTCAGAAGACCATTTGATTCGCGTCGACATGTCTGAGTACATGGAGAAACATTCTGTCGCGCGATTGATTGGTGCGCCACCGGGTTACGTCGGTTATGAGTCGGGTGGGTATTTGACTGAAGCCGTGCGTCGCAAACCATACAGTGTGATTTTGTTGGATGAGGTTGAGAAAGCACATCCCGATGTGTTCAATGTTTTATTGCAGGCCCTCGACGATGGTCGAATGACCGATGGTCAAGGCCGCACTGTGGATTTCAAAAATACGGTCATTGTCATGACCTCGAACTTGGGTTCACAAGAAATTGCCCGTTTGGCAGGTTCGAGCAGCGATGTGGTACAAACGGCGGTGATGAATGAAGTGAAACAATATTTCCGACCCGAGTTCATCAACCGCATTGACGAAGTCGTGATTTTCCATCATTTGAGTGCGCAAAACATTCAAGGCATTGCAAAAATTCAATTGCAGTTGTTGGCGAAACGCATGGCGGGTCAAGATTTGATCCTGAATGTCACGCCTGCGGCTCTGGCTGCGATTGCGGAAGCTGGTTTTGATGCCGCTTATGGTGCACGTCCATTGAAACGGGCGATCAGTCAATACATCGAAAACCCACTGGCTCGACTGATCTTGGCTGGGAAATACCTGCCAAAATCGGTGGTGACGGTGGATCATGGTGCGGAAGGTTTTGTGTTTGTGTAAAATACAAGCTTACGCGAACCTTATTTGATTTGTTGGTTTTTGCAGCCGCTCGCTTAAATGTGAGCGGCTGCATTTTAAACAAGACCCACAGCGGATTTCGCGATCACCCATTTTTTTGAAAGCACACCATGGATAATCCAACCCTTAACACACAATATGATTTTGGCATGATTGGTCTCGGGACGATGGGGCGCAATTTGTTGTTGAACATCGCCGACAACGGTTTTGCGGGCGCGGGTTACGACAAAGACGCCACCAAAGTGGCTTTGCTTGAAAGTGAAGGCAAGGTGGATGCGGTCAAAGGTTTCACTGACATTCAATCTTTTGTTCACAGTTTGAAAACACCGCGCGCCATCATGATGCTGGTGCCTGCAGGTAAAATTGTGGATGCCGTGATTGAAGAGTTGTTGCCCTTGTTGGATCAAGGTGATGTGTTGATTGACGGTGGCAATTCTTATTTCACTGACACGGATCGCCGCGCGGCGTATTTAAAAGACAAGGGATTACACTTTTTTGGCATGGGTGTGTCGGGTGGTGAGGAGGGTGCACGCCGCGGCCCGAGCATGATGCCTGGTGGCGATCATGAGGCCTACGCCATTATGAAACCGACCTTGGAGGCGATTGCGGCCAAAGTTGATGGTGAGCCTTGTGTGGCTTATATGGGACCCGGTTCAGCAGGACATTTTGTCAAAATGGTGCACAACGGCATCGAGTATGGTTTGATGCAGTTGATTTCAGAAACCTACGCCATCATGAAAAATGGCTTACAGATGAGCAATGAGTCGATTGCGGATGTGTTTGCCGAGTGGAATGAAGGGCGTTTGCAATCGTTTTTGATTGAAATCACGCGTGATATTTTGCGTTACAAAACCCCCGGTTCGACCCATGCTTTGGTGGATGACATCAAGGATGAAGCGCGTGCCAAAGGCACGGGCAAGTGGACATCGCAAGTGGCGATGGATTTAGAAACGCCTTTGCCAACGGTTGATACCGCTGTCGCCATGCGTGATTTGTCAAAATATAAGGCTTTGCGCGTGGAGATATCACCCCTATATGCACAAGCAAGCACGCCATTGAACGTTGATCACGCGGTGTTTTTGAAACAATTGGAGCAGGCTTTTTATTTTGCCATGGTCATGAGCTATGCCCAAGGCATGCACATGTTGAACCGTGCATCAGTAGAGTATAAGTACGAGTTGAACATGGCGGAGATCACCAAAATTTGGCGTGGTGGCTGCATCATTCGCTCACGTTTTTTAGGTCAAATGTTCAATGCGTATAAAAAAGACGCGCAGCTCGCACACCTGCTGTTGGACAACGATATTGCACATTTGATCAATGGTTTACAAACCGATGCACGTCAGGTGGTGATGGCCACTGTGGGGGCTGGCATTGCAACGCCTGCATTGGCATCGACCGTGGGCTACTTTGACAGCTTGCGCAGTGCACGCATGCCATCCAATGTGATTCAAGCGCAACGCGATTACTTCGGCGCACACACGTATGAATTGGTTGGGCAAGAAGGCAGCCACCACACCCAATGGACTGACAAGTAAGAATTGGCGAATGAGGTCATCTTGTTCCGTTAAGGTCAACACCTCCGAGACGTCAATTGGGATTGATGGTTGTTGGAATTGGAAATAAAAAAAGCGGCTCAAGGCCGCTTTTTTTATTTTTTGCGCAATCCTTTGCACACTTGAAGGAATAAAGCCAATGCACCGATGATGAAGACCACATCACCAAATGTGCGTGCCCAGCGCAAGGTTTGTAACACATCTGATTGCATAAACCCCTCGCTGCGCGCATACCACAGTCCTTTGTCCACACTGGCGTAGGCTTGAATGACGCCAATCGGCAATAAGCTGGTGAAGAGCATCAACAGCACGCCGCCATTCAAACAATAGAACGAGGTTTTCATTAAACCTTCGCTGAACGTCAGGTTTGGGCGCAGGTAGCGCAGCACCAATAAAGTGAAGCCAAGCGCCAAGAAACCGTAGACACCGAACAATGCCGCATGCGCATGGTTGGCCGTGGTGTTCAAACCCTGTATGTAGTACAGGGAGATGGGCGGGTTGATTAAGAAACCAAAGACACCGGCGCCCAGCATGTTCCAAAAAGCCACAGCAACAAAGAAATACAAAGGCCATTTGACTTTATCCATCCACGGCGCACTTTGTTGTAAACGCCAGTGTGACCACGCCTCATGACCCAACACAACCAAGGGCACGACTTCCAAAGCACTGAATGTTGCGCCAATCGCCATAACGGGTGTCGTTGTGCCTGAGAAATACAGGTGATGGAACGTGCCTGGAATGCCACCCAGCATGAACAAACAGGCTGAGCCCAGACTGGCTGCCGTTGCTGCACGTTTAGACACCAAACCCATGCTGCAAAAAATGAAGGCCAAGGCTGTGGTGGCGAACACTTCAAAAAAGCCTTCGACCCACAAATGCACAATCCACCAACGCCAGTATTCCATCACCGACAGGTTTGTGCGTTCACCGTAGAAGAAACCCGCGCCATAAAACAAGCCAATGGCGACCACAGAAGCAGTCAACAAGGCCAACAGGCTTTTGTCCCCTGGTGCGCGAAAGGCGCCCAAAATACCACGCATCATTAAAATCAACCAAATGACCAAACCTAAAAACTTGGCAATCTGCCAGCCACGCCCCAAGTCAACAAACTCGTAACCTTGATGACCCCACCAGAAATTTAAATGGGCTGGCATTTTTTGAGCAATGGCCAAATATTGACCCGCAAAAGAACCCACAACCACCACAATCAAGGCCCAAAACAAAAGGTCTACACCCAATTTTTGATATTTTGGGTCTTTACCGCCATTGATGATGGGGGCTAAAAATAAGCCTGCGGCCAAGAAGCCTGTCGCGATCCAGAACAACGCACTCTGAATGTGCCATGTCCGAGTCAGCGCATAAGGCAAAATGTCAGACAGATTCAACCCATAGAAACCCTGACCCTCAACCGTGTAATGCGCAGTCAAACCACCATCCAGGACTTGAAACATCAGTAAAGCCACCACCACAAACAGGTATTTGCCCAAGGATTTTTGAGACGGGGTTAAGGTGACTAAGCTCAGCGGGTCTTTCGCAGGGGCAATAGGATCCGCCTCATCGTGTGTGCTGAAGAAAGACCAACACCAGATCAAAAAACCAATGCCTGAAATCAAAACCACAATTGATGCGATCGACCACATCCAGTTTTCTGCGGTGGGCTGATTGCCAATCAAAGGCTCATGTGGCCAGTTATTGGTGTAAGTTGCACCGCCGGTTGGCCGTTCAGTGGCGGCGGCCCAAGCCGTCCAGAAGAAAAACTGCGACATCTGGGCCCGACGATGGGCATCGGGCAAGGTGTTTTCTTTCATCGCGTAGTGTTCACGCGTTTGACGCAAGGCAGGGTCATCGCTGAATAAATGACTGTAATAATCGGCCGTTTGAGCAATGGCTTGTGCGCGTCGATCGCTGACCGTGGCAACACCTGTACTGGCATCAAAAGTATTTTTGCGATACTCTTGTTTGAGCATAAATTGCAATTGATTGTGTTGTTCTGGGCTCAGTTGAGCGTGCGGTTTTTGGAATGTGTCTTGTGCCGCTAAATCCAACCAAGCCACCAGTTCACGATGCAGCCAATCGGCTGTCCAATCGGGTGCTTGGTATGCGCCGTGTCCCCAAATTGAACCCAATTGCATACCGCCCACGGATTGCCATGCGGTTTGACCATCTAAAATGCTGTCTTGTGTCATGAGGACTTTACCCGATGCAGTGGTGATTTTATCGGGGATGGGCGGTGCTTGTCGATACACCTCTTTTCCATAATAACCCAGCAATCCAAACGTGATCATCACGGTCATCAGGAGCAAGGCCCACAGGCGTTTATAGCTGTTCATCATTTTCTCCAGTTTCTGTTAATGGGCATGCTTAAAAGCAATTCAGCCCATTGTCAGTATTGAATCATTGAGAGAAAAAGACCTTGATCTGGATCAAGAAAACGAAAAAATTCCACCCAAAAGGGTGGAATGCACATATAAAAGCCACACAGCAAAAAGCCACACAGCAAGATGGCGCTAATCTAACGTGCTTAAGAATGCTTTGAGCTCGGGCTCGTTTAAAATGCGAATCTCACGGCCATCTGTTTCTAACAGCGATTGATCTTGAAGCTGTTTCAAGATGCGAGACAATGTTTCGGGTTTAACGGAGATGCGTGAGGCCATCACCGCTTTGGGCGTATCCACTGTTTTTTCGGATGAATGGCTGTGTTCTAAAACATAATGCACCAAACGATATGTGGCATTGCGCAAGGTCAAACGGTCAATCTCACCAATCATCCAATGCAAACGTTTGCTCAATTGGGCGATGGTTTGAAAACAGGCTTGTGGCGATTGGCTCAATATGTCTCGGTACGTCGCGGCATGGATGCAAATCACTTCGCTGGCTTCCATGGCCTCTGCATTGAGTGGGCAGAAAGGCACTGAGCCTAAAATAATGGCCTCTGCAAATGTGGTCGCTTGCTCAATGATGGTGACGACTTTTTCATCACCAAACTCAGACAGCAGATTGAGTTTGACTCGCCCAGAAAACACAACATAAAAATGGGTGGGGACATCCCCTTTTTTGAATAAAAATTGCCCCTTACTTAAATGACGGACTTGCGAGGCTTGAATGATGAGAGCCATTTGATCAGGCTTCAATTGCGAGAACAGCGGCTGTTGTCGCAACAACCGCTGATGGGCTTCATGTAAGGGGTTCATTGTTGTTCTTCGATTGTGTTTGAAAGATTGACTGAGCGCAACAGACATGTCGACGTGTGTGGCATCCAGCCAAATGTCTTCATAGGCTTTACTTTGCTTGTGTGGCTCACTCCAGCATCAGTGTACATCAAGTTGCTTGTTGCTGTTTTACACGCATGAATGCGGTCTGTTGCCTGAAATTGACATGAAGGCAATCACTTTTTAGCTCCATATTTTCTCGTATGTTGTTATCTATGATGCATGGCAGAGCGAACCTTGTCGCTTATTTTTTAACCAGCTAAGGACACACATGAAAAAAACTCTCGCCACTTTAATGGTTTTGGCTTTTGGTTTGGGTGCAAGCACAAGTTTCGCACAAAACGCTGAGCCCGCACAGATGCCCGCTCCAATGAATCACAGCATGAAAATGCAGGCACCACAGGTGCATCAAGCAATGCCTGCGCCCCACGCACAACGCATGCAAGCTGAACCAAACCATAATCGTAAACCAGCAGTAAAAAAACACCGTAAACCCAAACACCGCATGCACAAACCAATGTAAGTCACACCACTGTGTTGTGTGATGTTAATTGTGTGATGTTAAAAAACCTCAACTCATATGGGTTGAGGTTTTTTTTAATGGTAAAAAAATGTGACATGAAATGTGAGTCGGTGTGTGGCGCCTGTTGTTTAATCATTCGATTGAGTTGACGTGAGGTTGACCAATGGATGGCCTCAACCATTTGATTTTTATCAATTTTTCACATGCTTTTTGAGAGACCCTTGATACCCTGTGCGAAAAATAAAGGACTTGTTTTTTTCATTGATTCTTTAATTGTGTACATAAAACCCACACTGTTATGCTTTAATGTCACGGTGCTTTAAGTAAAACCCAGTGATGATGAAAAAGGAATGTGCATGTTGAAAATGAATGGAACGTGGTGGCGTCGAGGGTTGCTGGCCGTGTTGTTGGTGGCATTGGCTGTGGGCATCAAAATGTACTTTTTCCCTGCGGCGGTCGCGAACAATTACATCACAGCCGCTGTGACCAAAGGTGACATTGAAACCACCGTGTTGGCCACAGGCACAGTCAAGGCTTTTAAACAAGTCGCTGTGGGTGCACAGGTCTCGGGTCAAGTGAAAACACTCAAAGTCCAGCTGGGTCAAGAGGTCAAAAAAGGCGATGTGATTGCTGAGATTGATGCACGGACGCAGAAAAATACCCTGCTCACAGAAGAGGCACAATTGACCAATTACAACGCCGCATTGACCGCCAAACAAGCGAGCCTCGCCAAAGCGCAGTTGGATTTCACCCGTCAAGCCACCATGCTCAAAGAGGGGGCAAGTTCAAAAGAAAACTATGATGCGGCACAAGCAACCCTCAAAGTGGCAAAGGCCGACGTGGTTCAAGCCCAAGCACAAATCAAACAAGCCAAATTATCGGCTGATTCGGCACGTTTGACTTTGAGCTACACCCAAGTCGTTGCGCCCATTGATGGGGAGGTGGTGACGATTGCGGTTGAAGAGGGGCAAACAGTGAACGCCGTACAATCCACGCCGACCATTGTGACCTTGGCGCAGCTGGACAAAGTCACCGTTCGTGCAGAGATTTCGGAGGGCGATGTGACCAAAGTCAAAGCGGGCATGCCTGCTTATTTCACCATTTTGGGTGATTCGGTGACGCGTTATGAAACCACTTTGGCCTCGGTCGATCCAGGCCCTGTGTCACAAAGTGACAACACGTCAACTGCGTCCAGCGCATCCACGGCTATTTATTATTATGGTCAATTGCATGTGCCCAACCCTGAACGCACATTGCGTGCGGACATGACCACCAATGTATCCATCATTTTGGATCAAGCCAAGCAAGTGTTGATGGTGCCATCCACTGCTTTGGGCGATAAAAATGACAAAGGTCAGTACCGTGTACAGGTGTTGGACAAGGACAAAAAAACATCGGAACGCTGGATCACAGTGGGTTTGAATAACAACATCAACGCACAAGTCATCGATGGTTTGACTGAAGGTGAGCAAGTGGTGGTCAGCCAAGTGACCACAGCCGCAAGCAGTGCGTCGAAAAAAACAATGGGTGGCGGGCCACCCATGGGGATGTAAATGTCAACATCATCTGCACAGGCCACACCTTCAACACCTTTGATGGAAGTGCGCGGTTTGTACCGCGAATTCAACTCGGGTGATGAAACCGTGGCCATTCTCAAAAACATCAACCTCACCGTGAATGCGGGTGAAATGGTGGCCATCATTGGTGCATCGGGTTCGGGTAAGTCCACCTTGATGAATATTTTGGGTTGTTTGGACAAGCCAACGCGAGGCCGCTACACGGTCAATGGCCAAGAAACGGGTGACATGTTGCCCGATGAATTGGCACAATTGCGCCGCGAGTATTTTGGTTTTATTTTCCAACGCTACCATTTGTTGGGAGACTTGACCGCACTGGGCAATGCTGAAATTCCCGCCATTTATGCAGGTTTCACCCCAGCAGAACGGCACGCCCGCACTCAAAAATTATTGGATCGTTTGGGCTTGGGTGAGCGCATGGGGCATAAACCAGGGCAATTGTCGGGCGGTCAACAGCAGCGTGTCAGCATTGCGCGCGCCTTGGTCAATGGCGGTGAAGTCATTTTGGCTGATGAGCCCACTGGCGCGCTAGACAGCAACAGCGGGCGCGAAGTCATGGCGATTTTGCGAGAACTGCATGCCGAAGGTCACACCATCATCATCGTCACCCACGATGCAAAAGTGGCTGAAAATGCAGATCGCATCATTGAGATCAGCGATGGTGAAATCATTGCCGATCGCCCCACAGCCTCGCACGCGTTGACGGTGCGGAATCCATCCACTCCCTTGGTTGATTCAACGCAGGCGGAGGCAGGCAACAGCACGCGGCCAGTCAAAAGCAACACCCACCACAGTCCGTGGCGTGCCGCCACAGAGCGTTTTCGTGAGGCCTTCAGCATGGCTTTGCGTTCCATGCTGGCGCATCGGATGCGGTCTTTTTTGACCATGTTGGGCATCATCATCGGCATTGCTTCGGTGGTCTCGGTGGTGGCTTTGGGGGCTGGCTCACAGCAACAAATTTTGAAAAGCATCAGCTCGATGGGCACGAATACAATCGATGTTTATCCTGGAACGGGTTTTGGTGACCGCAAGGCTGGACGCATTCGCACCTTGAATTCGGGTGACGCCGATGTGCTGGCACAGCAAAGCTATGTCAACAGCGTTACACCTGGGGTGAGCACGTCGGTGACGGTGCGCTATCAAAACATCTCTGTCAGTGCGCAAGTCAAAGGGGTCGGGGAGCAGTATTTTCAGGTCAAAGGCGTGACCCTCGCGCAGGGTAAGGCTTTTGATGTGCAATCAACCAAAAGTTACGCGCAGGAAGTTGTCATCGATGACAACACCAAAAAAGCCTTATTTTTGAATGGCGAAAATCCGATTGGGCAAGTGATTGTGTTGGGCAACATGTCGAGCCGCATCATTGGGGTGGCGGCAAAAAGTGAAAACGCTTTTGGCAGTGATGACAGCCTGAGTATTTTTGCACCGTACACCACGGTCATGGGGCGCATGTTGGGGCAAAATTATTTGAAAAGCATCACTGTTCGAGTGTCAGACAGCGTGTCCAGCGACGCGGCGGAAGAGGGGGTGACCAAAATATTGACCCAGCGCCATGGTAGCAAAGACTTTTTCATTTCAAACAGCGACAGCATCCGAAAAACAATTGAACAAACCACACAAACCATGACCTTGTTGGTGTCGATGATTGCGGTGATTTCTTTGATTGTGGGTGGCATTGGTGTGATGAACATCATGTTGGTGTCGGTCACGGAGCGCACACAGGAAATTGGCGTGCGGATGGCGGTGGGCGCACGACAGAGTGATATTTTGCAGCAGTTTTTGATTGAAGCGGTGGTCATTTGTTTGCTTGGGGGGGGGCTGGGCATTGCGCTGTCATTGTTGATCGGCGAGGTGTTTTCAGCATTCAGCAAAAGCTTCACGATGGTGTATTCGATGACTTCAATTGTCGCTGCTTTTGCATGTTCGACCTTGATTGGCGTGTTGTTTGGTTTTTTACCTGCACGCAATGCGGCACGGCTCGATCCCGTCGTGGCGCTGACACGCGAGTGATGCATGGTGGATGGGTTCCCATTCACACGGCATCACCTATTTTTTGGAAATACATTGAAAAAAATATTCATGCATCCCTTTGCCTTTCATCTCACGAAGCCTCGTCTGAGCTTGGCTTTGATGACCGCTTTTATATTCACAGGTTGTGCCCATCAAGGCTCAACGGCTGAAGCATTAAGCACTGTAAAGCCTCAAGAGCGATGGCAGGCCACTGTCGCCAGCCCTGCAAACGGCATTCAAAGCACCATTCACCTCGATGATTTGTCGCCTTGGTGGGAGCGGTTCAATGACAGTGAATTGAATCGCTTGGTCAAGATTGCCCTTGAACGCAACAACAGCTTAATCGCGGCCGGATTTAAGCTTAAACAAGCGCAGTTGCAAGCGGGTTTGGCAAGCAAAAACCAAATGCCCAGCCTTTCTGGATCGGCCAGCAGCTCAGCCAGCCGTTCTTTGGGGGCTGGCAGTGCGAGCAGTCACAGCAATAGTGTGGGTGTGTCGGTCAGCTATGAGCTTGATTTGTGGGGCAAATTGGCGCGCGCCACCGATCAAAAAACATGGGAAGCGCAAGCGACTGAACAGGACCTGCGCAGCACCCAATACACCATTGCCGCTTCAGTTGCGCGTTTGTATTGGCAGTTGGGCTATTTAAACGAGCGCATTGCGCTGGGTGAGGCATCCATTGCTTATGCACAGCAGACTTTGAATCTCGTTCAGGTTCAATTTCGTGCAGGGGCAGTGTCGCAATTGGAAGTTGTGAGTGCGGAAAAGTCATTGTCCAGTCAACAATCAGCACAAGCCGATGTGATCGATCAACGTGAACAGGCACGTCATGCATTGGCGATTCTCTTTGACGCCTCACCGACCCAACATATCGCCCCTGAGCCTCAATATTTGTCACGCACAGCCATGCCTGAGTTGGCGATCGGTTTGCCCGCAGAGCTGTTGGCTCGCCGCCCAGATTTGAGTGCGGCAGAGCTGCGTTTGCGCAGCACCATGGCGGCCGTTGATGTGGCCCGTGCCAATTTTTACCCCAGCTTCACTTTGACGGGTTCAGTCAACGGCAGCAACAGCAATTTGAGTAAAATTGTGAGTGACCCCGTCGGTGCGTTGGCGTTGAATTTGGCTTTGCCTTTTTTGAACTGGAACGAAAACCAGTTGTCATTGAAAGTCTCTAAAGCCGCCTATGGACAAGCAGTGGCAGAGTTTAGGCAAACCATGTACACCGCCTTAAGTGATGTTGAAAATGCGTTGTCGGCGCGCACATTGTATGACACCAAAACCATCCAACTGCAGCAACAACAGGCTTTGGCCAAAAAAGCCGAGCACCTGTACGAGGTGCGTTACCGCGCAGGTGCGGCTTCTTTAAAAGAATGGTTGGACGCGCAAGAAGACAATCGTCAAGCACAAATCAATGCGCTGACCAATCGTTACAATGCGTACAACAATCAAGTCACACTGTATTTGGCTTTGGGTGGGGCGGCTTAATCACGGCCGTTTTATTCTTTTGAAGCCGTTGCATTCAATTGATCGCGCAAAATGAATTTTTGAATTTTCCCTGTTGAGGTTTTGGGTAAATCACAAATGATGACTTGCTTGGGCACTTTAAAACGTGCCAAATGTGCACGACAATGTTCAATGATGTCGGCTGCGCTGGGTGCACTGCCGTCACGCACCTCGATGAATGCACACGGCACTTCGCCCCACTTGTCATCAGGCTGAGCCACCACCGCTGCGGCCAATACATCGGGGTGGCGGAACAGCACATCCTCCACTTCGATGCTGGAAATGTTCTCTCCACCTGAAATGATCACGTCTTTGCTGCGGTCTTTGATTTTGACATAACCGTCGGGGTCAACCACTGCCAAATCCCCTGTATGAAACCAACCGCCCGCAAATGCTTCATGGGTGGCACTTGCGTTTTTCAGGTAACCTTTCATGACAATGTTGCCACGGAACATGATTTCACCCATCGTTTCGCCGTCATGCGGCACAGGATCTAACGTGTCGGGATCAAGCACGGTGATGGCTTCTTGCATGTGATTGCGTACACCTTGGCGGCCATTGAGTTCTGCACGCTTGCCCAAAGGCAGTTGCTCCCATGAGGCATGTTTTTCACAAATCGCCGCAGGGCCGTATGTTTCAGTTAAACCATACACATGTGTGATGCTAAACCCCAAGCGTTCCATGCCTTCAATGATTGCTGCGGGCGGTGCTGCGCCTGCAATCAGTGCAGACACTTTGTGCTCAATCACCGCACGCTCATGTTCAGGTAGGTTGATTAACAGGCCATGCACAATAGGTGCGCCGCAAAAATGGGTCACTTGGTGCGCTTGCATCAAGCTGAATATTTTTTTGGGGTCGACACGTCTCAAGCAAACATTCGTGCCTGAATTGGCAGCCACAGTCCAAGGAAAGCACCAGCCATTGCAATGAAACATGGGCAATGTCCACAGATACACCGCATGTGGTGGCATGCCCCAGCTGACAATGTTGCCTATTGCGTTCAAATAAGCACCGCGGTGGTGATAGACCACCCCTTTGGGGTTGCCCGTTGTGCCCGATGTGTAATTCAGCGTGATGGCATCCCATTCATCCGCTGGCAATTGCCATGCGAAATCCGCATCCCCTTGGGCAATAAAATCCTCATATGAAATGGATCCCAAACACTCTCCGCCGTCAAACAATGGGTCATCAACATCAATCACCGTCAGCTTGTGAGGCAACAAAGCCAATGCGGCTTTGATGGTTGATGAAAATTCCCGATCGGTCAGCAATACTTTTGTGCCTGCATGGCTCAGCATGAAGGCAATGGTCTCAGGGTCTAGGCGGGTATTTAACGTGTTTAAAACAGCACCTGACATGGGCACGCCAAAATGGGCTTCAAACATCGCAGGTGTATTGGGCAGCATGGTTGCCACCGTATCGCCCACGCCGATGCCTGCTTGTTGTAAAGCAGAGCCAAGTTGGCGACAGCGCGCGTAAGTCTCTTGCCAGGTGTATTGGATGTCGCCGTGGATGATGGCGGTGTGGTGGGGGAATACCGAAGCACTGCGTTCAATGAAGCTGAGGGGGGATAGGGCGACGAAATTGGCGGCATTTCGATCCAAGCCAACTTGGTAGTGGTTGTGTGTCATTGTTGTCTCCAGTCTTATGCTTTCGTTGTCTAACGAAAGGCAACCATGCCACATGGTGCATGGGTGTTTTTTTATGAATGAATAAACAATGACGCAATCGACTTACTGAGAGGTGAATTAAACTACGAAAGGCAATTTTCAAAAAGATTCGAGCTAAGCGCTTG
>ERZ724504.73-NODE-73-length-52855-cov-5.556894_pt1 | contig 52855 bp, 50 predicted proteins | sample MGYA00376037_ERZ724504 | MGnify/ENA primary metagenome ERZ724504 (study PRJEB28724, sample SAMN07190888) | wastewater metagenome | isolation source: influent of sewage treatment plant in Hong Hong | place: USA: Christiansburg, Virginia | collected 2016-03-01 ... | reverse complement strand
AGTTCATCGGCTTGAGCGCGTATTCACGCTTTTCCGATTCGGTCGTGAACATGTTTTCGCGGTACTTGTCCCAGTGACCGGTCTTCTCCCACAGAGTCTTGTCCAGAATCTGGGGGGCTTTCACTTCCTGATAGCCGTTGTCCTGATAGACCTTGCGCATGTACTGCTCAACTTGCTGCCAGACCGACCAGCCCTTGGGGTGCCAGAACACGGTACCTGGCGAATGCTCGTCGATGTGGAACAGATCCAGCTCACGACCCAGCTTGCGGTGGTCGCGCTTTTCGGCTTCTTCCAAGCGGAACAGATAGTCCTTCAGCTCATCCTTGGTCGCCCAGGCTGTGCCATAGATGCGCTGCAGCATTTCATTGCGGTGGTCGCCGCGCCAGTAAGCGCCAGCCACCTTCATCAGCTTGAAGTGCTTGAGCTTGCCGGTGCTGGGCACGTGAGGGCCGCGGCACAGATCTTCAAAAGCGCCTTCGCGGTACAGGCTCACATCTTCATTGCTGGGGATGCTGGCAATGATCTCGGCCTTGTAGTTCTCACCCTGACTCTTGAAATGCGCCACCGCTTCATCACGTGGCAGCACACGGCGCTGCACAGGTTCATCCTTGTTAGCCAGCTCGGTCATCTTCTTTTCGATGGCGACCAAGTCTTCAGGCGTAAAGGGGCGCTTGTACGAGAAGTCGTAGTAGAAGCCGTTTTCAATCACCGGGCCGATGGTGACCTGCGCATCTGGGAAGAGTTCCTTGACCGCATAAGCCAGCAAGTGGGCGGTGGAGTGACGGATCACATCCAGGCCATCCGCATCCTTGGCGGTAATGATGGACAGAGGGGAGTCGTTCTCAATGACAAAGCTGGTATCCACTACCTTGCCATTGATCTTGCCAGCCAGAGCCGCCTTTGCCAGGCCCGAGCCAATCGAAGCAGCAACCTCGGCCACCGAGACCGGGCCGGGATACTCGCGCTTGGAGCCGTCGGGGAGCGTGATGTTGATCATGAAATTCCTTGTCAAACCAAATTTTTGTGGGTGAAAGCCAGCGCCAAAGCTTTGGAGTTGCCTGAAAGCAAAAAGCGCGGAACCAGTCCGCGCTTTGATGAAGGTGTCGAGAAATCTCGGGCAGGCGCGAACCGCCAGCTGCCATCAGCAGCTGAAATACATCTCCGATGTAGTTCGCGGTGTCATAACCGTTGATGCCTTTCTCGCCCTTGTGAATTGAAGTCGCAGCATTTTAACCCGGCAATGAAAAAAGCGTCCGGGACTTTCGCCCCGAACGCATAACCCTTTTTCAAATTTCACGACTTGGGCAGATTCACTGCCCAAAGCAGCAGCAGATCAGTGGAACTGCTCTTCTTCCGTGGAGCCTGTCAACGCCTTGACGCTGGAGCTGCCACCCTGAATCACAGTGGTCACATCGTCGAAGTAACCTGCACCCACTTCTTGCTGGTGCGACACAAAGGTGTAGCCCTTTTCACGTGCAGCGAACTCGGGCTCCTGCACCATGTTCACATAGTGCTTCATGCCTTCGCCATTGGCGTATGCGTGGGCAAACTGGAAACTGTTGTACCAGTTGATGTGGATACCGGCCAGCGTGATGAACTGGAACTTGTAGCCCAGCGCAGACAAGTCTTCCTGGAAGGAGGCAATCTGGCTGTCGTTCAGGTTCTTCTTCCAGTTGAACGAAGGCGAGCAGTTATAGCTCAGCAGCTTGCCGGGACTGGCTGCATGCACGGCTTGCGCAAACTCACGGGCAAAGCCAATGTCTGGCACGCCGGTTTCGCACCACACCAAATCAGCGTAAGGGGCATAAGCCACGCCTCGGCTGATGGATTGTTCCAGACCGTTCTTGACGCGGTAGAAGCCCTCTTGTGTGCGCTCGCCGGTCAGGAAGGCTTGATCGTTGGCATCGTGGTTGCTGGTGATCAGGTTGGCGGCTTCTGCATCGGTGCGGGCCAGAATAATGGTGGGAACACCCATTACGTCAGCGGCAAAGCGGGCAGAAATCAGCTTCTCGCAGGCTTCACGGGTAGGTACCAGCACCTTGCCGCCCATGTGACCGCACTTCTTCACAGCAGCCAGCTGGTCTTCAAAGTGCACGCCAGCTGCGCCAGCCTGAATCATGTTCTTCATCAGCTCGAAGGCGTTCAGCACGCCGCCGAAACCGGCTTCCGCATCGGCAACGATGGGCAGGAAGTAGTCGATGAATTCCTTATCGCCGGGGTTCACGCCCTTACCCCACTGAATTTCGTCAGCGCGCTTGAAGGTGTTGTTGATGCGGCGCACCATGGTGGGCACCGAGTCGTAGGCGTACAGCGACTGGTCGGGGTACATGGTTTCAGACGTGTTGCCATCGGCAGCCACTTGCCAGCCCGACAGATACACGGCTTCCAAACCAGCCTTGGCCTGCTGCATGGCCTGACCTGCAGAGATAGCGCCAAAGGCGTTTACATAGCCCTTCTTGGAATCGCCGTTGATCTTGTTCCACAGCACCTCAGCACCGCGCTGGGCCAGTGTGTGCTCTGGCTGCAGGCTGCCGCGAAGGCGAACCACGTCAGCAGCGGAGTAACCGCGCTTCACACCCTTCCAGCGGGGGTTTTGCGCCCAGTCTTTTTCGAGGGCGGCGATTTGCTGTTCACGGCTGAGCTGTTGGTTCAGAGATTGGGGCATGGTCAGGTCACTCCTTAGCGGTTAAACGAGAGGGTTAGGTGTTCGTCCTTGGGATCAACTTTACGTCTTCAATGCTTTTTCAACGACTCTTATGTCTTATAAAAGACTAAAAATTTACACCAATAAAAACAACAACTTATTAATTAATTTCACAATAAGAAAAGTAATTTCTCATATTGAGAAAATTTGCGGCACTGCAACATCGTGAAATTTCATAATAAGAAATTCAACTCTTGCTTCGTGAAAAACGGCGAGATGAATTCTTCAAAACAGCCGCATCCTTCATATGCAGTATGGAGAAAGTCACATCGCATACGCTGCCGTGCTCATTTTTTGCACACAAATACCGAGGTAAAAGCAGTTAAACAGCAGCGAGTGACGCGGCAAAGACACACGGGGTTTGCGCACAACCCAAAAGCAGTGCCTTGGACTGGTCGCAGTCCTAGCTCAGCATTGATAAACACACGGAAGCTGGGCACCAGCTCAATTGCATGACCGAGCCTGGGTCGCAATAGCGATTTTCTAAAGATAGATACGGATCAAAGTCATGTAGGTAGAGCGCTTCCCGCTATTAAATTAAAGGAAGGTCCAGCAAATTGCGGCGACTGACCACAATGCCATCGGCGTCTACATACAGCCAGTCGCCAGGGCGCACCCACATGCCGGCGATCTGCACATACACATCGCGCAGGCCCTGCCCCTGCTTGACCGTTGGCATGGGATTCAGCGCCAGCGCATACAACCCCACTGCCGTGGCATTCAGCTCGGCCACATCCCGCACACAGCCGTAGACCAGCACGCCCGCCCAGCCGTTCTTGGCCGCTGAAGCCGCCACATTACCACCCACCAGCGCGCGGCGCAGCGAGCCGCCGCCATCCACCACCAGAACGCGTCCCCGGCCCGGCTCGGCCAGAGCGCTACGCACCAGACTGTTGTCATCCAGACACTGAACGGTGCTGACTTCACCCGCAAAACTTGCGTGCGCACCAAAGCTGTGAAAGACGGGCGGCAGTACACGGAAGTCTCCACTGTCATCGCTGATATGGGCATCGCACAGGTCACAGGTGCTGAAGGAAGGGCGTGAGGAGGAATCGCTCATAAAAGTCTCCGGGAGGTGATCAAATACGCTCTTATCTTGCCTCGGGCAGCGATGGAGCGTTAGCACAGACTCAGGCTGCCGGGCAAAGGGAGCAACTTTTTCACAACACTCCCGGGGGAAAACCCACGGAAACAGGCTCTAAAGGGCCTCGTAGCAACAAATCAAAGTAAAAAAACGTCTTTCTAGCTTGGAAGAGAGATTTTTTGCCATTAGCATCAGACTCAACCAGTGGATTGCAGCTGTTTTTCGCTGGTGATAAGTCCACTACCCAATTAGGAAATAAGCAACATGGCAACTGCTAAGAAGGCAACCGCTGCAGCATCCGCACCCGCAGCAGCTCCCGCCGCTAAGAAGCGCACTCCCAACGCTGCCTTCATGAAACCTCTGACTCCCAGCGCTGCTCTGGCTGCCGTGGTTGGTAAGGATCCCCTGCCCCGCACTGAAATCATCAGCAAGCTGTGGGTTTACATCAAGGCCAACAACCTGCAAGACGCGGCTAACAAGCGCATGATCAACGCGGACGCCAAGCTCAAGGAAGTGTTTGGCAAGCCACAAGTCTCCATGTTCGAGATGGCTGGCCTGATCGGTAAGCACGTCAAGTAAGCTAAGGCTTGCTCTGACCACAAAAAAGCTGGCATTAGCCAGCTTTTTGCGTTTCTGAGGAAGAGCTTCAATGCCCTTCGTGCTCAATACACATCGCGGCGGTAGCGGCCTGACCCCAGCAGCTCATCCACTTTAGCTTCGCCCAGAATCGCCTGCAGCGTCAGATGCACGCCTTGCCCCATGCCATTCAAGCTGCCGCAGACATAGATGGCCGCGCCCTGCTCCACCCAATTGCGCACCTCTTCGGCATGGCTGCGCAGCAAATCCTGCACATAGCGTGAGTCTTTGCCATTGCGTGACCAGGCCTGATCCAGCCGCGCCAACTGGCCACCTTGAACCCATGCAGCCAGCTGCTCGGCACACAGAGCATCGTGCTGCGGGCTGCGCTCGCCAAACAGAAGCCATTGATCGCTGCGGCCTTGCTCTACACGGGCTTTGATGTGGCTGAGCAGGCCTGCCAGGCCCGAGCCATTGCCGATCAGCATGAGAGGTCGCTCTGCGTTATCACCCAGCCTGAAGCCGCTGTGCGCGCGCACCGTCAGTGCCAGTGCATCGCCTACTGCCATGCCACGGCACAGCCAGTCTGAGGCCAGGCCAGGCGTGCCATCCGCACGCGTACTCTGGCGTACCAGCAGTTGCAGGCTGCCATCCGCCATGACCGAGGCGATGGAATAGTCGCGCGCGCGCTCAGGGTCGGCAGGCACGCATAGCGAGACCAGATCACCAGACTCCCACAGCGGCAACTCGCCCGCCTGTGGCACCCAGTCAAGCTGATACAAGGCCCCGCCCTGACTTTCGGGGTTAAGCAAGCGGCGCTGGCTGAGCACAAAAGACAGGCTGACAGGCGTTTGCAGCCAGTCTGCGGGCGCTGGCTCCTGCGCGGCGGATTCGCCCAGCAGGCTCTGGCGAATCCGCCCCACCTGCGCCTGCCAAGTCTGCAGGCTTTCGGCATTCATGTTGTCTACGCAGATCAGCTCGCTGCTTGCGCCACTGGCCTGCAGCCATTCATGCACTTCCACGCCAAAAGCGCAGAACTGCTGATATTCACGATCGCCCAGCGCCAGCACCAGCGCTTGGTGCTGCGGCAATTGCGGGCGGGCCGACAGCAGCGTCTGCACAAAGCCCAGCGCATGGTCGGGCGCATCGCCCTCGCCGGTGGTGGAGAGCATCCACAGGCTGTGCGCGTGCTGCTGCAGCAAATCTTCGGTCAGCTTTTCCACGGGCAGCAGGCGCACCTGCAAGCCGCCATCGACCAGCATTTGAGCCGTGGCGCGGGCCAGTGCTTCTGCCTGCCCGGTCTGACTGCCATAAACCACCAGCACGGCAGGCGCGGCGGCATTGCCTTGAGAGGTGCTGCTTTCAGCATCTTCCGCCCTGCGTTGTTTACGCACTTTTGCGGCAATACCCCAGCACAGGCCAGCGTAAGCAGCTACCAAAGCCATAGCACCAGAGAGGCGCTCAGGCGTCAAAATCCATTCCACAGTCATGCCCCAAATTGATTGATCCAGGCCGGCGTCTTAAGCACCCGCCTGTCTGCCACGGCCTCATTTGAATGAGAGCTCAGCACCGCCGCAATGGCGTGCTGACGGGCAAAGTCCATACCTGCATCTGGCCCCAGCACCGTGAGCACGGTCGCCAACGCATCGGCATGCATGCATTCGGCATGAAACACGGTGACGCTGGCCAGATCATGTGCCACAGGCCAGCCCGTTCGCGGGTCCAGCGTGTGCGAGTAGCGACGACCATCCACGCTGAACTGGTGCCAGAAGTCGCCCGAGGTGGCAAAAGCGCCATCCTTGATGGCCACGACAAGCGGCTCACCATCCAGCGCCGCGCCCGTGTCCAGTTGCACTTGCCAGGGCCGCTCGTCGGGGCGATGGCCCCAGCTGCGCAGCTCGCCGCCAATCTCCAGCAAGCCCGCAGCCCAGCCAGCTGCTTGCAGCTTTTGCACCGCCCAGTCCACGGCAAAGCCTTTGGCAATGCCGCAAAAATCCAGCTCCAGTCCACCCGGTTGCCGCAGCTGCCGGGTCTGCGCATTCCATTGCAAATGCTGGTAGCCGCTGACCTGCAGCAGGCGCGCAATATCCTGTGCCGCAGGGGTCTGGCCTTGATGCGACTGCAGCGGATTCTGGCGCGGGCCAAAGCCCCATACCGAGACCAGCGCGCCCATGCTCGGGTCCATGGCGGCACCCGAAAGCTCGGCCCAGTGCAAAGCTGCTTCCAGAACATGAGCACATTCCGCAGGCAGTGCAAGCACTTGACCGGGTTCTGACTGGTTAAAACGGCTGATAACAGAATCGGCCTCCCAGTTGCTCATCTGGGCAATGACGTCATCAAACACCTGCTGCAGCAGCGCCTGCACGGGCGCCATGGGCAGGTAATCAGGGTTGGCCAGCCGCAGTGACCAATGCGTCCCCATGGTCTGGCCGGACAGGCGATGAATACGCCCATCTTGCTGATGCTGCAGGCTGGCAGGCTTCCAGCCCTGTACGCCAAAGTTCACCGCCTGTGCGGGGTGTTGCGCATTTGGAACCACCTGCGAAGGCAACTTCCAGAGGCTGGCATCAAAGCGCACACGCGGTGTTGTGGTCATGAACAGCGATTCAAAAGATCAGCAAAAGCGAAAACAACGACGCGCCCTGGTCGGGCGCGTATTCAATGCATCAAGCGGAAAGCTTAAGGCAGCACTTCCAGCGTAGCGATATAGCTCAGGCGACGCTCGGTCGCCTTGGCGATGCTGGTCTTGTTGTCCGTCGCATCGGTATTGAGCCAGAACAGACCGGCGCGGGGGAACTTGATCTTGACCTGGCCCTTGGCATCGGTCTTGAGCTTCATGGCGTCCACACCGTCGCGGTAACGGATGCCGTCGGCCACTAGTTCGATTTCCAGATTCGCGGCGGGCTTTCCGTCGATGTGGAACTCAAACGTGGCTTCTTCGCTGGCCACCAGATCGTTGGGGTGAGTCACGGGCTTGAGCTCCAGGCCCTTGCCAGTCAGGGCGATGGTCGAGGGCTTGCCCAGCGAGACAAAGGTTTCCATGCGGCGCAGGTTTTCCGTCACGCGCACTTCCTTGGCATCTGCAGGAATTTGCTTGAGCACTTCCTCCACCGAGCCACGCAGGCGCTTGGGCTGGCCGTTGGCGTCCTTGTAGCCGCCCATCACGCCAGTCATCAGCATGGTCACGCGGTAGGTGCCGGTTTTCTCGGGCTTGAAGTCAAACATGCTGCGCAGCTCGCCCTTGGCGACGTTCTTCATCTCCACCGCAGAACCGTCGGGTGCGCTGACCTTCACGGCCTCCAGACCCAGAGGGCGGTGGTTGAAGAAAAACACATCGTTGGACACCGCAGCATCCACCGTCACCCAGTCAGACTTGGACAGCACGGTGCTGGAAGGCTTGAACCACAGGTCATGCGCCTGTGCGCCCAGTACGGTCAGCGCCAGAGCGGCAGCAGCAAGAGCACGTGTTTTGAACTTCATATCAGGTCCTTGAGAACAGAAAGGGTGACAAATCGAAAGGGAGAGGTGCGGCCTTCAAAAACCGGCACGAATCAAAGCCAGAGACGCCGAGCAAAAGCCGCCTTGCGGCGAGGCGTCGTCCCCCTCCGCGAAGCAGAGAGGGGGAAGCGGCAAAGCCGCTCAGGGGGTGATATTCAATTTAATAGCGCCCAGCTCGGCATTGCCGGTGGCGCTCAGGCTGGTTGCCTGCTTGACGGGCCAATCAAACGGAATGGACACCAGCTCACGGCCACCCACTTCGCGGGCGGCTTCAACCATCAGCTTGTACTGACCGGGGGCCAGCTTGGGCAGAGGGTTCTTGCCTTCGGTAAACGACAGGGCATGGGCACCGGCGGGCTTGGTCGGCTGAGTCACGCCATCAATGGGAAAGCTCAGCTCACGGCCGGTGCGGCGCCACCACTGGCGCATGTCCTTGAGCCACTTGGTGCCTTCGCCATCTTTCATCTTGGCGTCGTACCAGACGGACAGATTCGCCGCCACGCCGCCCTCGGCCTTTTCCAGCCACACGGCCACATAAGGCTTGTGGTACTCGGCCACTTGCAACTGCGGCACGGTGACAGACACATTCAGGCCACCTGCGATTGCGGGCAGGCCCATCACGGCGCTCAATGCCACCGAGGTCTTGAAAATCCTCTTCGCCATTCTTTTTTCCTTCACAAAATTCAGCTCAGTGCACCAGCAGCAAGACCAGCAGAACCGGTAAGACAAAGCCCAGACCGACCATGGGCCAGGTCATGGGGCGGCGCTGCGCGTGCATCTTCAAAATCAGCAAACCCGTAATACAAAACACCAGGCAGCCAATAGCAAACAGGTCAATGAACAGACTCCAGGCCGCACCAGCGTGGCGGCCCTTGTGCAAATCGTTGAGGTAAGAGATCCAGCCCCGGTCCGTCGTCTCATACTCGACCGCGCCATCCTTCATATCGACACGCAGCCAGGCATCGCCACCGGGGCGCGGCAGGGGCACATAGGCCTCTTCTTCGCTCCACTCCACGGCAAAGCCTTTGGCGCTGACCTTGATCTGCTGCGCCAGCCAGCCCTCAATATCGGCCGGCAACGCGACTACATCTTTGCTAGCAGCTTGCGCACTCTGCTTCTGGGCTTGCTGCAGTTTTTCCAGAAAATCAGCAGGCAGTTGCGCCTCACGCGTCTCGACCTTGGGCTTGGCTTCAATCTGCCCGGCATGGTTAAGGGTGAAGCCCGTTACGGCGAACAGCAGCATGCCGATCAGACAGATCGCGGAGCTGATCCAGTGCCATTCGTGCAATTTTTTAAGCCAGTACGCCCGCTGCGGAGCGTTGGAGGAAGCCGCTGTCATTCAGAACTTTCAGGGATTGCAAAGCCGCCAAACCGAGCCGTTATGCCTGACAGATTGCCCGGCGGCTCAGTAGTGCTTGCACAACATGTGCGGCATTTTAGTAGTTGAAAATTCTAAATGCATATCACTTCTATTTACTTTACTTCACGTAAACAAACCTCAGCGCCAATGCGGGTGCACACCCGTCGACAAGACCCGGCGACCGGGCTCCACAGATCTGCACAAAAAACAGACGGGCGGCGGCATTGCCTGTTGCCGCTTTGCAACAAATCACGTTTTTTGTAGGGCTCTGTTGAGAATCTAATCGAGAACTATTATCAATATCACCTAGAATCCGATCGCTTTTTCAATAAAACCGACGACTCCTTCAAAAGCATGTTCAACAACTATCTGACTCCAACCGACTCCAATGGCTTGCGCTGCGAGCTCAAGCAAATCGTGATTGCCGCAGGCCTGTGCCTGATAGGCGCCAGCGCGATGGCTCAGCAGGAAACCACGCTTTCCACTGTGAATGTCGAAGCAGCCGCTGGCAGCAGCTTCAAGGCCGAAACCAGCACACAAGGCAAATTCACTGCCCCTTTGCTGGATACGCCCAAGACCGTTCAGGTCATCAACGAAGAACTCATCAAGCAGACGGGTGCCACCAGCCTGCAGGACGCTCTGCGCTCCACCCCCGGCATTACCTTCGGTAACGGCGAAGGCGGCAACCCCTCTGGCGACCAGCCCTTCATCCGCGGCATGGACGCCCAGTCCAGCACTTTTGTGGATGGCATGCGTGACATCTCCGCAGGCACCCGCGAAGTGTTCAACGTCGAAGCTGTGGAAGTCATCAAGGGCGCAGACTCGGCCTATGCTGGTCGCGGCGGCGCTGGCGGCTCGATCAACATCGCCACCAAAAAAGCCAAGAACGAGAACTTCATCGCTGGCGATGTGGGTCTGGGCACCGACAACTATCTGCGCGGCACGCTGGACATCAACCGCAAGATCAATGACACCACCGGCTTCCGCTTGAACGCCATGGGTCACAGCGCCGATGTCCCCGGCCGCAATGGTCCCGACAACAAGCGCTGGGGCATTGCGCCTACCGTCACCTTTGGCATGGGCACTCCCACCGAAGTGACTCTGTCGTGGCAGCACCTGCAGACAGACAACACGCCTGATGGTGGCGTGCCTTATCTGTACACCAACGCAGCCATGGCCAAGTTGCCCGGCGGCTCCACTGTTCGCCCCACTTACGGCAACGATCGCGCCAACTGGTACGGCCTGAACAATCGCGACTTCGAAAAAGAAAAGAGCGACATGTTCACCGCCTCGGTCGAACACAAGTTCACCGACACCAACAAGATCCGCAACAGCCTGCGCTACAGCAAGACCAAGCAGGACTACGTCTGGACCCAGCCTGACGACAGCAAGGGCAATGCCATCAATGGCTTTGTCTGGCGCCGTGGTAATGCTCGCATGTCCGAGACAACGACTCTGCAAAACGTGACCGAGTTCACCGGCAAGGAACAGACCGGCTCCGTGGGTCATACCTATGCCTTTGGTCTGGAACTGTCCAAGGAAAAGTCCGACGTCCGCTCCAGCGCCATCCAAAGCGGCGGCACCTGCACTTCGGTGGTCGATCCATGGTGCACCACACTGAGCAACCCCAGCGGTGCCAACGCCCCCTGGAACTTTGCATGGTCTCTGCCAACCCAAGCCACCGTCAACAAGGTGGACACCGTTGCTTTGTACGGCTTTGACACTCTGAAGCTCAACGAACAATGGCTGGTGAATGGTGGTCTGCGCGTAGACCACTACAAGCTCAGCACATCCGGCCCTGCCGGTGGCCGCGCACCTAGCAACTACCCTGCGTATGACCTGAGCCGCAGCGACACCCTGTTCAACTACCAGTTGGGCGTGGTCTACAAGCCTGCAGCCAATGGCAGCATCTACGCTAACCTCGGCACAGCTTCTCGTCCCGGTGGCTCCACTCTGGGCAACGGTAACGAAGATCTGACCACGACGACAGATGCACTGCTCAGCCTGAAGCCAGAGAAGACCAAGTCCATCGAACTGGGTACCAAGTGGGACCTGCTGGACAAGAAGCTGAACCTGACTGCCGCTATCTTCCGCAATGAAGTGACCAATGTTCGCATTACTGATGCAACCGGCACTTACATGGGTGGCAACAAGACCGTGAATGGTCTGGAGCTGGGCTTCACCGGCCAGATCCTGTCCAACCTGAGCGTGTTCGGCGGCTATACCTTCATGGATAGCGAGCAGAAGAACATGGGCGTAGGCAACATTGCCAACGGCCAGCGTTTCACCAACACTCCCAAGCACAGCTTCAGCATGTGGACCAGCTACAAGCCCATGGCCAAGCTGACTCTGGGTCTGGGCATTTACGCACAAAGCAGTGTTAACGCAGCTTATGCCGTGTCCACCGTGGATGGCGGCATTGTGACCAAGGGTGCCAATGGCTATGCCCGTTACGACGCGATGATGGCCTACCAGATCGACAAGAACCTGGCATTCCAGCTGAACGTCTACAACCTGGGCAACAAGACCTACTACAGCGGCGTGCGCTCGCCCCACTACGCCACCATGGCTGCTGGCCGCTCGGCAGTGGCTTCGCTCAAGTTCACGTACTAATTTGAACCTCGCTTGCGCTTGATCTGGCGCAGGTCTGCTTCAAACCATGACACACAGCCCCGCTGGCCGTTACTGCCAGCGGGGCTTTTTACATGCACACTTGGCTTTTGAAGAAGCACTGCAAGCTTTGCAAAGCCTCTTTACCCGATTCAAAAACAATAGCTGCTTGCGCCTTATTCATAAGCACTTCAATGCCCAATTGGCTTGAATAGCTTATTTATCAGCACGGCAGGTGCTACGGTTTTATTCCAAGACTGACACCCCATAAAGTCTCACCATGCTGCTTCGCATCCCTGCTCTGCTGACCCCCGATGAAGTGCGCCACTGCCGTCAGGCACTGGAGAGCGCCGCTTGGCAAGATGGCCGCACCACGGCAGGCCATGTGGCCGCGCAGGTCAAAAGCAATCTGCAACTGCCGCTGGACAGCACCACCGGCCAGCAGATTGGCGACCTGATTCTGGACAGGCTGGGCCGCAATCCGCTGTTCATGTCTGCCGCGCTGCCGCTCAAGGTCCTGCCCCCACGCTTTAACCGCTATGAAGGCGGTGGAACCTACGGCAACCACATCGACAACGCCTTTTTCACCATTCCAGGCACCGCCATCAAGGTGAGAACCGATGTCTCCACCACCGTCTTCTTCAGCAATCCTGATGAATACGAGGGCGGCGAGCTGATCGTGGAAGACACATACGGCGAGCAAAGCGTGAAACTGGCCGCAGGCGACGCCATCGTCTACCCCGGCACCAGCCTGCACCGCGTCAACCCCGTGAGCCGCGGCACGCGCTACGCCTCGTTTTTCTGGACACACAGCTTGATCAAATCGGCCGAGCAGCGCCGCCTGCTGTTTGATCTGGACCAGTCGATTCAGCAGCTGACGCAGGAGCAGCCCGGTCACGCGCGTGTCGCATCGCTTTCGGGCACTTATCACAACCTCCTTCGCATGTGGTCTGAAGCATGACAACAGAACGTTTGAATGCCGCAGGCCAGCCCGTCAAGCCTGCACTGACGCAGATTCCGCCCCATATGGGCAATCTGGCCGACTACGCCACACTGGCGCGCGAACATATGGAGGCACATGCCTGGGCGCATCTGGAAAGCGGTGCCGACCAGGGCCTGACGCTGGCGCATAACCGCAAGGCTTTTGACCAGCTCCGGCTATGCCCTGAACCGCTCGCCGATCTGTCGCAAGCCCATACCCGGCAAAACCTGCTGGGGCAGGCATTGGAATGGCCGCTGCTGCTGGCTCCCGTCGCTTACCAGCGGCTGGCGCATGCCGATGGTGAGCTGGCCACGGCCCGCGCAGCCATGGCCATGCGCACGGGCATGGTGGTCAGCACCCTGTCGAGCTACACGCTGGAAGAAATTGCACAGGCCGCACACACGGCAGCGCAAGAGCTGGGGCGCAGCGGCCCGCTGTGGTTTCAGCTGTACCAGCAGGCATCGCGCGAGCACACGCTGAGTCTGGTCCGCCGCGCTGAAGCCGCCGGTTATCAGGCACTGGTATGGACGATTGATGCGCATATCAAACGCTCCAGCTACCCGCTGCCGCCGGGCGTGGAAGCCGCCAATCTGCGCGGCATGCCCGAGCAGCGCCAGACCAGCGATTTAATGAGCGAGCACATTCTGTTTGGCTCCGATCTCGCCCATAGCGCGCCCACCTGGGAAGATCTGGTCTGGCTGCGCGCACAGACGCAGTTGCCGCTGATCGTCAAAGGCGTGCTTTGCGCCAGCGCCGCAGTCAAGGCGGTGGCGCTGGGGGGCGATGCTATCGTCGTCTCCAACCACGGCGGCCGCGTGCTGGATGGTGCCGTGTCGCCGCTGGAGGTTCTGCCGGCCATTCGTGCGGCCGTACCAGCTCATATACCGCTGCTGATGGATAGCGGCGTGCGCCACGGCACCGATGTACTGAAGGCGATTGCGCTGGGCGCCAGTGCCGTGCTGGTGGGCCGCCCGCAGATGCATGCGCTGGCCGTGGCCGGCATGCTGGGCGTGGCTCACATGCTGTATTTGCTGCGTGCTGAGCTTGAGCTAGCCATGGCCCAGACAGGCTGCCAAAGCCTTGAAAACATTGAAAGAAATCTCTTAACCACTTATCAAATGTGAGTAATTCAGTGGCATGCATTGCAAATGCGACGGATTCTCATTTATACTCCAACTATCACTTCAATAGCCAGCAACAACTGTCTGTAGCCATGATCGTCTGTGTATGCCGCCGGGTTTCCGACCGAGAAATAGCACGCCACGCTCACGCGGGGATGAGCTTTGACGAAATCCAGTTTGAACTGGGAGTCGCCATGCAATGTGGGCGCTGCGAAGGCTGCGCACGCGATGTGGTCGCCCAGTGCAGTGCAACTCACCCGATCGCGGCCATTCACAACGAAGCGCACGCATGTGCGCCCGTACAGACGGTTCAGCTTGCCACCAAAATTCTGGAAAGCAAGGCATGGCCCACTTCACTGTCCTCTCAGCCGTCTTCGGCAGTCTGATTCTTGTGATGGCTTGCACCTGGTGGATTCTGCGTGAGTGATGCAGTCCCGCCAGTGTCTTCTGTGACTACTTCTGCTCTCCCTGCCACCTACTACCCGTAACCAGCGCTTTTCTTTACTGGCTCCAGCCTGCGCTGGTTGCCTTTTCCGCTCTTATGTCCCAGTCTGATCAATTTGCACCTGCCAGTGGCATCAGCCGCAATGTGGCAGTTGCTAGTGCTGTGGTTGTTGTGCACGCTGCCGCCCTGTGGGCCATGCAGCATGGCCTGGCACAGCAAACATCGGCAGAGATAGTGGTTCCCGCCAGCGTGATTGCCGAGTTTGTGGCGCCTCCCGCGCCAACGCCCACGCCGCCTTCTCCTCCGCCACCTCCTGCCCCGCCAAAGCCAGCACCCAAGCCCCAGCCCAAGCCGGATATCAAGAAGGCGCCGCCGCTGCCCAAGGCGATCAAGGACACGACGCCTGCGCCTGCAGCTCCCAAAGGTTCGCTGGATGACAACGACAGCAAGGCGGACAAGACACCACCTGCGCCGCCCGCCCCTCCAGCACCCCCTGCTCCACCGGCCCCACCTGCTCCACCCGCGCCTCCGGCCCCGCCCAAGTTTGAGCAGCCTTCAAGCAATGCGGCTTATCTGAACAATCCATCGCCCGCCTACCCATCGGTGAGCAAGCGCATGGGCGAGCAAGGCAAGGTGCTGCTGCGCGTTTACATCAACGAGCAGGGCCAGCCCGAGAAGATAGAAATCAAGCAGACCAGCGGCTTTGACCGTCTGGATGAAGCTGCCATCAACACTGTGCAACGCTGGAAATTTGTTCCTGGCAAGCGCAATGGTGTGCCCGAACCTATGTGGCACATCGTCCCCATCAACTTTGTTCTCAAATAACTCAGAAGTTCTCAGGAGTACCCATGGAATCCCAATTCGGCATTGCCCACGTCTGGACACAGGGCGACTTCGTGACCAAAACTGTGGCCATCATCTTGCTGGCTATGTCAGTGGCCTCTTGGCTGGTCATCGTTCTCAAGGCCATAGACATCGTGAGGTTCAAGAAGTACGCCAACACGGCGCAAGACTTCTGGCACAGCACAGACCTGGCCGCGGGCCTGGAAAAGCTGGGTAGCGACAAGCAGAACCCCTTCCGCTTCATGGTGCTGGAAGGCCGCGAAGCCTCTGCCCACCACCGCAAGACCAGCGCCCACCTGCATGACACGCTGGACATCAGCGACTGGGTGACCCGCTGCCTGCGCAATGGCATCAATGAGTTCACGGCACGCCTGCAGTCCGGTCTGGCCATTCTGGCGTCCGTTGGATCTACCGCTCCCTTCATCGGCCTGTTCGGCACGGTCTGGGGCATCTACCACGCGCTGGTGGCTATCGGCACTTCGGGCCAGTCCTCCATCGACAAGGTGGCTGGCCCCATCGGCGAAGCGCTGATCATGACTGCTTTGGGTCTGGCCGTGGCCATCCCTGCCGTGCTGGGCTACAACGCTCTGGTACGCGGCAACAAAGGCATCCTGAACGCACTGAATAGCTTTGCCCATGATGTGCACGCCTATTTCGTGACCGGTGCCCGCGTGACCGTGGACGGCCCGGTCTCCGGCAATGTGCTGCCGCTGAAGAAAGGCGCGTAAGCCATGTCATTCGGAACCATGGACGACGAGGGCAGTGATGAGGTGATGAACGAGATCAATATGACGCCTCTGGTGGACGTCATGCTGGTGCTACTCATCATCTTCATCATCACCGTCCCCGTGATGAAACACTCGGTCAACGTGGACCTGCCACGCGCCACCAATCAGCCAGAAGACACCAAGCCTGCCACCGTGCAGCTGGGCATCACTGCTGATGGCAAATACTCTTGGAACGCACAGGAAGTCAGCGACGAGCAGCTGGAAGCCAACCTGCTGGCCGAGGCCGCCAAGGAGCCTCAGGCTGACTTGCACATTCGCGGCGACAAGGAAGTGCGCTACGAACGCGTGGCCCAAGCCATGGCCGCCGCGCAGCGCGCAGGCGTCAAGAAGATTGGCTTTGTGACCGACCCCGCCAAGTAAGCCCTTGTGCTATTGATCCAAACGGCCCTTTCGAGGGCCGTTTTTTATGCTTCAAAATAAAAGAAAAACAGGCTCCAGCGCTTTTTCAGAATGCGCTTAAAGCTATCAATTGAGAAGCGCCAGAGTTCATCCAAAAACAGGTCCCCCTCATCAAGCTTCGCGACAATGGGATAGCAACACTAAATATTTTTAAAGAAATAACTCAAATGCGAGTAGTTATCACTTGCAATTCAACTGAGAATTGTTATCATTCACTCAGTTTAGAAATTAAGGAATCACGGCATGTCTGCACCGCTTGTTGCGACCTCACAGCCCACCACACAGATGGCCGCCGCAACCATGGCATCGTCCACCGCCGCCGCAAGTAGCAGCCCAGGCGTAGATAGCGCCCTGCTGCTCAATGGCCAGAAGGCTGTCACCATCGTGCACAACGGCACGCCTTACCGCCTGCAGGCTACCAAGCTGGGCAAACTGATTTTGACCAAGTAGCACGTCCAAACCGTTTCATCGTGGGGCGACACCGAAAGTGTCGTATTCGCCAGCCACAGTTGCTGTAGAGCGCAAGCCCTCTCTTTCGCTCACACCTCAATAGCCACGCGCTTTTTTACCCACAACCGCCCAAAACAAAACCCCTGCCGCTTGCGCGTGCAGGGGTTTTGTTTTGGGCTCTGCCTTAGCGGCAGAGCAGCACTATTACAGACCCAGGGCGGCGATGCCAGCCTTGGCGACCTGTGCATCTTCATTGGCCTTGACGCCAGACACGCCCACGGCACCCAGCACCTGGCCGTCTTTTACGATGACCACGCCGCCTTCGAGCAGACCATCCACAAAAGGCGCGCTCAGGAATGCGGTGCGGCCGTTGTTGATCATGTCTTCAAACACCTTGGTGTCCTTGCGGCCGATAGCAGCCGAACGGGCCTTGGCGGGAGCAATGTGCGCAGAGATAGCCGCAGCACCATCCATGCGTTGCAACAGCAGCAGGTGACCGCCGTCGTCCACGATGGAAATCGTCACAGGCCAGTTGTTCTTCAACGCTTCAGCTTCAGCGGCAACGGCGATCGCCTTAACGTCGGCCAGTTCGAGTTCGTGCTTCGTCTTCATACAGGTATAGGTATCCGTCGGATTTTCAGTGCGACAAGCATATTCGTTACTGAGACTTTGACAATAGATGTCATGTGAAAAACATTTCATCCTAAAACTGCCGCAGTGCCGGGGGGTATTGCAATCTCCTGTCAAGAGCCCCACCTAGAATGAGAATGTTTCTACACACAATTCCTGAAGGAGGAATGGCCACATGAACGAACAAGTCACCACACTGGGCACTGCGGGCTACGGTGTCTCGCAGCAAGAGCGCAACCGTGTTTTGCGCAACACTTACTGGCTGCTGGCACTGAGCCTCTTACCTACCGTGCTGGGTGCTTGGCTGGGCGTTGCCACAGGCATCACCCGCTCGCTAACAGGCTTTACCGGCCTGCTCGTGTTCATGGGCGGCGCCTTCGGCTTCATGTACGCCATTGAAAAGACCAAGCACTCGGCCGCTGGCGTGCCTGTGCTTCTTGGATTCACCTTTTTCATGGGCCTGATGCTCTCGCGCATGATCGGCATGATTCTGGGCTTTTCAAACGGCACGCAGCTAATCATGACGGCCTTTGCCGGCACGGCTGGTATCTTCTTTGTCATGGCTATGCTGGCCACGGTGATCAAGCGTGACCTGTCGGGCATGGGCAAGTTCCTGTTCGTCGGCGCTTTGGTGCTGATGGTGGGCGGCATCATCAACGTGTTTGTGGGCTCTTCCGCAGGCATGATGGCCATCTCCATGCTGGCTATCGGCATTTTCTCGGCCTACATGCTGTATGACCTCAAGCAGATCATCGACGGCGGCGAAACCAACTACATCAGCGCCACTCTGGCCCTGTATCTGGACCTGTTCAACGTGTTCCAGAGCCTGCTGGCCCTGCTGGGCATCATGGGTGGCGAACGCGACTAAGCGTCTTCAGACGCCTATGACTCAAAAGGAGTGCCTCGGCACTCCTTTTCGTTTGCTTTGTCTTGAATGTTGCTGGATATTTCAGATTCAGCCTCAATTTCTGCCAGCCGTTGCCGATACCCAGACAAGATGAAGCCAAACCACCTCCCCCGCGCGCTTGCCATTGCCCTGCTGCCCCTGGTGCTGGCAGGCTGCAAGATCGAAGATATTCCCGGCCTGGGCCCGGACCCACGCGCCGTGGCCAAAGACTCTGAGGCCAAGGCTATCGGAGGCGCTTGCCGCCACGCCATGCGCGGGCTGGAGGATTGCTACGTCCTCAACCCCAAAGCGCCCAAGGCGCTGGTGTTCGCCGGCTGGAAGGACATGGACGAATACATGCGCTCCAACAAAATTGAGGGCGTTCCATCCGTGCTCGGCCAAAGCGCCCCAGAAAAGCGCAGCGCCCCTGAACCAGACAACAGCGCCAGCCGCAACAACCGCAGCTAAGCCCCGTCTGCTGAACCCACAAGCCGTAGCCGCAGTGCTACGGCTTTTTTATTGCCCGGCCAATATCCACCCTTACAAACATCTGGTTTATTCTTTATTGATAACGATTCTCATTTATTATGCGTACAACGTCTTACAAACCATGCAGAGAGGATTGCCATGCCAGATGATGAATTCCAGCAACTGCGCCTTGAGCATGGGGCACTCATGCAGATTTATCAGGAGGTGCAAACTCGTTGCACTGAACAAATTCAATCGCTGACGCACGAGGCTGAAAAGCTCAAGCGCCAGCTCATCCGCCTCAGGGCCCAGCTCATCGCCCGTGACAGCGCCCTCTTCTGGGAGCGCGAGCAGCGGCATGCAATGGCTATAGAGCTGGCAGCCAGCTTGCTCACCCAATCTAGTCCCAGAAAAGCACAGCTCTCACCAGCGTCGTTCCCCGTAACACCTGAGCAGCAATTACTGGAAAGCAGCCTGCACGCCGCTGATCTGGTGATCTGCCAGACCGGCTGCATCAGCGATGGTGACTACTGGCGGGTCGAGGATCACTGCAAACGCAATGGCAAGCCTTGCGTGCTGGTCGACGAGCCCAATGCTTTGCGCGTGGTGCGCCTGCACACGTCGTTAGAAGATGGAAAAGTGGTGGCAGCGCAAGCCAGCCTTGAAAGCACAAGGCAAGAATGTGAGTCTGACTGAGATCGCTTGGATGAAAAAAAGCGCTCGCTCCTTCAAAACCCTGCTGGGACTGCTCATCAGCATGGCAGGCTTGCTGGTCATAGCTTCGTGGCTTTTGGCATAAGACTCGCCAGGCGAGCTTTGCGCAAAACGGCTCCATCGCACAGGGATCCGTGGCAAACAATGCCAAGTGCTTGAACGGTGCTTGATTCGCGCTTGAATGATCTGCACCAGCTCTGCGCAGATCATTCAAAGACTAAAGGCAATCAAAGGGCGATCAGATACGCTCAAAAACAGCCATGCTTTCCACGTGGGCTGTATGCGGGAACATATTGACCACGCCTGCCATCACACAGCGGTAGCCGGCCTGATGCACCAGCAAGCCCGCATCGCGCGCCAAGGTGGCGGGGTTGCAGCTCACGTAAACAATGCGCTTGGGGAACTCCCAGCTTTCCTGACCTTCAGGCAAAGCGGGCAGCAGATCTGGCTGCTCTTCTGTAGCTACGCCTACTTGCTTTGCGCCCGTGCGAATCTGGTGAATATCCGCCAGCGCCTGCGACAAGGCAAAAGCGCCTTCACGAGGAGGGTCGACCAGCCACTTGTCTGCATTGCCATCGGCAATCAGCATTGCGGGTGTCATATTGAACAGATTGCGGGCCACAAAGGTCGTAGGTGCCAGCTTTTCGCCTTCAGCACGCACGGCGTTGTTGGCGGCGTAGTTCTCGTGCGAGCGCTGCACCAGCGTGTCCGAGCCCTCAATACCCAGCACTTCACCAGCCATGGTGGCAATCGGCAAGGTGAAGTTGCCCAGACCGCAGAACCAATCGATCACGCGCTCGTTCTTTTTGGCATCCAGCAGGCGCAGCGAGCGGCCCACCAGCACGCGGTTGATTTGCGGGTTCACCTGCGTGAAGTCCGTGGGCTTGAACGGCATGGTGATGCCAAATTCCGGCAGGCTGTATGACAGCTGTGTGCCACCCTCTTCCATGCGGTGCACTGTGTCCGGGCCCTTGGGCTGCAGCCACCACTGCACATTGTGCTCAGTGCCAAAGGCGCGCAGGCGCTCCAGGTCGGCCACGCTCAACGGCTCCAGGTGGCGCAGCAGCATGGCGGTCACATGCTCGCCGCAAGCCACTTCAATCTGAGGCAGGGTTTCACGCGCATCCATGCTGCCAACCAAGCCGCGCAGAGGCATCAGCATGGCATCCACATGGGGAGGCAAAATCTTGCAGGTTTCCATGTCGGCCACATAGCGGCTCTTGCGCTCATGGAAGCCGACCAGCACCTTGCTCTTCTTAATGACGTAGCGCACCGACAGGCGCGAGCGGTCACGATAGCCCCAGGCCGGACCTTCGATAGGACGCAGCATGGTCTCGGGCTTGACCTTGGACAGATGCCAGAGGTTGTCTTCCAGCACGCGCTGCTTAATGGCGACCTGGGCCCCCACATGCAGATGCTGCATTTTGCAGCCGCCGCAGGCACCTTCGTGCAGGCCAAAGTTGGGGCAGCCGGGCGTCACGCGCTGCGAGGATTCACGGTGAATCTCGGTCAGCGAAGCCGCTTCCCAGTTGTTTTTCTTGCGATGGGTATTGGCGCTGACGATTTCGCCCGTCAAAGCACCGTCAATAAAGACTACCTTGCCATCGGGCTTGCGCGCTACGCCCTTGGCGTCCATATCCATGGACAACACCTGCAGCCAGCCCTCAGGCAAAGTGGGCGCATCGGTGTCTAGTTCTGGCAGGTTCTCGGGGATTTTGTTGTCGCTGGATTTACTCATGGTGGGCGATTGTCTCAGGCCTGCTTGCGCACAGCAGAAAACCGCCAGAGAAACCCGCAGCAGTCTTGTCGCTCACAAGCTAGCCGCCGCCACATAAGCCAGGGAAACCACAACGCAAGCCAGTTACAGGTCAATTTTATTTGACGCTCAAGAACCGCTTTGACCTGGCGATCAGGCAAGCCACGAGCCTGATGCAATCAGCGCTGCAAAGCAGCCCGAGGAGGAAGTTCTTGAGCCCAGCTCGAAAAATTCAAGAAAAAAGCGGCCCAGGCGCTCATCAATCAAGCGCAAGCCGCTACAAATTCAGAAGCGCTGGTCTTCTCGGCGGCGGAGTTCGCGGCTGTTGCGCGCTCCAACGATCTGTGCGCGCTCGGCAATCAGGTTGACCTCCGTCGCGCAGTTGTACTCGTCCAGCGAGAAAAACATCCTCGCACCGGGGCTGAGCTTGGGCACCGTCATATGCAGCGGCAAGGAGAGGTCCACCGGGGCCAGATTGGAGCGATAAATCAGCTCGTTATTGGGCGCGTAAACAAAGTAGCAAGCGGCAGATGCGGCTTGAGCCACGGCGCAGGCTGACAAAAGCACGCAGGCACGCAATACGGATACAGCGGTCATGAACTCTCCCCCTTCCCAGTCAGAGGCTCCATGCCCCTTGGATGCTCGCCATTCTATGTGGCAGTCGCCAAAGACAGAAATTCCTGATCCTCTCTTTCCTTGCGGCAACCAATAAAGCACAGACGGCATCGCATTTGAGTTGATTGAAATTTCTGCATTGACAGAAATTTCAATCAACAACACACTCCATCTCATGCAACTCAGTCCTATCGCCCAACGCTTTGTGCACCACTGGGGAGACATGGGAAACGCCTGGGGCGTGAACCGAACCGTGGCACAAATCCATGCCCTGCTCTTCTTTCATGGCCGCCCACTCAACGCGGATGAGATCTGCGAAACACTGGGCGCTGCGCGCTCCAATGTCAGCAACAGCCTCAAGGAACTGCTGAGCTGGAACCTGATTCGCAGCAGCCGTAAAACAGGTGACCGGCGTGAATACTTTGAGACATCGGCCGATGTCTGGGAGCTGCTGCGCACCATTGTGCGAGAACGCAAGCAGCGGGAGTTTGACCCCACCAGCGCCCTGCTGCGCGAGCTGATTGCCCAGCCCGAATTTGAGCAGGAAACACCCGACGCCCAGGACCGCGTGCACGAGACACTGCGCCTGATGGAATCGCTGGGCATCTGGACAGATGAAATGCTTCGCCTGTCGCCCTCCACGCTGGATAAGATTTTGCGCTTGGGCGCCAGCGTGCAGCGTTTTGTACGCGGCAGCGGCAAGGATCATCAAGAGGACAAGGGCAACGACTGAAGTCTGGGCCCTAATTTCTGCAATTGCAGAAAATTGCAAAGGAGTCACGTATGCGAATTCTGATTTGCGGCGGCACCGGCTTTCTGGGTCGGCATATCGCTAACGCCCTGATGCAGCAGGGTCACGACCCCGTGGTGCGCAGCCGCCACAGCACACCGCCCCTTGATTTCAACGCCTGCACCCAAGCCGAACAATGGCTCGAGCACCTGAACGGCATCGATGCCGTCATCAATGCCGTCGGCGCCCTGCGGGATAAGCCCGGCCAGGATCTGCAGACCTTGCACACCCTGGCGCCCGTGGCTCTGTTCGATGCCTGCGCCCAGGCCGGCGTGCGCCGGGTAGTCCAGGTCTCGGCCTTGGGCTCCGGCCAGAGCAGCACCCAATACGCCAGCACCAAGCGTGCAGCAGACGAGCATCTGTTGGCGCTGGGCGCACAAGGCCTCCTCAATCCCGTCGTGGTGCGCCCCAGCATCATCTTCGGCGCGGGCGGTGCCAGCAGCCAGCTGTTTTTGAACCTCGCCAAGCTGCCCGTACTGCTGCTGCCGCAGATCATGCGCAGCAGCCAGATACAGCCGGTGGCCGTGCGCGATCTGGCTGAAGTACTCGCGCATATGGCAACCTCGGGCAGCCCCGGCGGCATCGTTGAAGTCGGCGGCCCCCAGCCTTTGTCGACCGAAGCCTTCATCGCCAGCCTGCGCGCACAGATGGGTTATGCCCAGGCTTCGGTACACGCCCTGCCCGACTGGATGAGCAAGGGCAGCGCCAGACTCGGCGATCAGATAGCGGCCATGCCATGGTGCAGCGAAACCATGGCCTTGCTGGAAAACGACAACGTCACCGATCCCCAGACCCTCACCACCTTGCTGGGCCGCGCGCCCGTGGCGCCAACGGCCATGCTGGCAACCCTGCCCAAAGAAAGTCGCCATGCCTGAGCTGCGCAAAGCAAACGAACCAGCTACAAGCTTCATGCACGCCACGCTGGTCATTGTCTGGCTGGGCACTGCCGCCGTCAGCGCGCTGGACTACTTTGGCCTCTCTGGCCTTAACCATGAAGGCGCACGCCTGCTGGCCGACGGCGGCATTAGCGATACCCGCTGGCAGGCAGCCCTCATCTGGTCCGGCCTGCTGGCAGACCTGCTCATCGGACTGGCCCTGCTGCTGCGCCCCGGCCGCGCCAGCTACTTTGTCGCGCTATTCATGATGGTCGCCATGACCGTCATCGGCACCGCACTGCAGCCCACGCTGTGGCTGCACCCGCTCGGGCCGCTGCTCAAAAACCTGCCCATCGCCGCCATGCTGTGGTTTTTGCTGCAGGCCCACAACGCAACTCATCAGCTTGAATCATGAATACCTATCTGCTGCTCAAAACCCTGCATATCCTCTCCAGCGTATTGCTGGTGGGCACGGGTCTTGGCTCGGCCTTTTACATGTTCTTTGCCAACCGCAGCGGCTCCGTTCCCGCTCAAGCTGTCGTCAGCCGCCTCGTCGTGCGGGCGGACTGGTGGTTCACCACGCCATGCATCTTTATTCAGCCCATCACCGGCCTCGCCATGGCCTATATGGCCGGATATCCACTAAGCACGCCTTGGCTGGCGCTGTCACTGGGGCTATATGTGCTAGCAGGTATTTGCTGGCTGCCCGTGGTGTGGCTGCAGATTCGCATGGCAGCCATGGCGAATGAGGCCCATACCCAGAATCAAACCCTGCCCCAGCTCTATCAGCAATACCAGCTGCGCTGGGAATCTCTGGGCTACCCCGCGTTTATTGCCATGGCAGGTACGTATTACTTGATGGTCAATAAGCCAGTGCTCTGGGGGTGATGCGGGTAGTGCGCCTGTAAAAGGCCGGTGAGTTTATTGACGGCAGTCAGGCGCTTAATCCAGCTCCTGCACGCCGCCGCCCGAAACCGTAAGAATCTGTCCGCTGATCCAAGCTGCCGCAGGACTGCACAGGAACAACGCCGCATTGGCCATGTCCTGCGGCACGCCCAGCCGGTTGATGGGTGTGTGAGCCAGCATTTGCGCCTCTATTTCATCGTTCAAGACGGACTTCAGCGCATCGGTCAGCGTGGCACCTGGGGCAATCCCGTTCACGCGAATCGCCTTGGGTCCCAGGTCAAAAGCGATGTTGCGCACCAGGTGGCTGGTTGCAGCCTTGGAAGATGCGTACGCCGCCATGCGTTTGTTTTTATTTTCTGCCGACATGGAGGTAATCGCCAGAATGGCCCCATAACCGGCTTTTTCCATTTCAGGCACGGCCAACTGCGCCAGGCGAAACAGTGAGAAGACATTGAGCTCGTAGGCACGGCGAAAATCGGCCATCGGCATATCAAAGGGCTTCGGACCTCCGCCGCCTGCATTGCTGACCAGGGTGGTCAGCTTGCCAAAATGACGAACGGTCTCACGCACCAGAGCGTCCAGATCGTCCTCCTTGGTGACATCACAGGCCAGGGCCGCTGCTCGCCCTCCCCGGCTATTGATTCCTTGCGCCACCTCTGCTGCCGTCGTGGCGTTGAGATCGCTGACCATGACCGCAGCGCCCGCTGCCGCAAAGGTCTCAGCAATCGCGCGGCCAATACCCGCTCCCGCGCCGGTCACCACCGCTACCTGTCCGGCAAGCGTGAAATCAATGGGGTTATACATAGCAGCACTCCTGTGAAAGACTCAATCCAGCTTGACGGTTTGGAAGCCAGTTTCAGAAAAATAAGGCAATGACCGGGGACCTGTCAAACAGGGCACCAATCCCCCACGCCACTACAAAGGCAGCCGCGCATCGTCCTTGACTTCTTCCATCACCGCATAAGTCCGCGTCTCGCGCACACCCGGCAGTTGCCAGAGCACGCTGCCCGCAAACTCGCGGTAAGCCGCCATGTCAGCCATACGGGTCTTGAGCAGATAGTCAAAGCCGCCCGCCACCATATGGCATTCCATGATGGCCGGGTAAGCCAGCACAGCGGCCTTGAACTCATCAAACACATGGGGCGTGGTGCGATCCAGCAGCACCTCGACAAACACCGTCATGCCCACACCCAGTTTTCTGGGGTTGAGCCGCGCTTCGTAGCCGAGGATGTAACCATCCCGCGTAAGCCGCGTGACCCGCGCCTGCACGGCAGTGGGGGACAGAGCGACCTGCTCGGCCAGCCGCAGGTTGGAGATGCGGCCATCTGTTTGCAGAATTGCCAGTATCTTGCGGTCAATCCTGTCTAAATCGACTTCTAAGACGTCATTCATTGGTGAATTCCTCTTTTGAATTCAATAAATATAGTGATTCATTCTTTGGCAAACCAGCAATGATTTTCCCTATGTAGACAGCTGCAGCCGGGCCGCATGCAATGCAGGTGTTGACATGGTGAAGGCCGCGCACCCTTGTCGCGGCCCGGCTCTCCATCCTCTGTACTGACATGCCAATCTTCACTCCGCTGCCAGACTTCGCCCGCCCTGCCGATGCGCTGCGCCGCGCCGTCACCGCTGCCACACGCATGGCAGAGCCCGATGCCGTAGCCCAGTTACTGCCCGCGGCCACCCTTGCCGCATCGCAGGCCGCGCAGGTGGCAGCTCACGCCCAAAAACTGGTGGAGCAATTGCGCGCCCAGCCCGCAAGCCTGGGGCGGCAGGGGCTGGTGCAGGGCTTGCTGCAGGAGTTTTCACTGTCGTCACAAGAAGGCGTAGCGCTGATGTGCCTGGCCGAGGCTTTGCTACGCATTCCCGATGCCGCGACGCGAGATGCACTGATTCGCGACAAGCTGCGCGGCGGCGACTGGCAGGCGCATCTGGGCAAGAGCCCATCCCTGTTCGTCAACGCCGCCGCGTGGGGGCTGGTGGTGACGGGCAAGCTGGTCGATACGCACAGTGAATCGGGGCTGCTGGCGTCGCTCAAACGCATCACCGCCAAGGGCGGCGAGCCACTGGTACGCAAAGGCGTAGACATGGCCATGCGCCTGATGGGCGAGCAGTTTGTGATGGGCGAAACCATTGCCCAGGCACTGGTGCGCGCCCGCGAGCTGCAGGCCAAGGGCTTTCGCTACTCCTACGACATGCTGGGCGAAGCCGCACTCACGGCGCAAGATGCGCAGCGCTATATGCAGTCTTATGTGGACGCGATTCACGCCATTGGCAAAGCATCGGCGGGCAGCGGTATTTACGCCGGGCCGGGGATTTCCATCAAGCTCAGCGCCCTGCACCCCCGCTACAGCCGTGCGCAAGTGCAGCGCGTGATGGGCGAGCTGCTACCCCGGGTGCTGCAACTGTGCGAGCTGGCGCGCAGCTATGACATGGGCCTGAATATCGACGCCGAAGAGACCGACCGGCTGGAGCTGTCGCTGGACCTGCTGGAGCAACTGGCCCACGCGCCCAGTCTGGCGGGCTGGAATGGTCTGGGCTTTGTGATTCAGGCCTACCAGAAGCGCTGCCCTTATGTGATCGACTATCTGGTTGATCTGGCCCGGCGCAGCGGCCGCCGCCTCATGGTGCGGCTGGTCAAGGGAGCCTACTGGGACAGCGAAATCAAGCGCGCGCAGATCGACGGCCTGGCCGACTACCCCGTCTACACCCGCAAGCACCATACCGATGTGGCCTATATCGCCTGCGCCCGCAAGTTGCTGGCTGCGCCAGACGCGATTTACCCGCAGTTTGCGACTCACAATGCGCAGACCGTCGCAAGCATCGAATCACTCGCCAGCGCTCAGCCATACAGCGCTGAGCGCTATGAATTTCAATGCCTGCACGGCATGGGCGAGCCGCTTTACCGCAACGTGGTCGAAGCGGCAGACAGCGCCGCACGCCGCCCCTGTCGCATCTACGCCCCCGTGGGCACGCACGAGACGCTGCTGGCTTATCTCGTACGCCGTCTGCTGGAGAACGGGGCCAACAGCTCCTTTGTGCACCGCATTGCCAACCCCGACTGGCCTATTTCAGATTTGATAGCTGCTCCCGCAGATCAGACAATGGCTGAAGGCCAAAAAGACCTGAATACGGATGCCACCGAAGACATAGGCCAACCCCACCCCAACATTCCCCAACCACACGACTTGCTGGGCGCGCAGCGCGCCAATTCAGAGGGTCTGGATTTGAGCGATGAACGCGTGCTGGCGGCGCTTTCGCAATGCCTCATGCAAACCCAGCCAGAGCCCGCTGCCACAGCGCACGAGGCAAGCAGCGCCATCACCAACCCCGCGCAGTTGCAGCAAGTGCTGGGCCATGTGGCAGACGCCACGCCCGAACAAATTCAGCAGGCGCTGCAAGCAGCCCACAAGGCCCAGCCCGCATGGAGCAATACCCCCGCTGCCCTGCGTGCCAGCGTGCTGGAGGCCGCCGCCGATAACTACCAGGCCCAGATGCAGCCGCTGATGGCCCTGCTGATGCGCGAGGCTGGCAAAACTGCCGCCAACGCCGTGGCCGAGGTGCGTGAGGCCACAGATTTTTTGCGCTACTACGCCGCACAACTGCGCAGACAGGATGAGGCCGGTTTACTCGCACCCGGCATAGGCCCGGTGGTGTGCATCAGCCCGTGGAACTTTCCGCTGGCCATCTTCACCGGCCAGATAGCCGCCGCGCTGGCCGCAGGCAATGTGGTGCTGGCCAAGCCTGCCGAGCAAACCCCGCTGATCGCCATCGAAGCCGTGCGCCTGCTGCTTCAAGCAGGCATGAGCAACCATATTCACGCCGATGTGCTGCAACTACTGCCCGGCCGGGGCGAAACCGTGGGTGCACCGCTGGTGGCCGATGCGCGGGTGGCGGGCGTGCTGTTTACCGGCTCCACCGACGTGGCCCGACTGCTGAACCAGCAAACCGCCAAACGCCTGCGCGCTGATGGCGAGCCCGTGGTATTGGTGGCCGAAACCGGTGGCCAGAACGCCATGATCGTGGACTCCTCCGCCTTGGTTGAGCAAGCCGTGCAAGACATTGCCGCCTCGGCCTTTGACAGCGCGGGCCAGCGCTGCTCTGCCCTGCGCCTGCTGTGCGTGCAAAACGACTGCGCTGATCGCGTTATCGACATGCTCAAAGGCGCCATGCAGGAGCTGCGCTGCGGCGACCCGGCCGAGCTGCTCACCGATATCGGCCCCGTGATTGATGCCGAAGCCAAGTCTGGCATTGAGCAGCACATTGCCCAACTCAAAGCGCAGAACCTGCGCGTGCACCAGTCGCCCATCAGCGATGCAGTGATGGCGCAAGGCCACTTTGTGCCGCCCACGCTGATCGAGCTGAACGACCTGCAAAGCCTGCAGCGCGAGGTGTTTGGCCCCGTGCTGCATGTACTGCGCTACCAGCGGCGCGAGCTGCCGCAGCTGCTTGCGCGCATCAACGCACTGGGCTACGGCCTGACCATGGGCCTGCACACCCGCATTGATGAAACCGTGCAGCAGGTCGCCCAGTCCGCCCATGTGGGCAATCTCTACGTCAACCGCAATATGGTGGGTGCCGTCGTAGGCGTGCAGCCGTTTGGGGGCGAAGGTCTGTCAGGCTCAGGCCCCAAGGCGGGCGGGCCGCTCTACCTGCCGCGCCTGCAACAAGCACCCAGCTCGCCGCTGCGCCTGCTTTGCCATGTGCTACAGCAAGCGGGGGCTGCGCAAGAGGTCGCCACATCAGCGCCCCGCGCCGCCTTGCAGCAACTGGGCCACTGGGCGGAGAAAAATGGCGATGTGGCCGCCAGCAGCAGTTGCGAGCGTCTGCAAGACGCCCTGCCCGATTTGCATGCCTCGCGCCTGCTGCCCGGCCCCACGGGTGAGCGCAACCTCTACACCCTCATTGCCAAGCCACGCACGCTGTGCCTGGCGCAAAGCCAGAACATGCTGCTGCAGCAACTGGCCGCCGTGCTGGCCTGCGGCTCCAGAGCCGTATGGCCCCACTCACCCGTCAGCACCCACCTGCACAACGCGTTGCCTCAGGCGCTGCGCAGCCATGTCGAACTGCTGGCTGCGGGCATCACTACGGTACAGATCGCCGAAAGCACAGCCATGGACGCCGCACTGCTGGAATGCGATGACGCGCAGTTCATGCAATGGGCACAGGCGCTGGCTCAGCGTAGCGGCCCCATCGTGCTGCCCACACGCTGCCATGCGGGCCAGCCCGTGCGACTGGAGCGGCTGTGGCATGAGCGTGCGCTGTCACACAACACGGCGGCCGCGGGGGGGAATGCGGCGCTGATGAATCTGGAGTGAAGCCTCTGTGTCGCTTTGCCAGGGCACGCCAGTCTTAAGCGCCGCGACCATCAGCTATCTAAAAAGAGAGCGCCCAGCGCAAGCAGTACCTGCGCTGGGTGCTCTTTTGATGAAGTCTCTAAAGGTTTACAGCTTGGCGATGGAGACTTCGGTGGACTTGACCAGCGCCACGACTTCGGAGCCGACTACCAGCCCCAGATCATTGACCGAACGCGTTGTGATGACCGAAGTGACGGTGCCCCATGGCGTTTCGACATCGACTTCCGAGACCACATCGCCACGGATGATTTCCTTGACCTTGCCTTTGAACTGGTTGCGCACGTTGATAGCTTGAATGGACATGGTGTTTCCTTTGTGTTGAAAGCGTTGAAAGAGAAATAAAAAATCAGATGGCCCAGCGCAGGCCGGTCACGGGCACGCCCGGCCAGCGGTCCTGCGCGGGCGCTTGTTCAGACTCGGGCTTTTGCAGCACGCGATCGAGAATGCGGGTTTCCAGCGCCGCAAAGCGCGCATCCCCATGCACACGGGGGCGTGGCAGGTCTATGCGTTCATCGAGCGCAATGCGCCCGTCTTCAATCAGCACCACGCGGTCCGCCAGCGCCACGGCTTCCTGCACATCGTGGGTGACCAGCAAAGCCGTAAAACCGTGGCTGCGCCACAGGCCTTCGATGAGGCGGTGCATTTCAATGCGCGTCAGCGCATCCAAAGCGCCCAGCGGCTCATCGAGCAGCAGCAGTCGCGGCTGGTGCACCAGGGCACGGGCCAGGGCCACACGCTGGCGCTGGCCGCCAGACAAGCGCGCAGGCCATTCGTTTTCACGGTCGGCCAGACCTACCTGCGCCAGCACCTTGCGGCCCTGCTCTTTGGCCGATTCGGGCAGACCCAGAATCACGTTGTCCAGAACCCGCTTCCAAGGCAGCAGGCGTGCGTCCTGAAACATGATGCGCGTGTCCTGCTTGGCCGCTTTGGCATCGGCTTCATCGATCAGCAGTTGACCCGCACTCGCGCCCTCCAGCCCCGCCACCAGCCGCAGCAGCGTGGACTTACCGCAACCGCTACGGCCCACGATGGCGATGAACTCGCCGGGCTGGACATCAAGCTGCACCTGCTTGAGCACCTCACGCTCACCATAGCGCTTGGTCAGCTGCCGGGTCTGCAGCTGCACCCCTTGAGGCTTGATGTGATCGGCCTCATCCTGTTCACTGCGCAGCTGGCCGGCCAGCTCCAGCACCTGCGCTTCGTCCCACGATGCCTCCCAGCCCTCCTGCGGCTGGCGTGCATTCAAGGCACCGGAACTCACCAGCGACTGCGTCAAACGACTCCATAAATTGCTCATCACAAGCTCCTGTCATTCTTTTCACTGACCTCAAAAACCGTCACACCCCAGACAAGAGACATCCAGCAAGGGCCGCCCCGCTGCGTGAATGTCGTCCCCTCAGGGGTAAGTCGCACAGCGACTCAGGGGGTCCCATAGTTCGGGTGCCAGCGCAGCCACCAGCGCTCCAAGCTGCGTGCAAAGACGTCGGCCAGCTTGCCCAGAATCGCGTAGAGCAAGATGCCCACCAGCACCACATCGGTCTGCAGAAACTCACGGGCATTCATGGTCAGATAGCCAATGCCGGCCTGCGCCGAAATGGTCTCGGCCACGATCAGAATCACCCACATCAGCCCCAGCGAAAAACGCAGTCCCACAAGGATGGAAGACAGCGCCCCGGGCAGCACGATGTCGCGGTACAGCTGCCAGCGCGTGAGGCCGTAGCTCTTGCCCATCTCGATCAGCCCCGGGTCCACATTGCGGATGCCGTGAAAGGTGTTGAGGTAGATGGGGAAGAACACCGAGATGCTGATGAGAAAAAGCTTGGCCGACTCATCAATACCGAACCACAGAATGACCAGCGGAATCAGCGCCAGCGCGGGGATGTTGCGCACCATCTGGATAGTGGAGTCCAGCAGCGTCTCAGCCCAGCGCAGCGAGCCCGTGAACAGACCCAGCAACAGCCCCAGACTCCCGCCTATGGCCAGCCCAGCCAGCGCACGCCCGGCGCTGACCCTGACATGGGTCCACAGCTCGCCCGATTCGGCCAGCGTCCAGGCGGCGCGCAGCACATCCAGCGGAGCGGGCAGCACCCGGGTCGAAAGCCAGCCGTAGGCCGATGCTGCCTGCCATGTGGCAATCAGCAGCAACGGCACCAGCCAGGGCAGCAGCCGCAAACCAACCTGCCGGGCAAATTGCTCCAGACGGGGCACCGACTGAGTTGCGGGCTTCAAAGCCAGCGTTTGAACATCACTCATGCCGTCTCCTTCAGCTTTGCGAAACCCGAACCTGATCGCGGCCCGGTGAATACAGATTGGCGACGGTCTCGCCAAACGGGCCGCTGGGGTTGCCGCCGTCCAGTTTTTGCTGCACGTTGAGCGGCAGCAGCGGGAAGACCAGCTCGGCAAAGCGATAGGCTTCTTCCAGATGCGGATAGCCCGAGAACACAAAGGTGTCGATGCCCAGATCGGCGTATTCCTTGATGCGGTCAGCCACCGTCTGTGCACTGCCCACCAGCGCCGTGCCCGCGCCGCCACGCACAAGTCCGACACCGGCCCAGAGGTTAGGGCTGATCTCCAGATCCTTGCGGCTGCGCTTGCTGCCACCCGCATGCAGGGCAGCCATGCGGCGCTGGCCTTCCGAATCCATGCGCGCAAACGCGGCCTGCGCCTGCACCACGGTTTCATCCTGAACGCGGCTGATCAGGCGCTCGGCATCGGCCCAGGCTTCCTCATCGGTCTCACGCACGATGACGTGCAGGCGAATACCGAATTGCAGCTTGCGGCCATGGCGCTCGGCCTTGGCGCGCACATCGGCCAGCTTCTTGGCGACTTCGGCCGGTGGCTCGCCCCAGGTCAGATAGGCATCAACCTGCTCTGCCGCCAGCTCATGGGCGGCTGGGGATGAGCCGCCAAAGTACACGGGGGGATACGGTTTTTGCAGTGGCGGGAACAGCAGCTTGGCACCCTTGACCTGCAGATGCTGGCCGTCAAAGTCCAGCGACCCACCCTCATGGCTGCGCGCCAGAATCTCGCGCCAGATTTTGATGAACTCTGCCGACTGCTCGTAGCGTGTGGCATGGTCGAGAAACACACCATCCCCCTCCAGCTCGGCCTGATCGCCGCCGGTCACCAGATTGATCAGCAAGCGCCCGCCAGAGAGCCGGTCAAAGCTAGCCGCCATGCGCGCCGCCAGACTGGGCTGATGCAGACCCGGGCGCACGGCCACCAAGAACTTCAATCGTTTGGTGACGGGGATCAGGCTGGAAGCCACTACCCATGGATCTTCGCAAGAGCGACCCGTGGGAATCAGCACCCCTTCATAACCCAGGCTGTCTGCGGCGACGGCGACCTGTTTGACATAGTCGTGGCTGAGTTGCCGCGCGCCTTCGCTGCTGCCCAGATAGCGGGCGTCACCGTGGGTGGGAATGAACCAGAAAACTTGCATGGAATATCTCCTCAGACCTTGGATGGCTGCCAGACGATGTCGGCGACCCGGATCTGGCGTGGAATCACGCCCAGACGAAAAAATGCATCGGCCACACGCTGCTGATCGGCCACCATGACGGGGCTGAGCAGCGATGTGGGAGAACTGGGCCGGCGGCCTATGAAGCGACTGACCACATTGGCCTCCAGCCCGCTGAAAGCGGCAACCAGCTGCACGGCTTCCTGGCGCGAGCGTTGCACCAGCTGGTCGGCCTGGGTCAGCTCCTCGAACAGCGCGTGGATGAGCTGGGGCTGCTGCTCCACCAAAGCCCGAGAGGCCAGATAAAAGGAGTTGTTGCCCGTCAGCCCTTCGCCATTGCTCAGCACCCGTGGACGGATGCTGAGTTCGGTGGCCGCGTAGTACGGGTCCCAGATGGCCCAGGCATCCACGCTCTTGCGCTCAAATGCGGCACGCGCATCGGCTGGAGCCAGGTAGACGGGCTGAATGTCGGCCCAGGCAATGCCGGCCTTATCGAGCGCACGCACCAGAAGATAGTGGGCGCTGGAGCCTTTTTGCAAAGCAATACGCTTGCCTTTGAGGTCGGCCAGAGTTCTCAGCGGCGAATCGGACTGCACCAGAATGGCCGAGCTCTCTGGCTTGGGCGGCTCGGCCCCCACATAGCGCAGATCCTTACCTGCGGCCTGGGCAAACACGGGCGGCGAATCGCCGGTCAGGCCGAAGTCCAGACTGCCGACCGACAGCGCCTCCAGCAGTTGCGGCCCGGCGGGAAACTCCAGCCAACTGATCTGGGTCTGCGGCAGACGTTTTTCGAGCACGCCATGCTGCTTGAGCACCACCAGGTTGACCGCTGACTTCTGGTAGCCGATGCGTAGCTGGGCCGGTGCCCCGACCAAAGGCTTGGCCTGTGCACTGGCGTAATGATCGGCCAGCACCCAGCTCAGCGCCGTGGTGCCCAGCAGTTGCAAGGCCTGGCGACGGCCTCGATAAAAGCGGGGAATAGAGGAAGAAGCACTCATGATCGGATCTCTTTCATGAATCAGCGACTGGCCAGCAAATCCACAGGTGCGGCGTGCAGCAGGTTGAGCTTTTTGGGGATGAGCTTGAGGTCGAAGAAGGTGTCGGCAATCTTTTGCTGCTCGGCCAGAATTTCACCGTTGACGGCCTGGGTACCGAACTCGGCGCGGCTCAGGTACAGCTCAGTCACGGAGGTGTCCAGCCCCAGAATCTGCGACAGCTCAGCGGCTGCGGCCTTCTGGTTCTTACTGGCCCATTTGTCGACAACGGCAATTTCCTCAATCGCAATACGCAGCACATCGGCGTTGCGGCTAGCAAAGTCGCGTGAGGTGAAGTAGTAGGCGCGGTTGTTGACCACGCCCTTGGCATCGGCCAGCAGGCGGGCGTCCAGCGTCTTCTGGGCAGCGGCCAGGAACGGGTCCCAGATCACCCAGGCATCAACCGAGCCTTTTTCAAACGCCGCACGTGCATCGGCGGGTGCCAGGAAGACGGACTGCACATCGCCGTACTTGAGGCCATGCTTTTCCAGCAGCTTGACCAGAAAGTAGTGGACGTTGGAGCCCTTGTTATAGGCAATGCGCTTGCCCTTGAGGTCAGCCACGCTGCGAATCGCCGAGCCCTTGGGCACGATCACGGCCTCAAGTCCTGGGCGGGCCACGGTGGCACCGGCATAGACCAGCGGCGCACCGGCGGCCTGCGCAAAAATGGGCGGGGCTTCGCCCACATCGCCGAAGTCAATGGAGCCGACGTTCAGTGCTTCCAACTGCACGGGGCCAGCGTTGAATTCCACCCAGCGCACAGACACACCCAGTGGTGTCAACCGCTTTTCCAGCGTGCCGCGATTTTTGAGGATGGAAAGCCAGCCTTTTTGGTGACCCACGCGCAGCACACGTTGTGCGCCATTACTTTGCTGGGCTTGCAGCTGACCCGAAGCCAGTGCCAGCGCCGAGGCCGCAGTCCCCGCCAGCCACTGGCGGCGGGTGGTTTTCAAAAGCTGGGTCGAAACGCGAGAGGTGCTGAGGTTGCGATCAGTCATGAGAATTCAATCCTTGGAAGGGGCAGTCCACAGGCCTCTGGTGTTCAGACCTGTTTTGGGCACTTTTCAGGCGCAACTCGGCCTTCACAGCGCGGGGACTGCTATCAAAAACAATGGGAGTGCGTTAGGGGCGCAAGAAAGGAGGCCAGCAAGGGCCACACCGCAGTGAGGCCGTCGGCCCCTCAGGGGGAAGCGGCGCAGCCGCTCAGAGGAGAGCTAGATCAAACACTACATCGCACGTCAGTAAACGCGATGTTTTCAAAATTGTTTCCAGCCCATTGCGCGCTGCGGCGCAGGTCGGTGACCAGCAACTGGGCGGCGTCATCCAGCCGTTCGGCAATATCCGGAGTCAGGCCGTAGCCACCTTCAGGCAGCAAGGGAACGCCTTGATCGGTGGCGTAAATGCCGGGCAGGATATGGCGCGCACCCAGCGACTGCAACACGGGGCGCAGGGCATAGTCCAGCGCCAGCATGTGGTGGGGGCTGCCGCCTGTGGCCAGCGGCAGAACCAGTTTGCCTTTGAGCGCGGTCTGCGGCAGCACGTCGAGAAAAACTTTGAGCAGGCCGCTGTAAGCCGCTTTGTAGACCGGCGTGGCTACCACCACGGCATCGGCCTGCGCCACACGGTCTGTGATGGCGCGAATTTCGGCGTGATCAAACTGTGCGAGCAGCAGCGCTGCGGGGTCCAGCTGGTTGAGCTGCAGCACGGGATCAGTGCTCAGGCCCTGCGCCTGCAGACGACTCGCCACGGCATGCAACAAGGATGTGGAGCGCGAGGGCTGTGTGGGACTTCCGGCAATCAGCAAAATCGACATGGCTTGGCTTATCTTTGTTGGAGTGCTTTAAGAGCTGCGAACAGGGCCCGGAAAATCGTAGATTGGCGTTTCAGACAAGGTGCAAAGCCACAGGCGGTACAAACGTACGGCAAGACTTCGCTGCACAAATCAAGGGTGGTGTTGAGGGCACTAAGGCTGCTGCGCCGTGCTGGGGGATGCATCCGCTTCCCTGCTACCGGCCTGGGTTTGCTGCGGCTCAGGCCACAGCTTGCCGCTGGCAATCAGTGCCTCGGCTTCGTCCCACGAAGCCTCCCACGCCAGCAGCGGCTGGCGGGCATTCATGGCTCCTGCGCTCAAAAAAGACTGCCCCAGACGGCTCCAGAAATTGCTCATTACCCGCTCCTGTTGTTGCTGTGATCTGGTGTGCGGCGGGCCAGCCCGCCGCGCTGTGCTTACTTCTTGGCGTAAATCTGGTCGAAGCTGCCGCCGTCGGCAAAGTGCGCCTTGTCAGCCGCAGCCCAGCCGCCAAAGGCCTTGTCGATGGTGAACAGCTCCAGCTTGGGGAACTGGCTGGCGAACTCGGTCGCCACCTTGGCATCGGTGGGGCGGTAGAAGTTCTTGCCGGCAATGCGCTGGGCGTCTTCGGAGTACAGGTACTTCAGGTAAGCCTCGGCCACAACGCGCGTGCCGCGCTTGTCCACCACCTTGTCGACCACGGCCACCGAAGGCTCAGCCAGGATGGACAGCGAAGGCGCAATGATCTGGAACTTCTCTGGGCCAAATTCCTTGAGCGCCAGATAGGCTTCGTTTTCCCAGGCCAGCAGCACATCGCCCAGACCACGCTGTACAAAGGTCACGGTGGAGCCACGCGCACCGGTGTCCAGCACGGGCACGTTTTTGTAGAGCTTGGTGATGAAGTCCTTGGCCTGCGCATCACCGCCGTACTTGCGCTTGGCAAATTCCCAGGCGGCCAGATAGTTCCAGCGTGCGCCGCCCGACGTCTTGGGGTTGGGCGTAATCACCTGCACACCGGGCTTGACCAGATCGTCCCAGTCCTTGATGCCCTTGGGGTTGCCCTTTTTCACCAAAAACACAATGGTTGAGCTGTAAGGCGCGCTGTTGTGCGGCAGGCGCTTTTGCCAGTCGGCCTTGACGTTACCGTTCTTGACCAGCGCATCAATGTCACCGGCCAGCGCCAGCGTGGCGACATCGGCATCAATACCGTCAATGATGGAACGCGCCTGCTTGCCCGAGCCACCGTGCGACTGCTTGATGGTCACATCCTGGTTCTGCGTGGCCTTCCAGTGCTTGGCAAACGCCTGGTTGTAATTCACATACAACTCACGGGTCGGGTCATAGGACACGTTGAGCAATTGCACGCCGCTTTGTTGTGCAAAAGCAGGCAATGTGGGCAGAGCGGAGAGGGTCAAGCCAGCAATCAGACCGGCAGCCAGAGGAAACTTGATAAAGTTGCGACGATTTTTCATTGGACTGTGTTCTTGGAGTGAATGGATAACGGGCTTCTTCTCCCCCGTTGCTATGCATTCTTGATCCGCAGTCTTAAAACTCAAACTACTAAGATTTCAGTTTGTTATTACCTAAACATCTGTAATCACACAAGAGGACCCTACACATGGCACGTACCGTTCATTGCATCAAGCTGGATCAGGATGCAGAAGGCCTGGACTTTCCCCCTGCACCCGGCGAACTGGGCAAGCGCATCTATGAAAGCGTGAGCAAGCAGGCATGGGCCGACTGGCTCAAGCACCAAACCATGCTGATCAATGAAAACCGCCTGAACCTGGCCGACGCCCGCGCTCGCCAGTACCTGGCCCGTCAGATGGAAAACCATTTCTTTGGCGGCGGAGCAGATGCGGCTCAGGGCTATGTGCCTCCCAGCGCTGAGTAAGCTCGCCTGAGTTAGATACAAAAGCCCCGTGGCCTTGCCCGGGGCTTTTTTATTGCTGGCTGCAGCCAAAGGCGACAGATTTGTCACGCTCAGACTTCAAGCTCAAACGACCTTGAGCCCAAGCACATCAAGCGCGAGCAGCTATCAAAATTAAATTCTTGCCGTCGCCGACGAAAAGCCAGACTTCAAAGAAAACAAAAAAACAGATCATCAAACCCCATCAACACAGGTACTAACCCGTAAAGCACCGCCATAACTGGCTAAAATCGCGCCCATCCTGCGGGAGAGCGGAGCCTGCAACGGTTCCCGCCGAAGGCGCAAACTCCCATAATCGCTCAGGCAATAAGTACCGCAGGTGGGTCAGACAAGGCCCGGATATCGCCAACTGGAGAGCAGCCCGCAATCACAAGTCTGCAGGGCTCACCGAAGGGGCAAGCATGTCCACCACGAAGGTGCACATGCGCAACTCTCAGGTAAAAGGACAGCGGGAGAGGCAAACCAGAAACTCCTGTTGATGTGAGTGGCTGGTCTATTTTCAAGTGCCGTCATGCTTCCTTCCGTCTCTTTGCTGGACTCGTTCCAGACCGCCAATTTCACCGTCATGCTGGTCATCTATCTGGTGGCCATCACTGCCGAAGCCATGTCCGGCGCACTTGCTGCGGGCCGGCGCAATATGGATATCTTTGGCGTCGTCGTCATTGCCTTTGTCACAGCCCTTGGCGGCGGCACCATTCGCGACATGGTGCTGGGCCACTACCCGATTGGCTGGACGCAGCACCCCGAATATGTGTATCTCGTCATCAGCTTCGGTCTTCTGACCACGGTGATTGCACGCCATATGCACAGACTCAAACAGGTGTTTTTGCTGCTGGACGCCATGGGCTTGATCGCTTTCTCGCTGATCGGCTGCAACACCGCGCTGGAGCTGGGCTACCCCACCATCGTCGTCATCATGGCGGGCATGATTACCGGCATCAGCGGCGGCATTTTGCGTGATGTGCTGTGCAACCAGGTGCCCGTCGTATTCCGCCGCGAGCTATATGCCAGCGTGTCGCTGGCCGTATGCCTGATGTTCCTGGGCCTGCGTCACCTGGATGTCAGCCCCAATATCAGCACCATCGTCTGTTTTGCCGGTGGTCTGGCCTTTCGCATGGCAGCCATTCGTTTTAAATGGCGTCTTCCTGTATTCTCCTACCAGCAGCGCTGGGAGTGATATTCAAGCTCCCCCTGAGCCGCTTTGCGGCTTCCCCCTCTCTCTGCGGGAGGGGGACGACAGCATCGCTGCGAGACGGCTCTTGCTCGCTGTCCCTGATAGTTACACCGTACCAGTTTTAAGCATCACGCCTTGTGGATGCGTTTTCCCCTGCCATGTCTGAACCCATCACATGGATGCCTGATGGCACTCCCTATAACACCCGATTTGGCGACCGCTATCACAGCGAAGATGGCGGCCTCGATCAGGCTACCCATGTCTTTCTGGGCGGCTGCGGCCTGCCTGCCGCATGGGCCAACACGCCGCAATGGCGGATTCTGGAAACCGGTTTTGGCTTTGGCCTGAACTTTCTGGTGACCTGGGCGGCCTGGAAAGCAGACCCTCAGCGCACGCGGCTGCTGCATTTTGTTTCGGTCGAGGCATTTCCCGTTTCCCGCGAAGACCTGCTGCAGTCCTTGCCTGCGAATGGTCAGCTGCGCGCGCTGGGCCTGCAACTGGCCGAGCAATGGTGGGGGCTGCTGCCAGGCGTGCACCGCCTGTCTTTTGAGGGCGGCCAAGTGCTGCTGACGCTGTATATAGGCACGGCACAGACCATGCTGCGCAAGCAGCAGCTCACGGCAGATAGCGTCTACCTCGATGGCTTTTCACCACAGCTCAACCCCGAGCTATGGGATGAGGATGCCATGAAAAACATCGCCCGCCACTGCCACCGCGGCACGCAGCTGGCGACCTGGTGCGTGGCAGGCAGCGTGCGGCAAGCCCTGAAAACACAGGGCTTTGACGTCAAAAAAGTGCCGGGAACGCCCCCCAAGCGACACAACCTGCAGGCCAGCTACAACCCGGCCTGGGAGCCCCGCCACCGCGCGGATGGGCTGCCTGCACCCGTCAAGCAGCCCGGCCATTGCCTGGTTCTGGGCGCAGGGCTGGCCGGTGCCGCTGCCGCTGCCAGCCTGGCAAGACGTGGCTGGCAGGTGACTGTGCTCGACAGTGCTGCACAGCCCGCAGCCGGAGCATCGGGTTTGCCTGCAGGGCTGTTCTGCCCCCATGTCTCCCCCGATGACAGTGTTTTATCGCGCCTGTCCCGCAGCGGCGTGCGCACCACGCTACAAACTTTGCAGCAACTGAGTACTGCCCAAAAACTGCAGCCCGGCGAGAACTGGGCCCACGGAGGCGTGCTGGAGCATGACCTGAACGAGCCCGCCCACCTGCCCCCGCAATGGCTGAAGACAGGCAGCGCCGAGCACGCCTGGGGCCAGCAGTGGAGCAAGCCCGCGACCGCTCAGTACCTGCAAGCCGCCCACTTGCCTGATGACAGCCACGCCCTGTGGCATGCGCAAGCAGGCTGGGTCAGGCCTGCGCAACTGGTGCGGGCCTTGATGCAATCGCCCCTTATTCAGTGGCAGGGCAATGCCGATGCCGCCAGGCTGCAGCGCGATGAAGTCAGCGGCCAGTGGCAAGTGTTGAACCTGCAGGGCCAGAGCATTGCCCAGGCCGACATGCTGGTACTGGCGCTGGGCCCGGCCAGCAAAACACTGCTGCAAGCCAGTGGCATGGATGCCGGACTGTGGGAGCTGCAAGCCATACGCGGGCAAGTCAGCGTAGCCGGCCATACGGCGCAGACGCAGGCGGCCATGCCGCCTTTCCCGGTCAACGGCCACGGCAATCTGGTGCCGGACTTTCCGGGTGACGCCCCTGCCAGCCCGCACCAATGGATCATGGGCTCCACCTTCGAGCGCGATGAGGCCGAGCTGCCGCCCAGCGCCGCAGACCAGCAGGCCGCACATGCGGGCAATGGCGAAAAGCTGGCCGCCCTGCTGCCCGTATGCCGGCAGGCGCTGCAATCCTTTTTTGATGCCCCGCAGCAACCCGAGACCTGGGCGCGCGTGCGCTGCGCCGCCTATGACCGCCTGCCGCTGGCCGGACCCGCCGGTGAAGCGGTGGACGACCTGCCCGGACTGTGGGTGCTGACGGGACTGGGCTCGCGCGGACTCACGCTGTCCATGCTCTGCGGCGAGTTGCTGGCAGCGCGCCTGCATGGAGAGCCGCTGCCGCTGGATGCCAAGCTGGCGCAATCGCTGGGCACGCAACGACTGTGGAGTCGTGTCATGCGTGATCCGAAAAGCGCCTGACTAAGAGCGGCTAACACTACCCAGCAAACCGAAGGTTTGCGTTTGAGACGAGGCGCGAAGCCGCAGGCAGTACAGAAGTACGACAAGGCGAAGCAACGACGTATCAAGGCTTGTGTGAGTAGCTCTAAAACCAGAACTCCTGAAAAAAGAGCACCTGCCGCTTATCCATAAAGCGCCAGGTGCTCTTTTAATACCTGAAAGACTGGAATTACGGCAGCGTAATCGCGTCTGCTGAGACTAAGGGCTCCAGCTTGGTGGCCAGCACCTTATCGAGCGTCTTGCCATCCATGTCCACCACTTCAAAGCGCCAGTCTTCCCACTCGACCACGTCGGATTCGCTGGGCACCCGGCCCAGTAGCAGCATCACCATGCCGCTAAGCGTGTGATAGCGGCCACGCTCTTCTTCGGGCACCGCATGCAGATTCAGGCGGTCCTTGAGTTCTGGCACGGGGATATGTCCATCCAGCAGCCAGCTGCCATCAGGACGCTGCACAGCCCAGCTGGTTTCATCGTCGCGTGGCTGGAATTCGCCGGTGATCGCTTCAATCAAATCCTGCAGCGTGACAATGCCTTGCACCTCGCCGTATTCATCAATCACAAACGCCATGTGCAGATCAGAGTTGCGGAAGGTGTCCAGCAGCTCCATGCCAGTGATGGTTTCCGGCACATAGAGCGCCGTCTGCAGCGGCTGATCGCCAAGCTTTTGCTCGCCCTTATGGCGCACGGTCTGCGCCAGCCACTGGCGGGCATTGAGCACGCCCACGATATTGTTCATATCGCCACGCACCACGGGGTAGCGCGCATGGTCGGCCTCTTCCATCCGGGTCAGATTGACGTCCAGACTGTCGTCGATATCCAGAAACACCACATCGCTGCGCGGCACCATCAGCGAGCCGATCTGGCGGTCATCCAGCCGGAACACATTGCGCACCATGGTGTGCTCTTGCGACTCGATCACACCAGCGCTGTGACCCTCCACCAGAATGGCTTGAATTTCTTCTTCAGTCACCACGCTGCCGTTGCTCTCCTTGACGCCCAGCAGTTTGAGCAAGCCGCGTGTGGATGCCGACAGCAGCCACACAAAAGGCTTGGTGGCTATCGCCAGAAAGTTGATGGGGCGCGAGATCAGGCGAGCCAGCGCTTCAGGGTTGGTCTGGCCCAGACGCTTGGGAACCAGCTCGCCCACAACGATAGAGAAGTAAGTGATCAGCACCACAACCAGACCGGTAGAAACGTAACCAGCCGTCTTGGCCTGCATGCCGGCGTCTATCAATTTGAGCGCCAGCGGCCCGGCCAGAGCCGCCTCGCCCACGATACCGTTGAGCACGCCAATCGAGGTAATACCAATCTGAATGGTGGAGAGAAAACGCGTTGGGTCCTCTCCTAGTTTGATAGCGGCTACCGCACCGCTGTCGCCCTCATCCACCATTTTTTGCATGCGGCTCTTGCGGGCGGTGACCAGCGCAATTTCCGACATGGCGAACACGCCGTTCAAACAGATGAGAGCGAAAAGTATGGCTATTTCCATAGTCAGGCACCCGCTTTCAATCCAGGCGCCTCAATCATTGAACAAGCCCCGATTCTAGGGAATCAGCGAGCCTTGCTTACAGATAAATGCAAGTGCACCGCAAGGAAATTCCCAGATACGGCGCACTTTGGCCCGAAAGCGAGCCTTTCTTTACGGCCTCACATATTCTTTTAGTTATATATGAAGGACTAAATAATCGTTTGTTTTTATATAAAGCATCTCTACAGTTCGCTCCAACGATCACAGTGCAATGCCATTCGAGGCAAGGCATTCGCTCCACGGAAGAACTGAAGACATGTATCAATACACCGATTTCGACAAAGCGTTCGTCAAGCAACGCGCCGACCAGTTCCGTGACCAGCTGGAACGCTGGCAGGCAGGCAAGCTCCCGGAAGATGATTTCCGTCCGCTGCGTCTGCAAAACGGCTGGTATGTCCAGCGCTATGCGCCCATGCTGCGCGTGGCCGTGCCTTATGGCGAGATCAACTCAGCCCAGATTCGCGTGCTGGCCAAGGTCGCCCGTGAGTATGACGAGCCAGAAGCTGCCGTCTTTCAAGCCGCGCTGGATGGCCAGGGCAAGATGGGCACGACCTATCTGCCCAAGAACTGCGCCCACTTCACCACCCGCACCAATGTGCAGTTCAACTGGATTCCCCTGTCCAGAGCTGCCGATGTGATGGACCTGCTGGCCAGCGTCAATCTGCACGGCATTCAGACCAGCGGCAACTGCATTCGCAACACCACCACCGATGCGCTGGCCGGTATTGCCCCTGACGAAGCCATTGACCCCCGCCCCTACGCAGAAATTCTGCGCCAGTGGACCACGCTGCACCCCGAGTTCGCCTTTCTGCCACGCAAGTTCAAAATCGCCATCACCGGTGCCAAGGAAGACCGCGCCGCCACAGGCTGGCACGACGTGGGCCTGCACATGGTCAAAAACGAAGCGGGCGAAATTGGCTTCAAGGTATTTGTCGGTGGCGGCATGGGCCGCACGCCCGTGATTGGCACCGTGATTCGTGAGTTCCTGCCCTGGAACCAGATCATGAATTACATCGAAGCCATTGTTCGCGTCTACAACGAACTGGGCCGCCGCGACAACAAGTACAAGGCGCGCATCAAGATTCTGGTCAAGGCCGAAGGCCAAGCCTATATCGATGCGGTGGAAGAAGAATTCCGCCAGATCGTTGACGTAGACGGCGGCCCCCACACCGTGCCGCAGGCCGAGTTTGACCGCGTGGCCGCCATGTTCACTACACCAGCTCTGCCCGTCGTCACCGATGCGGCCGCCGATGAACTGGCACTGATCGAGCAAACGGCCAAGGAGCCCGCCTTTGCCCGCTGGGTCGCGCGCAACGTACACGCTCACAAGCTGGCAGGCCTGCGCGCCGTCACCCTGTCTTTCAAGCGCGTGGGTCAGGCCCCTGGCGATGCACAGAGCGAGCAGCTCGATGCACTGGCGCAATTGGTCGATGCCTTCTCCGCTGGCGAAGCCCGCGTAACGCATGACCAGAACGTGATGCTGCCCTGGGTACAGGTGGGCCAGCTGCATGCGCTGTGGACCGAGGCCAAGGCTCTGGGTCTGGCCAGCACCAATGTGGCCCTGCTGACCGACATGATTGCCTGCCCCGGCGGCGACTTCTGCGCCCTGGCCAACGCCCGCAGCCTGCCCATTGCCGACGCTATCACCGCCCGTTATCAGGATCTGGACGAACTGGACGATATCGGCGAGATTGACCTGCACATCAGCGGCTGCATCAACAGCTGCGGTCACCACCACAGCGGCCACATCGGCATTCTGGGCGTGGATAAGGACGGCAAGGAGTGGTACCAGGTCACGCTGGGCGGCTCTGACGGCTCCACCCTCTCGGGCAACGCCGTGGCTGGCAAGGCCATCGGCCCATCGTTCAGCGCCGCCGAGGTGCCTGACGTGATCGAAGCCGTGCTGAGCACCTACCGCGACCTGCGCCACAGCGGCGAACACTTTATTGACGCCGTGCGCCGCATTGGCATCGACCCATTCAAGGAAGCTGGCAAGGCTGCCCGCCACCCCGCAGAAGACGAAGAAGCCGCGCTGGCCTGAGCCGCGAGCAAGAACAAAAAGCCAAGAGCAAGGAATTGATCATGAAAATTCTGGCAAGCCACGACTACCAGGCACCCAGCGAGAGCACCGGCCACGTGCTGGTACTGGCTAATGATGTGAACGCGCTGGAAGCCGATCTCGACGGCATCACGCAAGTCGACCTGAACTTCCCCAACTTCACCGATGGTCGCGCCTTCAGCCAGGCCTATCTGCTGCGCCGCCGCCTGAAGTTTGCGGGCGATATCCGCGCCACCGGCGATGTACTGATCGACCAGCTGGTGCAGATGCAGCGCACGGGCTTCAGCTCTGCCGTGCTGCGCGAAGGCGTGGACGCGGACGATGCCCAGCGCCAGTTCGAGCGTTTTGGCGGCTACTACCAAGCCGATGCGCTGGAGCACCATCCCCACTTTGCACAAACTTCGTCGCTGGAGGCCGCATGAGCCAGCTCGCCCCCGCCATGAATCTTGCCAGCGTCAATGCCGAGCTGGGCCACGATGCCGCTGCGCTGGTGCGCTGGGCCGTAGGTCTGGGTCAGCCCACCATCGTCACCACCAACTTCCGCCCGTTTGAAGCGGTGATTTTGCACATGGTCGCTCAGGCCCGCCCTGATGTGCCCGTGGTCTGGATGGACAACGGCTACAACACCGAAGCCACCTACCAGTTTGCCGACGCAGTCACCAAGCAGCTGGGCCTGAACCTCAAGATCTACCTGCCCCTGCGCAGCCGTGCCCACCGCGAAGCGGTAGAAGGTGCCACGCCAGCGCTGGATGACCCGCGCCATGCAGCCTTTACTGAAGAAGTAAAGCTGGAGCCCTTCGCCCGCGCCCTGCGCGAAACAGCGCCCAAGGTCTGGTTCACCGCACTGCGCGCAACCGATACCGCTGTGCGCGCCGCCATGGACCCCGTCAGCATCAACCCCGACGGCCTGATCAAAGTGGCACCGCTGCTGCACTGGTCCAGCAAAGACCTGCACGAGTATTGCCAGAAGCACGGTCTGCCCAATAATTTTGACTATGTCGACCCCACCAAGGGCGAAGACAACCGCGAGTGCGGCCTGCACATCTCTCACTAACTCCCTGAGTCGCACGCGGCGCCTCCTCCCAAGGGGGACGGCAGCCTCGCTGCGAGAGCGGCCCTTGCGGGCTGCACCTGTGTTTAGGTCAGCGCCAGTTTTTGTAAGCCGTTGATTGAAAAAAGATAGCTGCCTGCGCAATCTCCATATGCGCTACAGCACGATTTGATTGGACAAACAATGAACGCCCGAGTGGATACCTCCGTCCTGAGCCATCTCAGCAACCGCCATCTGGATGCCCTGGAAGAAGAAACCATCTTCATCCTGCGCGAAGTGGCTGCCGTATTTGAACGCCCCACCCTGCTGTTTTCGGGTGGCAAGGATTCTCTGGTCATGCTGCGCTGCGCCGAAAAGGCGTTTGGCGTGGGCCGCATCCCCTACCCGCTGTTGATGATCGACACCGGCCACAACTTCCATGAAGTGACCGATTTCCGTGACCAGCGTGCCAAGGAGCTGGGTGCCGAGCTGATCGTGCGCAGCGTGGAAGACTCCATGGCGCGCGGCACCGTGCGCCTAGCCCACCCCGGTGAATCGCGCAACGTGCACCAGTCGGTGACGCTGCTGGAAGCGATTGAAGAGTTCCGCTTTGACGCGCTGATCGGCGGCGCCCGCCGCGACGAAGAAAAGGCCCGCGCCAAGGAACGCATCTTCAGCCACCGCGACAGCTTTGGTCAGTGGCAGCCCAAGGATCAGCGCCCCGAACTGTGGACGCTGTTCAACACCCGCATTGCACAGGGCGAGCATTTCCGCGTCTTCCCCATCAGCAACTGGACGGAGCTGGACGTGTGGCAGTACATCGCCCGTGAAAACATCGCCCTGCCAAGCCTGTACTACACCCACAAGCGTGATGTGGTGGAGCGCAAGGGCCTGCTGGTGCCTGTAACCGAGCTGACCCCGCCACGTGATGGCGAGGAAATCGTGCAGCGCGATGTGCGCTTTCGCACCGTAGGCGACATCACCTGCACCTGCCCTGTGGAGAGCACCGCCGCATCGGCCGAAGACATCGTGATCGAGACCCTGTCTGCCGAAGTCAGCGAGCGCGGCGCAACCCGCATGGATGACAAGACCAGCGAAGCGTCTATGGAAAAGCGCAAAAAGGACGGGTATTTCTAAAGGCACCCCCTGAGCGGCTGCGCCGCTTCCCCCTCTCTCGCTGCGCGGGAGGGGAACGACGCCTTCGCCGCGAGGCGGCTCTTGCTTGGCGTCCCTGATTTGGATGGGACGTGCCTGATCACAGAAAGAATGCAATGACTGAAACTATTAATTCCGTAGCTGCTAGCGCTACTGCCTCAAGCGCTGCAGGCCAATTTGATGCTGATAACAGCAACGCGCTGCGCTTTATTACCTGCGGCTCGGTCGATGACGGCAAGAGCACGCTGATTGGCCGTCTGCTGGTCGATACTCGTGCCGTACTGCAAGACCAGCTGGCAGGGGTCACCAAGTCGGGCGAGACCGATCTGGCCCTGCTGACCGACGGTCTGGCCGCCGAGCGCGAGCAAGGCATCACCATCGACGTGGCCTACCGCTACTTCGCCACCGAGTCGCGCAAGTTCATCATTGGCGATGCGCCCGGCCACGAACAGTACACCCGCAATATGGTGACGGCTGCATCGAGCGCTGACGCCGCGGTGGTGCTGGTCGATGCCACCAAGCTGGACTGGAAGAACGCCGATCTGGAGCTGCTGCCCCAGACCCGCCGCCACAGCCTGCTGGCCCACTTGCTGCGCGTGAACTCGCTGATCTTCGCGGTCAACAAGCTCGATGCCGTGCAAGACCCGGCTCTGGCATTTGCCCACATCAGTGCGGCGCTGCAAAAATTTGCAGCCTCTGCCGATATCAAGGTCAAAGCCACCGTGCCCGTGTCAGCCCTCAAGGGCTTCAACGTGGTCAATACCGAAGCGGGCTGGGCAGGCTACAACGGCCCCAGCTTGCTACAAGTGCTGGAGCAACTGCCCAACACCCCCACCGACAGCGCGCTGGCGCTGGCTTTCCCCGTGCAGTGGGTCGAGAAGTTCTCGTCTTCTGCCGACACCAGCCAGGGCCGCCGCGTGTTCTGGGGCCGTGTCGCAACAGGCGTAGCACAGGTCGGCGCGCAGGTGCAGATTCTGCCCAGCGGCCAGCTGGCCACCGTGGCCCAGGTCATAGACCATGCCCGCGCGCCTAAGGACGTGCACGCTGGCCTGTCCGCCGGTATCACGCTGGACCGCGAGGTCGATGTCTCGCGTGGCGACTGGATTGTGGCGGCACCCGTAGCCGCTGCGGCTGCCGCCGAAGACGACTTTGATGCTCCGGCAGCGGTCAGCCCATGGCCCAGCACCCGCGAGATAACGGCAACGGTGGCATGGATGGACAACGAGCCTCTGGTGCCCGGCCGCGTCTACTGGGCGCTGCACGGCCACCGCTGGGTCAAGGCCAAGGCACGCCGTCTGGTACACCGCCTCAACATCAACACACTGGGTGAAGAACAATCCCAGCAGCTGGAAGCCAATGCCATCGGCCAGGTGGAGCTGGTGCTGCAGGAAGCCATCCCCGCAGCGCCCTTCACACAGGCTCGCCAGCTGGGCGCCATGATTTTGGTGGACACGGCCAGCAACGCAACTGCGGGTGCGGTGCTGGTGCACTAAACCCAGCAAACACATCAAGGCCGCACGGCGATCTGAGCTGCAAACCAGATCACCTTGCGGCCTTATCCAGCCTGGCACTGGCGCCAAGCGGGAAAAAACCTAGAATCACAGGGTTTACCAATCCCACCCTACAAGAAGAATCCCAATGACTCACGTCGTTACCGAAAATTGCATCAAGTGCAAATACACCGATTGCGTGGATGTTTGTCCCGTGGACTGCTTCCGTGAAGGCCCTAACTTCCTGGTCATCGATCCCGATGAGTGCATTGACTGTGCAGTCTGCATTCCCGAGTGCCCAGCGAACGCCATCTTTGCCGAAGAAGATGTGCCTGCTGATCAGTTGGCCTTCATCAAGCTGAACGTTGATCTCTCCCAGATCAAGACCTGGAAGAGCATCACCAAGCGCAAGGCTGCGCTGCCTGATGCCGACGAGTGGAATGGCAAGCCAAATAAAGTGGATTTGCTCGAGCGCTAAGCCGTTCAGGGTGCCGTCTGCGCTACGCTCGACAGCATGAGCCTGTCCAACGCAACGCCCAACGCTTCCTCTCCCCAACAACCCGCCGTGGAAACCGACGCCCTCATCATTGGCGCAGGTCCGGCGGGTTTGTTTCAGGCCTTCCAGCTAGGCCTGCAGGGCATTCACGCCCATCTGATTGATGCCCTGCCCCATGTCGGCGGTCAGTGCAGCCAGCTCTACGGCCACAAGCCCATCTACGATGTGCCAGGCATCCCCGTTTGTACGGGTCTAGAACTGGTGCAACTGCTGGAAAAGCAGATTGAGCCAATGAAGGTACCCCGTCACCTTGGTCAGCAGGTTCAGACCTTGCAAGCCATGGAGGACGGGCGCTGGCAGGTATCAAGCTCTGCCGGCACGGTGTTTCATACCCGCACCGTCTTTATCGCCGCAGGTGTGGGCGCTTTCGTGCCCAAGGCACTGAAAGTTGCAGGCATAGAGCTGCTGACAATGGGCCAGTTGCACTATCACCCGCTGCAACTGGATATGGCGGCTGGCCACAATGTGCTGGTCTATGGCGGTGATGAAGAAGCGGTGAACGCTGCGATCAGCTGTGCTGCAACTGCCGAAAAAACCCAACTCATGCACCGCCGCGACAGCTTCAGTGCTGAGCCTGCGCAACTGGCTCAGCTTCAGCAGCTGCGCGAATCCGGCGCCATTGAAGTGCTGATTGGTCAGATCACCGATATTCAACAAGAAAGCGGCCAGCTCAACGCCGTGCAATGGATGGATGGCGAGGGCAATGAGCAGCCTCTTGCAATCAAGCAATTGCTGGTATTTCAAGGCATCTCGCCCAAGCTAGGCCCGGTGACAGACTGGGGGCTAGCACTCGAGCGCAAGCAATTGCTGGTAGACCCCGCCACGCTGACCACCAGCGCCCAAGGCATTTATGCCGTTGGCGACATCGTCAGCTACCCCGGCAAGAAACGACTGATTCTCTGCGCCTTCCACGAAGCCACCATGGCCGCGTTTGCCGCCGCGGAGTACCTGCAAGGCAGCAAGCCGTTGCTGGAATACACAACCACCAGCGCCCGTCTGCACGCCATTCTGGGCGTCGCTCACTAACTCTCAGTTCTATCCCGGCCTGCGCGCCACAGGCATAAAAAAACCGCTACCCCATTGCATGGGATAGCGGTATCAATCACGACGGGGCTATCTGACCCCACCGCGCGCACTTCATTGAGACCCCCTGACACCTCTTTTGAGGCTTAACCGTCAACCTTCGGTTGAACTGAGTGGTCAGTAGCTCTTAATCAAATCAATGGCCGTGTGCAGGCTTAGCTTGAATGACCGGCACTTCCTTGCCTTCCTTGTCAAACACCTTGCCACCTTCAACACGGTCACCATCGGCCAGAGCTTCGAGCACATGCTGGCTCAGAACGCGGCCATAGCCAGCTTCAAACACGGAAGGCTGATCGGAGTTGCCTTGCTTGAAGTGGTTGTAGACCAGGTTCAGGGTTACAGCAACCAGAGCTGTCGCGCTGATACCAGAGTGGAAAATCGTCGCAAACCATTCAGGGAACTGGTCGTAGAACTTGGGAGCGACCACAGGCAGCAGGCCTGCGCTGACCGAAGTGGCAACAATAATCAGATTCATATTGTTGTTGTATTCCACCTTGGCCAGAGTACGAATGCCACTGGCAGCCACGGTGCCGAACAGCACCAGACCCGCGCCACCCAGCACCGAGGGAGGCACGCAAGCCACGATACGGCCCATGACGGGCAGCACGCCAAACACGATCAGGATCAGACCGGAGAAGGCCACCACAAAGCGGCTCTTGACGCCAGTCACAGCAACCAGACCCACGTTTTGGGCAAATGCGCTTTGTGTGAAGCCGCCGAAGATAGGCGCAACGATGCTAGAAAGCATGTCAGCGCGCAGACCATCACCCAGACGTCGACCGTCCACAGGGCTGTCCACGATTTCGCCCACGGCCAGAACGTCAGCCGAGGTTTCCACCAGGATCACCAGAATCACGATGAACATGGAAATGGTGGCTGCCATATCAAAGGTAGGCCAGCCAAAGTGCAGCGGTGTGGGCACGGCAAAGATGGGGCCACTGAAGACTTGCGAGAAGTCCGCCTTACCGACGAACACGGCGGTCACCGTACCACCCACAATCGCCACCAGAATGGACAGGCGCGACAGCATGGCATTGCCCAGCTTGCTGAAAAGCAGAACCATGAACAGGGACAGGCCAGCCAGTCCGATATTGCCCATGCTGCCGTAATCAGCAGACTTGGCATTGCCGCCCATGGCCCAGTGCGCAGCCACAGGCATCAGCGACATGCCAATCACCGTAATCACGCAGCCATTAACCAATGGCGGGAAGAATTTGGTAATGCGCGAGAAAACCGGCGCAATGATCAAGCCCAGTACCGAGGCGTACATGACAGCACCCAGCACGCCCTGCATACCGCCACCGGTATGCAAAATGCTGACCATGGTGGCAACGCCCGCGAACGATACGCCTTGCACCAAGGGCAAACGGCAACCAAAGAAAGGCAGGCCCAAAGTTTGCAACAGCGTTGCAACCCCGCCCATGAACAGGCAGGCAGTCACCAGCAGACCGGCATCGGCTGCGGACATGCCGGCAGCTTCAGCAACAATCAAAGGCACAGCCACAATGCCGCCATACATCGTCAACACATGTTGCAAGCCATACATGAGGTTGGCTGTAAAGCCTAAGTTCTCATCTTCGGGCCGCTGGGCACCCGAACTCTGGGGCGCTCCGGTCTGATCGCTCATCTCTGTCTCCTAATTTGTCCAACGTACTAAGGCTCTGGAGGCCTTTTGCTCTATTTATTCGATTTGCAACACACTCAAAAGCTGCGATTTTTTGATACGCAGCCTCGTGACTTGTGTCGCTGCCTGTCGCTCTTCTATGTGAGAGCGATCCGGCGCATGCGAAGAGCAAACAACTCTTTCATTCACCTAAGCTAGTCCATCAATCTCCTTTGATTGCGCAATGTCCATCAGGCGGACTATTCCATTACGCAATCAAAGCCATACCCAACAGGGCATGAGTTGAGAATGTACGTCGGTAGAATGCAGAAATTGTCTACAGTTTTGTATACAAAGTGCTGACCATAACCTTTCCAAAGTGGAAAAGCGAACTGAATACTTACATTGCTACTCTGGTTAAGGGTGACTGGAGCTGCCCAGCAACTCAAAAGTAGCGCGTGAGACGAAGCGTCTAAGCGAAAGCAAAAGAGAAATCAGTCGTCCTCAGCCTGAGCAATGCCGGGGAACAGCACATCCGTAAAGCCGAATTGACTGAAGTCCCGCATCCGCATGGGGTAGAGCTTGCCCCAGAGGTGATCGCACTCGTGCTGAACCACTCGCGCATGAAAGCCCTCCACCGTCCGATCTATGGGGTCACCATAGATATCAAAGCCCGTATAACGCACAGTATTCCAGCGCGGCACCATGCCTCGCATCCCAGGCACAGAAAGGCAGCCCTCCCAATCCAGCAGCTCCTGCTCACCTATCGGTGTGATGACAGGGTTGATCAACACCGTGATCGGCACGATAGGTGCATCGGGATAACGAGGATTGGGTTGACCCGAACCAAACACCACGACTTGCAGATCGACACCAATCTGAGGAGCCGCCAGACCAGCTCCGTTGGCTGCATGCATGGTGTCCAGCAAGTCCTTA